>Ga0066605_10002093_pt1 | contig 12858 bp, 10 predicted proteins | sample SaaInlLV_DNA_10m_FD_60385 | JGI IMG/M metagenome (GOLD analysis project Ga0066605, IMG submission 60385) | Marine microbial communities from expanding oxygen minimum zones in the Saanich Inlet - SI075_LV_DNA_10m | ecosystem: Environmental > Aquatic > Marine > Unclassified | place: British... | reverse complement strand
ATAAAAGTTCTCGCACGCTCTCGGAAGAGTTGATCTATCTGTCTGTGTTAGCTCACAAACTACTGATTCGAACGCAATTGCAAAAGCAACTTCCGAGTTTTCTCAGGCTACGACCAAGAAATCAATCCAATGCTAACTTCGAATTGATAGCAATATGCGTGCATGTTGATAAGACGTATCTTGCGATGCTGCGGTTCAGACACTCGTTTGCACACTTGAAGTGTGCAGCTAAACGAATGTATGACCTACTCAAAAATCATGCCGTCGCTGTGGTTCGCTTCTTTCCCTCAGCTGAGTTCTTCCCTAGAATTATGATTCCCCACAATCTTGAATTGAGAAAAAATAATGAATTTCGATGATCGACTCAAACGCGCCATTCAACGTGGTGAAAACGAAAAGACTGAACGGAGTCGTGCCGCAGAAGAAGAACAGTTAAGCGCCGAGGAACTCAAGACAATGCACTCCGGTTTTCGGCTCGAATTGTCAGAACATATCGAGGAGTGCGAGAAGAGCTTGGTCGACCACATGCCCGGCTTCGAATTTCAAACAATCCTCGGAGAAGAAGGCTGGGGTGGTCGCATCACCCGCAATGATTTGCACCTCGTCCCCGGTAAGCAGGCGGAAACTCGATATAGCCGTCTTGAAATGGTGATCTCCCCATTTACCTCGACAGCGATTGTTGAATTGTCCACCAAAGCAACAGTCCGCAATCGCGAAATCATGAACCGCAAAAACTACCAGAAAGTCGACGAACTCGATGTCGAATCGTTCAAAGAAATGATCGACATGCGAGCGATTGAATTCGCGGAACAATATGCTGGAACGGAATGAGATTTTTATCAATCGAGATGTATTCAATTATGCAAAGCTGCTTTAGCTGCACGCATTTTGTGTGCGAACCAGTGCGGCTACGGTAGAAATTGAGATCACCACGGGAGCATTTCAATATTGGCATTTGCAAAAATTTTTCCAAAGAATATCGAGAAGCACTTTCAGTCTCCCGCATTATTGAACTACTCAAGCGAGCAGGGTACGCTATGCGTACCGAAATTAGCTGAGTGCGGTTGCAATACATAAAGACAGCGTTGTAATAAAAACGTGACACCTAAAATGAACCAGATGCGACGTTGAATTGTAGTCGCAGTGCGAGATCGTCAGGGCAATTCGCTCCGCTGCTCAGTTCAGGAATTCTCTGTTTCTAACAACCTCAACTCCGCGATCGCCATGCCCATCCTTTCGCTCCGCTATAGTCTGGGTTGTGCCACCCGTCCTGCAGAGTGAAAAAAGAGACTCGAATCAGACGCCCTGAATGACGCCCTCTCAGATGCAGTTTCCCGGATCAGTGTGGTACAATCCCCAGGCACACCAACAATCCTATAATCAGACAGAGCGACACTCCAAACAGTAGGTGGGTCGGTGTGTGACCTTGATCAAATTGGTAGATAAAGCGTGTCCCACTCACTCGAACTTTTTGGGAACTCCTTTCAGTTCTCCGCACTTCGTTAGTACCTCGTGAGGATGATTTATGTCCGACTCCAAACCTCCGAATCCTGTCCGGCACAATCCTTTCCAGAAACATCTCTGTTGTCCGTCATGCGGCAAGGAACTGGTCACCGCTCACGAAAAGCATGAGAACATTTGTGGCGAGCTCAAATGTCGTGGTCCGTGGTTGCAACGAAAAGTCGCTGCGGAGAATGAAGAGATTCGAGCCAAACAGGCTGCGCTTCTCGAAGGAGCCCGGGAACGATTGCGGGAGACATCCCCGGATGTCTTTAGCAGGACTGAATCCGGCGAACTCCGGTTGATTGTTGTGCCCGATTTCGACGCTGAAATGGCACAGCAGTCAGATGAGCGAATTGCCGCGTTTCGCTCGATGCTGGAAGAACTGATGGTGGAAGCTCAGGCAACAACGCAGAATGCATACCGCGTCAAGTACCTGTTGAGCGGTTACGAACCTCGCGACAAGGATCAGAGTTATTGTTGAAAGTTGTGTTCTGTTGAAATGAAGAAAGGTGGCGTATTCTGCTGAAACCTTGAACCTTCAGCGGCTCGAAATGAGCACAGGAATACGCCATGAACAAGACTACGACAACCACAACCCAAGCACCAGTCCAACGAGATTCTCGTGATCAGAGTCTCGACCCGGAGGTACTCGCGTTTCGAGCGAACTTCGAGTCTCGCAGCCCGCTCGATGAGATCATTCGTGAAGGAGCCAGGCGAATGTTGCAGACAGCCATCGATGCCGAAGTCGAAGACTTCATCGCAACACATTCTCAACACGTTGACGAACAGGGACGTCGACAGGTCGTTCGCAACGGACATCTTCCATCTCGTGAAATTCTCACCGGAGCGGGACCTCTGGAAGTTCAGCAGCCACGCGTGCGAGACAAGTCATCGGACAAAGAGAACCGAGTTTTCTTCTCTCCAAATGTGTTACCGCCGTACTTGAAGAAGTCGAAGACCATTGAAGAATTGATTCCGTGGCTGTACCTCAAAGGAGTTTCGACGGGAGATTTTGCTGAGGCGTTACAAGCTCTTGTCGGCGAACAAGCGAAAGGCCTCAGTGCCAATGTCATCGTCAAACTCAAAGAGAAATGGAGCCAGGAATACGAAGAGTGGTCGAAGAGAGATCTTACTGACAAGCAGTACGTCTACATCTGGGCCGATGGCATTCACGTGAAGGTTCGCCTGGAAGATGATGCGAATAAGAAGCAGTGTATGCTGGTTGTCATCGGTGCGACTCCTGATGGCAAGAAGGAGTTATTGGCGATTCAGGATGGCTACCGCGAGAGTGAACAAAGCTGGAACGAACTCCTTCTGGACTTGAAGAATCGAGGGCTGGAAGTCTCACCCAAGCTGGCGATCGCTGATGGTGCTTTGGGCTTCTGGGCGGCCTTGAGGAAGATTTCACCAGAGACGAAAGAGCAACGCTGCACCGTGCACAAGACTGCCAATGTGTTGAATAAACTTCCGAAATCCGTTCAACCCAGAGCCAAGTCTGACCTGCATGAAATCTGGAATTCTGCGACTAGGGAAGATGCCAATAAAGCTTTCGATCACTTCTTAAAGAAATATGAAGCCAAGTACGAAGGAGCCGCAGGGTGTCTGAAGAAAGACCGCGATGAGTTGCTTACGTTCTACGATTTCCCAGCTGAGCAATGGGCCCATTTGAGAACCACCAATCCCATTGAATCAGCATTCGCGACAGTTCGCCTCCGACATAAACGAACCAAAGGGAGCGGCACCAGGAGAACGAGCTTGGCAATGATCTACAAGCTCGCGCAATCCGCCGCGAAGAACTGGAGACGCTTGCGAGGTCACCAACAAATTATCCATATCATCGAAGGACGTTCCTTCCAAGACGGAATATTAAAGCAAGAATCCGCCGCCTAATTCAAATTCTCAGAACACAACATTTGACAATATCTCTCTATTGAGTAATAGCAATCTACAGAATTACTCTAAACCTTGGCTTAATGTCGAGCAACAGGTTGCCGTTCTTGAATCAAGAGGGCTTACGGTCGCTGACAAGCAAGCTGCTATGTCATTTCTACTACACGTCAATTACTACCGATTTTCCGGGTATTGCCTCGCATTTGAAGATCAGCGTCATGTTTTGGTGGATGGCACGACCTTCGAAGAAATAAAACAGACGTATGACTTTGACTCTAAAATTCGTGATTTATTCACCGAAGCTCTGGAGTTAATAGAGATCGATCTCAGAACGACAACGGCGTATTCCTTTGGTGAAACCTATGGTGCATTCGGGCACACTCTATCAAGGAACTTTCACGACAGGTTTGACTATAATGCCAACCACTGCGACTGGCTATCACGATTGAACGAAGAGACTGAAAGGTCAAGCGAACTATTCGTGAGGCATTTTTCACGCAACTATCATGACTATCCGAATATCCCAATTTGGGTCGCAACAGAGATTATGTCATTCGGTGGAGTTTCAAGAATGATTGCCGGAATGAAAAAGAAGGACCGAAAGAAAATCTCCACTGAATACCAATTGGCACCTCGCGTACTTTCCAAACTTACGCACCATTTCGCTTATGTTCGGAATCTCTGTGCACATCATTGCCGACTCTGGGATCGTAGATGGAAGGTAAAGCCTGAATTGCCTGATCGTGCTGCATTCAGGAGCCCACATCTTATTTCTAATAGTGGTCTCTACTCTACAGTTCTGTTGCTTGAAATGATGTTGAGTAGATGTCCAGCGATCAGTACGGAAGCATCACTCTGGAAAGATCGGATAATTTCAATTCTAGATCACCCACCAAACTGCCCTGACTCAATTCTGAAAATGGATGTACCAGTAAACTGGAAACAACATCCAGCGTGGTCTCAGTAATCGTAGGTTGGGTGAAGCCAATTAGCATTGGATGTTGATTGCATTGGCTTCCGCGGTGTTGAATTGATCGCATGTTCTACCAAAGATTGCGTTACCCAACATCTTGGTCGTTCCAATGATAAGATTGTTCAATTGATGCAACCTTTATGCAATCTCGAAACCGCATGAATGTTGGGTTACGCTTCGCTGTACCCAACTTACAGTTACTTTTTCTTATTGAGAACAGAATATGCCTTGGACCCAAAAACAATTTTCATTGCCGAGCTATCGTCGTGGTTTTCACATCATCACTCGACATGTGAAAGAAGCGATCCCTGAGTTGGCAGAGATTGAAGTGGGGTTGCTGCATGTTTTCATCAAGCACACGTCTGCATCTCTGACAATCAACGAAAACGCTGACCCGGATGTGCTGATCGATATGGAATCGTCGGTCAATGCGATTGTTCCCGAAGAATTCCCTTACGTTCACACTTGTGAGGGACCAGACGATATGCCCGCTCATGTGAAAGCCTCCATGATGGGTAGCTCAGTCAGCGTTCCCGTCAATCAAGGACAGCTACAACTCGGAACCTGGCAAGGCATCTACCTGTGCGAACACCGCAACCACGGTGGCTCGCGAAAACTGGTTTTGACATTGCAAGGGGAATAGAACCAATAGACATCAGCTTTAACTCCTTGATTGTATCTTTTGTCACAGAGATCACTAAGGACTCAGAGGAAAGTATTTTGTGAGTTAAGCTCCAATTCAACCTTTCTCAGTGTTCTCTTCGTCCTCTGTGGTTAAACATGACGCAGGGTTACTTGTGATTGATCTATTACGTTTTGCTTTAAATCGGAATTTGTGAATTTGACCTTCTTTCGATGACGCCCCTATCACCAGAACTTTAATCTCGACCAGAAACTTTTCTTCGGCACTGCAATCTCAGTCTCTGCAGAAACGGTCTTGATCGGTGACACCTCGACCTCGGGTTCGGATGAAGCGAAGATGCTCCAGGCGGGCTTGATTTTGTGGGGTTTTAATTTCCTCAGCTCAGGTTCTTTGCCAGCGAGTGCATAATTGATGTCTGCGAGTAATTCATCGCCGTAGGCAGAGTGACCTAGTGTGATCAATCCGAGATCGAGTCCTGTTGCATCAATCACTTGAATCAATGGGTTGTTCGGGAACGTGACGAGATCATCTCCACCTAATCCTAAGCGCGATCCTTGGTGGAGCAACTTGGAAGCCTGCAGCGCCCTGTCTGTTGAGGAAGTATAAATCGTCACCCGGCTGGACGCCTTGACGATTTCAGGAGCGATCACTTCTCGGAAAGTTTTCGCGTCGACGTCCGGGGCAGCGAGGATGACTTCGTTCAGTTTCGGAATCTGTCGATAGGCACTCTGTTCACCAAGCCGTTGCAATGCTTTCGTGACAAGTCGATTCCCCATGCTGTGGGCAACGAGATGGACCTGCTTTGCTCCCGATCTGGCAGCGACCGTTTCCAGAAACTCGATAAACTTCGCTTCCGAAGCATCGGCATGACTAATATCGGAAGGGTAATTGAGGAACGCACCATGTGATGGCCAGCTATACATGACTGGTGCCCCAGTGAACTTTAAGTCATGAAACATTTGTGCCGTGCGGTAAGATGCTTCCGCGAATGTAACATTGAAGCCATGCACAAAAATGAGAGCCGCCTGACTTTCCGATTCAGCAACCGAGCTTGACAGCCCCGCGCCGAAGTCATCGATAGAGAGGGGAGTTACGGTTTGCAGTACAACATGTTTTTCGGGATCTTCCGAGAATTCAAACTTCCATATTTTCGGTCGTTCGACTTCTCCGTAATCATGTGACTCTGGAATGCTGACATCACAGTAACCGAACTCTAAGTTGCCGAGATCGGATGAATAGAACTTGTTCGCTTCGGAGGTGTCTCCGTTCCGCGCCCGATTCGTCCCGTAGAAGACTCGGACCTTCCAAAACGAATCTCCGGCACTACACACTTGCGGTTCTGCGACATCATCATAAGCCATGCCTGCAGAGAGACTCTCTTCAGGCATGCTGCCTTCAAATTCCTCAGAATTTTGTTGAGGCTGGAATTGAGACGTTTCTTGCTGCTCGAAAGAGGCACACGCTGCAACCAGCAATAAAGCGCCTGCCGAACACGTTAACAGAAACTTTCGAATTTGAATTCGGCCCATGACGATTCCTTTCGACAGCGGTGTTCGATAATAGTCTGAAAGCGATTGGCAAAAGAGGCTTAACAAATACAAGCACGACGCGCGAGCGAGTGGATTGATGTACTCACTTGCGCAGCGTGCCGGTAGATCGTTCTCAGCCGTTCGCCTACATAGAAAAGTATGCCACTAAGCTGAAATCACATAGAGAAGCAACGGCATGATGATCGAGCAGACGCATGTTTCGGCATTTTCTGCGCTTTATTTAAGCAAAACTCATTCGGTCAGTTCGAGAGCACTGGCGCTAAATACATATTTCGATACGACACTGCGGTATGATCACCTTGTAAGTAGATCGGACCCGGCTTAGCAGGATTCGTCTGGATTGCTCCGGCGGTCGGTGCAGAGACCGGCTGATTGTCGATCACTTTTTGTCCATTCAACACCACAGTGATGTGACGATCAACCAAGGTGATGTCATACGTTTGCCACTCTCCTCCAGGTTTTCCGGCGTTGAATTTAGGAGCGATTGTCCCGAAAATTGCGCCGACACCTTGAATGCCTTGCATCCGGCTGTTTCGATCAACAACCTGCGCTTCGTACATGCCTCGCAAGTAGATGCCGCTGTTCCGATTCTCTTCGACAAGAAATTCGACATGCAGCCAGAAATCTTCAAACTTCGCTTCCGTCTTCAGGTTTGCAAAAGCACCCGTGGGACTGAAGTCAGTTTTGGGTGTTGTATTTTTTAAGAGACCGTCCTCCAGGCTCCAGCCATTCACTTTGTCAGTCTCATGAGGTTGCCAACCTGACAAGTCTTTCCCATTCAATAGGGCAATCGGATGACCAAATCTAACTTTTGAAAGATCAGGAGCACTCGCTGGCATGGGTGGAATTTTAGAGCCTGTAAATTTATCCCGTTCTGATGTTCCATCAGCGAGTTGACGATGAATCATTCCATCCAGTGTTCCGTTTGTTAAGCCAACATCAACTTTCGTTACAGTCGCTGCTCCCTGCTTCTTTTTCCGTTTGACTTCGAACTTCAGCCGCCCTGCAACCAATTCAGCATCATACGGACCTGTTGGACCGATGTAGAAACGGATGTAGACTTTCGGTTGACCCTCCTTTTCAACCACTCGCATCCAAGCAGGCATGCCTGAGTCAAGATTCAGCGACCAATCTCCGACAAGACCTTCTGGTAGCTGATCCGCACGAGCTGTCGGTGACAAGAACATGAATGTCAAAGCAAGGCAAAGTGCAAACCGAAAGGGGGCAGAAAGGTTATTGATTCTCAGGAAGTGATTATTCATGATTCCGAACTTTTGAAGTGATTTGCAGGACTTATCTTAAGCTTCACCTGATCAGTATGAATAGAGTGTCACGATTCAAGAACCAAAGAGTCTAAATGGATGCAATCGAATTGTTCGGGCATTCATCTCCATACTCGATACAATACGTGAATCAGTCTTGAGTTGAGTTCTTTGGACGCACGCAAATCGACATCCAGCATTGAATCTGGAATACAGAAAACCTTGAAGACTCTTCGGCGCTGCAGCTGCTTGACTCTCTGCTTTGCGAGACTGAATCCTTTGATGATCGCTTGGTGAAGTTGATAGACATGAGTGATCTCAGTGGCATCGGTTTCCGCCGAATCATCACGCTTGGGGTGCAGCGAGCGAAACTGTGCGTTGATCTCATCTAGTATCGAATTCGCTCGCTCGAAAGTTTGTGGAGACATTTGCCACGCATGGACGTCAAACTTTTCGCCCAATAATCGCTCCAGCAGAGGCATGCTGCGTTCGGCGGAATCGTATGCAGCCACGAGAGATTCCACCCGGTCATCTTCTCCCGTCAGAATTGCGTAACCAGTGACTGGTTTCTGAATTTCTGATAGATGTGTCTCGATGTCCTCAGCGATCACCTCACTGAAATGAGCATGATCACTGTTTAGAAACGCATGTAGCTGGGAGTCATTCAAATATGTATCTTCTGGCGATTTTCATTGTTTTTGGGTCTGCCTCTTCAAGGGTCTTGATATTTTGTCGAGCTTGAATGACATATGCGGGTACTACTTCTTTGGAGGTTTCATCCCAGCTTCTGTCTGCCATGAGGAAGTAGCGAGCAATCGCACGCTTGATTATTGGGGCATTAAATTTCTCGTCGTTATACATCGTCATTAACCGATCTCCGATTGACCAATCTGACCATTTCGCAAGGTCGAGAATGATAAGGTCCACCAATTTCGGATCTTCCAGAAGAATCCGCATGGACTGACACAACCGATCAATCGAGATTTGCTCGACTTCATATTGCCGCATAAATCGCATAGCCTGCAGTGCGGCAAATTTTTGAGAGAAAGCGACATCTGGAGAGTTAAGGATCGATTTGTCGAGAAACTGAAACCCTTTGTCTCCCGTAAGCAGTAAATAGCCGGTCACCATACCATCGATTCCGAATGGAAAGTCATCTCGCATCTCGCGAATGGTTTCTTCCATGAAAACGACATCCGTTTTATTACCGCAGTGTCCTAGCATGATTGCATACATTCCAACTCGTTCCATGTGCTGAAAGCGGTATTTCTCAAGCCATTGCCGAAGTTCCGTTCGATCAAGAAAATCAGTTGCTTCATTGTCCGCAATCAACTGCCAATTCTCTTGAGTGTTGATTTCCAAATATGAATCATGAGCAAGCAAATGATTTTGATGCTCAAGGAATTGCAGGAAGTAAATGAGTTGCTCTTTCGGAGTTGCAGCATACTCAGGTGCATTCAATAGATAGTCCTGTACAGCGGAAGAACTCTTCTCAACCAGCCACCACCTAAGCTTTTCTTGCTTAAGCTCTCCAGCTAAGAGAAGTTGTTCTCCTTTTGCTAGCTTGAGATCTCGCTGCAAGGTCAGGATTTCTCCGATCTCATATTTCTTAGACGTATCTTTAACGATGTGCCGAATCTTAACAGCAGAGGTTCCGGCAAATTTTTGTTCCTCATTCGCTGGAACGACCTTAATTAACTCTCCAAAAACAACGACATCTGATTCTTCGTGATACTCACGTAATGTCTGTGGACCAGGATCCCAGGTTGGACAATAGGCGTGACAGGTAGGCTGGAATTGTGAGTAAACCGAAAAGAGAGCTACTGCCAGAACTGCTGTTGTCTGAGATTTCATAGGAACCGTCCCGTAGTTAATATCTCAATATTAGCCGTTTGAGCGTTAGCCCCGGTTTTGAGCGTGTGAGAGATTCAAACCGGGGCTAACGCCCTGCGGCTTATGAAACTCGTTGCATTGTGGTAACTGCAAAGCCATTCTCACTGATATCTCTACTCCAAGTCAATTACTTTTTCAGAATCGACCAGAGTTGTTCTTCCGGTAATGACATGCGGATTCGCCACTCTTGGGGATACCAATTGTTAGAGCGGGGACCGATTTGTTTGACCCAGCCGAGGGGGTGACCTTGGTAGCTGACGATTCCGATTCCGTCGGGGAGCGAGGTTTCAATCGGTTCGCGTCGCAGGTAGCGGAGTGCGGTTTGCCAATCGACTTCAACACTTGGGAAGCTTTCTCGGTTGAAGATCGACGAGAGTGCGAGCCCATGTGCCGGGATGGCTCCATGCTTCTTCATTTCACAGACATGCACACCGAGAGTGATGACTTTCAATTGATCTTGAATCCTTAGCAACTCTTCGACCCACCTTTTAGGGAAGGCTGAGACTTGTTCTCCTCGATTGATAAAGCGGAGCGTTCTCTCTTCATTGAGCCAGTTCTCGAAAGGTTCAGCTGTTCTTCTGGTGGTGAGTTCATAACCTTTTCGGACTTGTGGAGTTGGTTCGTCTTCACACGGAGTACAGCGACCTCGTTTTGACTTTTTCGGTTTGCGTTTTCTCTGTTGTTGAGTTGACTTCGGGACAGTCTTTGATGGTCGCTGCTTCTGTAAAACCGCGAGGAAGAATCCTTCGCCTCGAACTTGATGAGGATACGCCTGATAAGCTTTACCGGAGTCGATTTCGAGTTCTGTGAATCCCCACGACTCATCTAATTGCAAATCGACGAGCTGATACCCCTCATCTTGAATCAACCAGCGGACGATCTCTTCATTCTCAGTCGGGTTAAAAGTACATGTACAATAGACCAGATACCCACCGACATTGAGAGACGGTAAGGTGTCGCTGAGGATTCGTTTTTGTCGCCGCGAGCAAAGCTGTAAGTTCTCTGGTGTCCACTGGTTAACGCTTTCCTCGTCCTTGCGAAAGAGACCTTCTCCGGAGCAGGGTGCGTCGACAACCATGACGTCGAAGAGCTCTCCCAACGCTCCAAAGTCAGCTGGGTCGTTATTGGTGACGACGGTATTCGCACCGCTCCATTTGGTGACATTCTCAGCGAGGATCCAGGCACGGCTGCGGATAACTTCATTCGAGACGATCAGCGACTCTTCAGGCAGCAAACTCATGAGGTGAGTCGTCTTTCCACCGGGAGCGGCACAGAGATCGAGAATGGTCTCGGGATTCTCGCGCCTTTTGATCCATTCAATCGCCTGTTCAAGCAGCATGCTGGATGGTTCTTGAACGTAGTAACAACCGGCATGCAGTAATGGATCACAGGTGAACAGTGGTCGCTCAGCGAGGTAGTAAGCATCCGTTGCCCACGGGACCGCTTCAAGCTGCAAATCTTGCTCGTTTTCTCCCGCTCGAATCTTTATACTATTCAGCCTGAGACTGACATTCGCTGGTCGCTGTAAAGCTTCCAGAAACGTCTCAGTTTCGCTGCCGAGTTGAGCAGTGATTCGATCCAGAAATGGCTGTGGCAGATTCATATCGGAAGTGGGTCTATGTGCTGAACGACTGTATTCGTTGGTTGTGAGTTGTAATTGCAGTTCAGTATCAACTTTGATTCTGGTTGAGGGTTTAGCGTTGAGAGTTTAGAAAATTTGCAATGTAAGTGTTCTCAACGATAAACGATAAACGCAAGTAAGAGATTAGCAAAATCGTTAGATGTCACCTTCAAACAACCCTATCCGTCTTCTACAAAATGGACCTCTCAACGCCTCCTGAAGTCGATAAGTTGTTGATATCAATCGGAGAACTGCGGCACAACTCTGATGAGAACTCTCTCTTCAAAAAGGGGTGTTCATAAACCCTGTTGTCATCGACACTTCAGACACAGACTACAGACTGGAAACTAACAAATTATCGACGTGATTTTCCTGCCTGCGAATTGTATTAAAGCTCTATTTTTCATACACTTACAAATTCTGAGTAGTTGCTTATCATCAGCAAGTAAGTCCCTTTGATAATACTGCTGATAATAATTAAATAGTTCTTATTAAAGAGTGGCTTTTGCAAAGCCCATTGTCATTAACTGAAGCATTACAATGAAGCTGACATGTTCTCGAAGCCGACTCTCGGCAGCCTTTCAAATCGTCGGTAGTGTTGTCCCTACCAGAACACCTAAAGAGATCCTTCGAAATGTGAAGCTGACTCTCGCTGACGGCCGTGCCACTCTCTTAGGAACAGATCAAGAAGTCGGTATTCGTTACGAAATCCCTGAAGTCGAAACTGACTCTGTTGGCGAGGTGTTACTACCAACCAAACGGGTGAATGACATCTTACGAGAAGTCAAAGATGAAGAGATTAGCCTGGAAGTAAATGAAGAGGCACTTTGGATTCGCACCAGTCAGTCTGAGTTTCGCCTCAGCGTGGAAGACCCGGCAGAATTCCCGAATGTGGCTGCCTTTGAAGATGAGAACTACTACGTCATCCCAGGGAAAGCACTTAAGCAGGGTATTCAACGCACGATCTTCTCGACCGACGTCGAGAGTACACGCTACGCACTCGGTGGCGTTTTGATGGAAATTGATGCTGAAAATCTCACTCTTGCCGCGACAGATAGCCGCCGGTTAGCAGTTTTCAAAACAGGTTGTTCTGCTCAGGGGAATGTCTCAGAAGAAGCTGGGCAGCCTGTCATCCCGGCTAAAGCGATGTCGTTGATTGAGAAATCGATCAATGATGATGACAGTGAAGTCAAGATCGCGATTCATCAGAATGAAGTTCTCGTCCACAGCGGAGCATCAACAATTTACGCTCGCTTGGTCGAAGGTCGCTTCCCACGTTATCAGGATGTCATTCCAGCCGAATTCAAAGTGAAGATTGACTTAGTTGCAGGTCCATTTTTGTCGGCAGTTCGCCAAGCGATGATTGTTACGAACGAAGAGAGTCGCGGAGTCGATTTCACGTTCGAAGATGGCTCACTGACCTTGACCAGTCTGGGACAAGATGTCGGTTCTTCGAAAGTGGAAATCCCGATCAGTTTCGATTCGGACCCAATTGTTGTCACGTTTGATCCACGTTTCGTACA
>Ga0066605_10002085_pt1 | contig 12874 bp, 9 predicted proteins | sample SaaInlLV_DNA_10m_FD_60385 | JGI IMG/M metagenome (GOLD analysis project Ga0066605, IMG submission 60385) | Marine microbial communities from expanding oxygen minimum zones in the Saanich Inlet - SI075_LV_DNA_10m | ecosystem: Environmental > Aquatic > Marine > Unclassified | place: British... | reverse complement strand
ACGCGTTACTCACCCGTCCGCCGCTCTACTCACACCGAAGTGCTTTCGCGCTCGACTTGCATGTGTTAGGCCTGCCGCCAGCGTTCAATCTGAGCCATGATCAAACTCTTCAGTTGAAGATCTTTAGCCTCTGACCGAAGTCAAGAGGGGATGGTTACGCAAAGCTTGCTTTACCATCCAAAATCTCAGCTCAGACACAATTCGAAATCATTGAATTAATGAGTCACTTGTTGTGTCTGAATGGTTCGTGAAAACCATCCCAACAAGTGCCCACACATCTGTCTTTATCTGACTGTTAATCAACAAACCAACCGCTTGGGCAGGTCTTTCGCCGAGAGGGATCCCCCCGCCGAGGTCGCGCATTATACGTACCGAGGGATGCTCTGCAAGCCTTTTTTTCAAAAACTTTTGAGCCGCCACTCGAGGTGCCTAATGGGCGCCACCGACCTTAAGCCGGGCTGAGGATGGTATCAACGAAAGGTACTGCGGGCAATGTACTCGCAGCGCACTAGCCCATTACCACGCCCGCGGGAAAACAACGGGACCGCAATGAGCTGAAGTCCCTCGCGGCTGGGGTGCTAGCCCATCCGCACCCGGCGCATTCGCCAGACCAAAAGCCCGACAAATAGAGCCCCGTAAATCAGGGCCTCAGCAATATCAGATCGCGCCAACCAGTAAATATGTAACCATGCCAACACCGTGGCTGGGTAAACCAACCTGTGCAGTAGTCGCCAGCGCCGCCCCAACCAACGCCTCGCCGCGTCGGTCGATGTGAGGGCAAGGGGCAGAAACAAAGCCCAGGCCGCAAACCCCACCAGCACATAGGGGCGCTCTTCGAGTTCCTCCATCAGCAGCGGAGCGTCCCAGCCCACATAGACCTGCGCAAATAAGAGCAGATGCAGGGTTGCGTAGACAAACACCGCTACGCCCAGGGTGCGCCGAAAACGAAATAGCCCTCGCCAGCCCAGTCGCGCAAAGGGCGCCGCACATAACACCAGTAACAGTCCTCGGAGGGCCCAGCTACCCGTGCCCTGCATCACGTATTTAGCAGGATCGGGACCCAATTGCCCCGCAGCCAATTGCCACGCCAGTAACGCCAGGGGCACCACGCAAGCGGTAACGACGACACACGTTATCAGTCGGGGCGACATCACCCAGCGCACACCCTCTGCGCCTCACAACCATCCCGGACTCCTGATCTGGCCCCCCGCATCCGGGAAGCAGCAAGTCCTCTCAGGCACAGCGCTCTAGTAAAAACGACGCAAATCCATGCCGTCATACAAACCCGCGACGCTCTCGCCGTAACCATTGAAAAGCACTGTCGGCACACGGTTTGGCTTAAATATAGAAGAAGGCAAGCGCCGCTCAAAACGCTGCGACCAGCGAGGATGGTCAACGTCAGGATTGACGTTCGCATAGAATCCATATTCCTTGGACTGTAAAGTTTGCCAACTGGTGGCGGGCTGCTGGTCGGTCACATTGATTTCAACGATCGATTTGATGCTCTTAAAACCATACTTCCAGGGGACTACCAGCCTCAACGGCGCACCGTTCTGATTCGGCAGTGTTTTGCCATACAGACCCACAGCAAGCAACGTGAGGGGATGCATTGCCTCATCGAGGCGTAATCCCTCCCGATAGGGCCAATCTATAATGCTGCCGAAGGAGCGGGTGCCGCGCATCTCGCTAGGGCGGTAAAGGGTCTTGAATTCAACGAACCGGCCCTCAGATTTCGGCTCAAAGCGGCGCAGCAAATCGGAGAGCGGGAATCCGATCCATGGCACCACCATCGACCACGCCTCGACACAGCGAAATCGGTATATACGCTCCTCAAGATCAAACCCACTCAGCAGATCCTCGAGATGAAGCTCTCCCGGCTTTTCGACCAAGCCACCCACAGATACAGTCCATGGATCCGTGGTCATCGCATGGGCATGCCGCGCAGGATCCGACTTATCCGTACCAAACTCGTAGAAATTGTTGTAAGTGGTGACCGCCTCTACTGGCGTCTTCTCGGCCTCCAGGGTTGAATCAAAGTCCGGCGAGTAGGCCAAGTCAGCTCTATCTGTCGTGCTCTGGGCCGCACCTGCCCCTGCCGACCACGACCATGCAGATCCCGCAGAGGCCGCAATAAAAGCGCGGCGATTGAGGAATACGGTCTCGGGAGTGATCTCCGAAGAGGCAATCGTGCCGTCAGTGTAGATCCGTCTTCGCATGGTCTGCATCCCCTTCCCGATGAACAAGTTGGTTATTTCGGAGATGTTGTACCGGGCCAGAAAGCGCGTAGATCATCGAGAGCCCCCAAATGGCCACAGGCGGGTCCAGCGCAATCAGCCCCAACAGTGCCACGACCAGTAGCATTCGAACAAAAGGCACTCGCCGGTCAAAGGCAATGGACTTAAAGCTGGAGTAAGGAAATCGGGAGATCATCAAAAACCCCAGCGCGGCCAACAGAAGTGCGTGAACCCAGTCGAGCGTCGGACCCGCCCAGCCATGGGTTTGACCCATCCATACCAGACTGGTCGCAGTCGCCGCAGCGGCGGGGCTGGCGAGCCCCGTGAAATTTGTTTTATCGTCGCTCTCCATGTGCGCGTTGAATCGCGCGAGGCGCAGCGCAGCGCAAGCCGCATACACAAAGGCCGCCACCCAGCCAATCTTGCCCAATCCGGTTAGCGCCCAGTTAAACGTCAGTAGCGCAGGCGCCACGCCGAAACTCACCATGTCCGACAAGCTGTCATATTGCGCCCCAAAAGCACTGCTGGTGCGGGTCAGTCGTGCAACCCGTCCATCCAGGCCATCGAACACCATCGCGGCCAAGATGGCGACTGAACCAGAGTAAAAATCACCTTGCATACCCGCGATAATGGCGTAAAACCCACAGAACAATGCGGCTGACGTCAGCAAATTGGGGAGCAGAAATATGCCAGGAGCCCGGGCCATCTGGCCGGCTCCTGACTCCTCATAATCTCCTATCAGGCTCGCCAGCGGTGCCTCAATCTGTTCGGCTGCTCGCTCGAGTTCGTCGGTGTCGGGTCTCTGGTCATCCTTCAAAATAGTCTGTGCTCCGCGAAGCTGGCCGGTTGGCGCGCAAATTAATTATAACAGCGCCGTTTACCCGGGGCACGATGTCCGACACAATACGATCCCTTTTTTTCAGGACCCCGATAGAGGTATCGCCAGTGAGCAATTATTTCAACTCTCTCCCCCTTCGCACGCAGCTGCAGGAACTGGGCAAGTGCCGATTCATGGATCCGAGTGAGTTTGACGCCGGGATCACCCCGCTCGCCAACAAAAAGTTGGTCATAATCGGATGTGGCGCTCAAGGCTTCAATCAGGGCCTTAATCTGCGGGACAGCGGGCTTGATGTTGCCTACGCACTGCGTAAAGAGGCGATAGCGGAGCAGAGGCCTTCTTGGGTGAAAGCGACCGAGGCCGGCTTTAGGGTAGGTACCTACGAGGAGATGGTGCCCGATGCAGATATGGTGCTGAATCTCACGCCCGACAAGCAGCACAGTAATGTGGTTAAAGCGGTGATGCCTCTGATGAAGCAAGGCGCCTGCCTTTCCTATTCTCATGGCTTCAATATCGTCGAAGAAGGCATGAAAATTCGGGAGGATCTCACGGTCATCATGGTCGCGCCCAAGTGCCCGGGTACCGAAGTGCGAGAGGAGTACTTGCGCGGCTTTGGCGTGCCGACATTAATCGCTGTACACCTTGAAAACGACCCCGAAGGCAATGGCTTGGAATGGGCCAAGGCTTATGCGGCGGGTACCGGCGGCCATCGCGCCGGGGTACTGGAGTCTTCATTCATTGCGGAAGTGAAATCCGACTTAATGGGTGAGCAAACGATCCTATGCGGCATGCTGCAAACGGGCTCGTTGCTGTGCTTCGATCGAATGGTGGCACTGGGCGTTAACGGCGCGTATGCGGCGAAACTGGTTCAGTACGGATGGGAAACGGTGACCGAGGGCCTCAAGCAAGGCGGGATCACCAACATGATGGACCGACTGTCCAACCCAGCCAAAATCCGCGCCTTTGATTTGGCGGAGAACATGAAAACGATCCTTCGGCCGCTGTTTGAAAAGCATCAGGACGACATCATGTCCGGTCACTTCTCTCGCACGATGATGGCCGACTGGGAGGCAGACGACACCAATTTGCTCAAGTGGCGAGCCGAAACCAATGGCACGCCGTTCGAGTTACAAGCCATCACAGATGATTCGATTGATGAGCAGGCATACTACGATCAGGGGATCCTGATGATAGCCATGGTTAAGGCGGGAGTGGAGCTGGCCTACGAGACAATGGTATCCGCCGGCATCATTGAAGAATCGGCCTACTACGAATCACTGCATGAAACGCCGCTCATTGCCAACACGATCGCGCGGAAGAAATTGTACGAAATGAATGTGGTCATCTCTGATACTGCAGAATATGGCTGTTATCTGTTCGATCAAGCGGCGCGGCCGCTACTCAAAGCGTTTGTGGCAAATCTCGATACCGATGTGATCGGTGGTGGCATCACCGGCAGCACGGCTGTCGATAACCGTCGCCTCATCGCGGTCAATGAGGAGATCCGATCCCATTCGGTGGAAGTGGTCGGTTCGCGCTTGCGAGGCTTCATGACGGGCATGAAAGCAATTTCTTCCGGGGCATAGCCATACGCGAGCAATTTTTATCGTTACTAGACGTGCCCATGCAAAGAATCCCATTGATAGGGGCTCGGTCGGTGGTTAAACTTGCGCCCCTCTGAATTTTGAACTGCATCCACCAGGAAATCTTATGAGCTTTGATCTGATGTTGCCGCCCATTCTTGGGGCGGTCGGACTCGTAATCGCCTTTGCAATTTATACCCTGATGTCTCGCGCCCCCGCGGGGGAGGGAAAGGTCCAAGGTATCGCCGAGCAAATTCATATCGGTGCAATGGTCTTTATGCATCGCGAATATAAATTGCTGCTGGCCTTCGCTGCGGTATTAGTGGTCGGCATTCTGGCCTCACCACTGGGCACCAACACGGCAATTGCCTTCGTAGCGGGCGCTGTGTCTTCTGCCACTGCCGGATATCTCGGCATGTATGCGGCCACCAAGGCAAACGTCCGCACCGCGGTAGCTGCCAATCAAGAGGGTGCCGCAGCCGCGCTCAATATCGCTTTTTACGGTGGCTCAATCATGGGCTTATGTGTTGCCTCTCTTGGCTTGCTGGGTTTGGGCGGCCTTTACTATTACTTCGGAGGTGACCCCGAAACCGCCCACGCGATCCACGGCTTTGGTATGGGCGGATCTGTAGTGGCATTGTTCTCTCGCGTTGGTGGCGGCATTTTCACCAAGTCAGCTGATGTGGGCGCGGATCTTGTGGGCAAGATTGAAGCTGGCATCCCCGAAGACGACCCCAGAAATCCAGGTGTCATCGCCGATAATGTCGGCGACAACGTTGGCGATATTGCGGGAATGGGATCAGATATTTTCGAATCCTACTGCGGCTCAATGATTGCCTGTATTGCCATCGCGTCTACCATGGCGATTACGAGTGAATTTACCGTTGCCAATCAAAGCGCCATGATGGCATTCCCGCTCGCTCTAGCCAGTATTGGTCTTATTGCGTCTGTCGTGGGCATATTAATCGTGCGCTTGCGCTCCTCTGCCGCACCAGAAGCCGCTCTGCGCAGCGGCACGCTTGGGGCACCCATTATTTTTATAGCCATGGCTTGGTTTTTGGCAGACATGATGGGAATTGATCGTAATACGTGGTGGGCTGTTGTATCCGGTGCCGCAGGCGGCATTGCTATTGGTCTTATCACTGAGTACTACACCGGTGGAAAGCCCGTGCGGACCATTGCCAAGTCAGGGGAAACAGGCCCGGCGACAGTGATGATCACGGGTCTAGCGGTCGGCATGCAGTCGGTAGTCGCGCCCGTACTGTCACTCGCCGCCATCATTTTTGTGTCGACACACCTTGCCGGTTTATACGGTGTTGGAATCGCGGCGGTAGGCATGTTGGCAACAGTCGGAATCACGATGGCCATTGATGCTTACGGACCAGTAGCGGACAACGCAGGTGGGATCGCAGAAATGGCGGGAATGGGTGAAGAGACACGCGCCATCACCGATGGCCTTGATGAGGTGGGGAACACGACCGCCGCCATCGGGAAAGGCTTTGCCATTGGTGCAGCAGCTCTCGCCGCGCTCGCCATTATCGCGGCGTTCGTCGAAACCGTTACTGTCAATAATCCGGGCTTCTCACTGAAACTGTCAGACCCCATGGTGCTAATCGGCATGTTTATCGGTGGCGCCATCCCTTTCCTTATCGCGTCGATCACCATGACCGCGGTGGGTGAGGCTGCGTTTGACATGATTAACGAGATTCGGCGTCAATTTCGAGAGATCCCAGGTCTTCTTGAGGGTAATGCCGAGCCGGATACAGCCCGCTGCGTGGATATCGCCACGACTGCGGCGCTGCGGCGCATGGTCTTGCCGGGCGCAATCGCCGTATTCGCACCCGTTGTCGTGGGCTTAGGGCTCGGTGCAACTGCATTAGGCGGAATGTTGGCCGGAGGCTTGCTGGGTTGCGTCTTGATGGCGCTGATGATGGCTAACGCCGGTGGCGCATGGGACAACGCAAAAAAATACATTGAGAAGGGCAACCTCGGGGGCAAGGGGTCTGATACGCATGCCGCCGCCGTTGTGGGGGATACCGTAGGCGATCCCTTCAAGGACACGTCTGGGCCATCTATGAATATCCTCATTAATGTCATGGCCATCGTCAGCTTGGTGATCGCGCCTCTACTTTGATCTCGTCAACCACAAAAAAAGGGGCATCAAGCCCCTTTTTTTGTGGTCATTTCTCAGGTCTTTAATCGTCGTAAAAGCACCTAGGGTGCCAACACCTTCTCTCCCCGCGCCATGCCAGCAACACCAGAGCGGACTACTTCCAAAACCTCGGTTTCACCCAATGCCTCTATAAAGGAGTCGAGTTTTCCCGATGGGCCAGTCAACTGAACGATATAGGTCTTGGGCCCCACATCGATAATTTGCCCCCGAAAAATCTCTGTTGTGCGCTTGACCTCATCGCGTTGGTCCCCCTCGGCACGCACTTTAACGAGTAATGTATCGCGCTCAACGTGCGCTCCCTCGGTGAGATCCACCACTTTCACCACATCGATGATTTTATTGAGGTGCTTGGTAATTTGTTCGATCTTAAGGTCATCACCCGTTGTGGTAACCGTGAGCCGAGATAATGAATGGTCGTCGGTAGGTGCCACATTCAGCGTTTCAATATTGTAGCCACGCTGGGAAAACAGCCCGACAACACGTGACAAAGCACCCGATTCATTTTCCAGCAGCACCGAGAGTATCCGTCTCATCAGGTTCTCTCCGTTTTGCTGAGCCACATATCTTTCATTGCGCCATTAGGGGCAACCATCATCGGGTAGACATGCTCATCAGGATCCACATGAATATCCATAAATACCAGCCGGTCCTTCAACGCAAAAGCCTCCTCCATTGCTGGTAGTAGGTCCGCTTGCGCTTTTATCTCCATCCCCACATGGCCATAGGCCTCGGCAAGCTTCACAAAATCCGGCAATGATGCTGCATAGTGACTTTCGGAGTAGCGACCTTCGTATTGCATGTCCTGCCACTGTTTTACCATGCCCAAATAATCGTTGCGCAAATTAATGATTTTGACCGGACAACCATACTGACTGCAGGTGGAGAGCTCCTGAATATTCATCTGGATACTCCCCTCACCTGTTACGCAGGCGACTTCGGCGTCTGGCAGCGCAATCTTAATTCCCATCGCTGCAGGCAACCCGAATCCCATGGTGCCCAGGCCACCGGAGTTAATCCAGCGCCGGGGGTAATCAAACTTGTAATACTGGGCAGCAAACATTTGGTGTTGGCCCACATCCGAAGTCACATAAGCCTCGCCTCTTGTCGCCTCATACAGCGCCTTGATGGCGTCCTGAGGCTTGATAGCGGTAGACTCCCCATAGCGCCGGCCATGCCAAAGCCCGTGTGCTTCGCGCCAACTGTCAATTTGCTGCCACCAATTAGCCAGTGTGTCAGCATCAGGTAAGGCGCGGTCCCCAGCTCCCATTTGCGAGGCAAGTTGCTTGTCCAACTCCTCAAGGATGGTGTCGACCGGCCCTACAACGGGAACGTCAACCGGTACGATCTTGGAAATAGACGCAGGATCAATGTCGATATGAATGATCTTTGCCCCGGGACAAAATTTTGACACGGTATTCGTCACTCGGTCATCAAATCGGGCACCTGCAGCCAAAATGACATCGGCGTGGTGCATCGCCATATTGGCCTCGTAAAAGCCATGCATCCCGAGCATTCCCAAAAACTGCGGGTCGCTACCAGGGTAGGCCCCCAGCCCCATGAGCGTATTGGTGACAGGGAAGTTGAGTCGGCGCGCGAGTGCCGTCAGCTGTGTCGAGGCCTCGCCTTGAATCACACCACCCCCTGCATAAATGACGGGTCGCTTGGCGCTCAATAACATTCTTGCGGCTTTACGAATCTGTCCCGAGTGGCCCTTTGAAGAGGGTTGGTAGGAGCGAATGCTCACAGTCTCTGGGTAAATGTACTCAAACTTGTATTCGGGGTGAGTCAAGTCCTTCGGTATATCTACCACAACGGGGCCAGGTCGCCCGGTCGATGCGATAAAAAATGCCTTTTTAATAGTCGCTGGAATGTCTTCAGGCCTTTGCACCAAAAAACTGTGCTTAACAATTGGCCTAGATACACCAATCATGTCAGTTTCCTGAAACGCATCCTCGCCAATCAAATGACTCTGCACCTGCCCTGAGATGACCACGAGTGGGATAGAGTCCATGTAAGCAGTGGCAATCCCTGTGATCGCATTGGTTGCACCTGGCCCCGAGGTGACCAAGACCACACCCGGCTTGCCCGTAGCACGGGCGTAGCCGTCGGCAGCGTGCGTGGCCGCCTGCTCATGACGAACCAAAATATGCGGGACTTTCTCGCCCTTGAATAAGGCATCGTATATGTGAAGCGCTGCTCCACCGGGGTAACCAAAGATGTAATCGACACCTTCGTCTTCAAGTGCGCGGACGATCATTTCGCCGCCGGATAGCATTGGCATAGCTATTCTCCATCTCATTCAACAAGAGGGTGGAGAGACGCCATCGCATCGCACCACCACCTGTCGCACGAGACACCGGCCGGATCGCTCCGACGCCCGTCAGATCACGACCACGAAACCCGTGTGTCGGTGACCTGCGCGGTAGCGCAGTGTCGAGCCCGAGCAGTAGGAGCTAAACTTCTACCTGACGGAACCCGCAAACAGCCTTGAGAACTATCCCGTCCTGAAGGTAGGCCAGAGGGTAAGGGTACTTACCAATCGCCGTTGCCGCTCGCGTGACAGCGCGGATTGTCTCGGCGTAACCACCGCAAAGTCAAGGAAGGATGACAAATGACCAAGATCGGCATCGCGATCGATCGCCACCCGCGCTACCGTCGTTTGTTATTTCGGAGTTGTCCTCGTTATATAGTACCTGCGGGCGGGATCTTCTTGCTTTTATTCGGCGTCCACCGGCACGTTCGACGAAAATCTCGCGCTAATTGCGATTAAGCTGACGTTAATAATGCGTCCTGACACGCTCTCTGGCACAGAAGAAAACCCAATCCCCTTGGCTAACCGAACGATAACGCCCGCTGCTGCTTGCACCTTAATAGTAGCGCCTCAACTTTTATAATCGCCCATGTGTGCGGAATTTTTGGCTATAAAACATGGGTAAATCCTTCCGAAAAGCCTTCTTGTCTTTAAGGAGTGTTTTGGTTGGCGTCCAGTCGATAATCAGATGGATCCTCGCTTGATCAGAGTCATTACGTACCGCGTGCACATGCGCGTTATTAATTTCCCATACTTGGCCCTCGGCCATATGAAGCGTCTCCCCGCCCACGCTAAAACTGACGCCAGGGTGAGTCATTATCGGGATGTGCACGCGGTTGCAGTTAATAAGCGAGTAGCCGCTGTCTACATGAGGTCGTATTTGCGATCTTGGATTGAGCTTTGCAAACAATATTCTTATGAACGTGCCGCCAGACCCAAAGTGACTAGCGAGTTGCGTCAGGATGGGTTGGATGAGTGTTTCAAACTTGTGATGCTGAGGCCCCTTCACTGGATACGTATGGGACATGTCATCCGTTAACAGCGGGATACTTTGCGTCTCATGATGAATATCAAAGACCGTTTGGCGGTCCGATTCCGCCCACACGGCGTCTGGAAGTTCGCTCAGGGCCGCCGCCAACCCTTCGGTTTCGCAGTTATCGCCGATTTTTAGAAAATTGGCAGCGCTGCCGCCTAATTTGGGAACGCGTTGAATCGCGTCAATGTTGATCAATGGCTGGGACGTGGAGGTATGCTCGAAGTCGTAGCGGAAACGTTCGAGGACTCGCCGCTCTCTGGTCCGCACCAGCTCTTCAAGCTCTTGATCGTAGTAGCGCGAGTAGTGACTATGACGCGATGTATTCATTAATGCTTGACCACCAAGGTATGTCCTCACCGCTGATGCCTCAACGACACCGAGCCGTTCCAAGGTGACGCAAAACTCCTCTACCACGTTTTCGAAGGACACCAACAGCAACTGATGAGAGTCAAAGCCAAACATTCTCTCTACCAACATCGTGTAGTAGCCGTGTGTATTACTCTCCATCTTCTCTACGCACTGCTTGGTAAAGCCAGAACCACGCTCATCAGAAAACCGATCAGGCAACAGGGACTTATGAACCGATTTATTCAAAACACTGGTTTCGGATGAGTCTGGGTAGTTAATGAGATTCGTAATCGTGTCCTTGAACCCGAGTTGCTTGCCTTGTGAAACGATGTTGAACAGTGGGTTCCTGACCCCTCTCAAGTTATTAAAGGCGTACCAGGAGACGTACCAATCCCAAGGGTTTCTCACCACACCGATAATGGGGAGCGATGAGGCACTGACAGGCAACATCTCGAATGGATAGTGATATCCGACTTCTAGAGCACCGGGGATACAGTTGAGTAGGGCATCGCTTAAGGACTGCCCGGCCGTCTTATGTAGATGAATAAACGTAAATTGAGATGTGCAAATCATCGCGGCTTCTCACCTAACCCCATAGGTTTGGCAGACTGGTGCAACGATACTATCGGCACAGCCATAATGAGTTGTGCGACCAGCTACACACGATCACTCTGCGCCTGACATTCCAAGTTTGATCCCGCTCCTTACACTGCAATGCGGGAAGAGACTGTTTTCCTAATTGCGCTGACCAAAACGGACCAAGCATGTCATTAGCTGGCCCCGTGACGGTGTTCTTGACTCTACCTCAATATTAATGAGGGTAGAAGCGACAGCCGCGCGCCGATGGTTAGCTGGACGCCGCCGAAGATCCGGTATCGCGTGACAGGCCGCTGTGTTCGGGCACAACTTGCCCGGTGGTGAACTCAAACCCCACGCGAGGTTACCATCCGGCGACCGACCTGACGCATGTGAGTCAATCAAGCCATGCAGCCAATGAAAACATCGAAGCAGCCGACATCTCGCCCTCTGCCTTCTCATCCTCAAACGCTGACTCAGTCAAGTGTGAGCATGCAAAAGATAATCTTGCCAAACTACCCCAATACGCCAGAACGCGCGCAGAGCAGAAAATTGGTTCGCCGCGCTTTATCTCAATCGCGAAACCTGTCGCTACCGCCAACACCGTGGCGTATCAAACCTGCTCTTGAGTCCCATTAAGGTTTGTCGATATTTTCGACGCGAAAAGCCTCTCGTACTTTGCTGGGTGGCGAGGGCGTAATGTCAACGACTTCAAATCCCTCAAGGCCAATAATGACCGATATCACGTCGTCGGTAATGCGCCCTGGCCCGCAATTTTCCTCACAAGGCTCGTCGGCATCCGATAATCGCACGGTAACAATAATCGGCGGGATAGGTATGCCCTCTCCAAATACCCTACCTTCTGCAGCCTCGGGAGCAAAGAGTGGAACGCGATAGGCCTTTGCCGTGCCCAAGTCACTGCAAAACCCTTTGTTCGATCCTTCTGCCTGAAAGGAATTAAAAAATACGTAACCCCCTCCGATTGCGGCCTGATTCACAACCTGCTCACCCCGGTCGGCTAAATCAAGGTACCAACCGTCAAAGTGAAGGATATTTTCAATCGGCTCGTCTTGGTTAGCGCCCGCTGCTAAACCAGTTGACGCATCCAAGAGGGTATCGAGGTCAATCCCAGTTGCACGAGGTGCCAGTGGCGTGTCAATAAAGGTGTAGAAACGATTTTTTACGCTTCGGACGTAAGGATAATTTTGTTTCAGTGGCCGCTCACGATCTCCCGAACCCAGAGCAATGAAAACGTTATCGCCAACCTCGGCGGCAATTGGTTGATTTTTGAAACGCACGCCCTCTCGGTCAGTAAATGCAATCGGTTGATCCGGCCAGACCCACTCTTCGGGGGATAGGGCTACTGAATGATCAATCACACCATCGGTAATGCGCGACAATGTAATGCGGTACAAGTGACCGGCGACGTCTGCAGCATAGGCAAAATCGATATAGCCATCGTAGTCAAAATCAATGGCCTCGATGTCCGCAACGACAGGCGCCTGTGTCGGAAATGCGCGCAAGACTTCCCCGGTCTTGCCATCCAGTACGTAGATGTACTTACCCTTTTCACATTCAAGCAGGGCAAGAGAAGCTTTGTCTTGATCGAGACACGGGTCACTACCCCCGCCCATCAGCAGCACCGGGTTGGGCTGCGCCGCCGACCCACCCGGGCCAAAATAACCCCGTACAAAACCCGTCACAGGCGTCGACCAAGTGTGTCCAATGCCCACCAGATCTTCATCGGTGCAGCTTAAATCAGAATCATCGGTGCA
>Ga0066605_10002080_pt1 | contig 12892 bp, 12 predicted proteins | sample SaaInlLV_DNA_10m_FD_60385 | JGI IMG/M metagenome (GOLD analysis project Ga0066605, IMG submission 60385) | Marine microbial communities from expanding oxygen minimum zones in the Saanich Inlet - SI075_LV_DNA_10m | ecosystem: Environmental > Aquatic > Marine > Unclassified | place: British... | reverse complement strand
TGCAGAGCGGGCTCTGGAAATCATACGCTTACTCAAACAGCAGCCGCTCACTTGGCATCAACGCTCACAAAACACCGCGACCCCGAACAGCGTCAGTATTCAGTTGGCCGACACAACTGGTGAGCTCGCTCGCCTCACGCAAGTGGCGGACCTAGCCTTCGTTGGCAAAAGCCTTGAACCAAATATAGGCGGGCAAACACCGATCGAAGCAGCTGGCATCGGCATCCCTATTTTAATGGGGCCAAACATGATGAATTTTAAGGCAGTGGCAAAATCCTTAGTGCATAGTGGTGCCGCGCTCTACGCAAACGATGAAAACCAGCTCAAAGCACTCGTCCTCGATCTAGCCAAAGACTCGAAGGCACGAGCTGCAATGTCACAGGCGGGCAGAGGCTGGCACGCAGACAATAAAGGTAGCAGCGCGCGGATCGCTCATACGATCCTAGCAGCGCTAGACTAAGAAGTTGCTAAGTATACTAGCTGCCTGCAGAAACTTCGTATTGCTCCATGTCAGGCGGCACCGCGCCCAAGGCTTCTTGCATAGTCGTCAAGCCGTCCTTGACCTTCAGCATACAGTCTTGGTGCAAAGTCTTCATTCCATTACGCATCGCAATTCGTTTGAGCACGACCGCCTCTTCTTCGGAATTAATCGCTTGAACAAGCTCTTCACTGGTCGCCATCAATTCGTGAATACCGACACGGCCTTTATAGCCATTACCGCCACAACTCGGGCAGCCATCTTCGCTCGCCCGCGGAACTTTTCCAGCCCACCCTAAAGCACGCTGCATAATCGCAGCTTCGTTACCAGTCTGCAGATGAACTTGCTTACACGTTTTACAGACACGTCGCATCAGCCGTTGAGCACACACACACACTAAAGAAGCTGAAATCATAAACGGTTCCACGCCCATCTCAGTCAGTCGAGAAACAGTCGTCGGAGCATCATTGGTGTGCAGGGTACTGAAGAGCATATGGCCTGTAAGTGCCGCTTCAACAGCGATGCCAGCTGTTTCCTTATCACGAATTTCACCGACCAAAATCACATCTGGATCTTGACGAAGGAATGCACGCAGCGCAGTAGCGAAAGTAAGACCGATCTTACGCTGCATTTGCATCTGCAATAGGCCAGGCAAGGTATACTCGATCGGATCCTCCGCGGTACGAATACAGACATCGACCTTATTAATTTCATTCAGCGCAGAATAGAGCGTCATCGACTTGCCAGAACCAGTCGGCCCACAGTGCAAGACCATACCATAAGGGCGCGTGATCAATTCTCTATAACGACTGAGATTCTCATCTGAAAATCCCAACGCAGGTAGCGGCAAAGTGCTCTTTTGCTTATCCAAGATACGCATGACCACACCTTCACCATAATTCAGTGGTGCCGTCGCTACACGTAAATCCACGTCGATGCCCTTTTTGTTAAATTGCTTAAACTGAATACGCCCATCCTGCGGCAATCGCTTTTCAGCAATGTCGAGCTCAGCCATCACTTTCAAACGAGCCAGCAATGCACCCGAGGCCGCAGGCGGCATCGAAAGTTGATGCTTTAAAATACCATCGATACGAACACGCACTCGTGTCTCCATCTCAAAAGGTTCAATATGGATATCACTGGCACCTGCAAAATAAGCCTCTTCAATGATCCGATTACCCAGCTTAATAATCGGCGCAGACTCTTCGTCGGAGAAATCATCCTCCGAATCTTCTTCGCTCGCAAAATCCATACCGAGCGCTTCGACCACATCACCAAAACCCACGGCCTGCCGCTCTTCTTCATCACCGCGCAATGCATCATTAATTGCACCTTCCAGCCCAAGAAGCACTGAGACAGGCATTCCGGCCATCTCTTTCACCTTGTTAATCGTCTCTAGATCAAATGGATTACTCACGGCGACGATGATGTAATCACCGGCAAACCCGAGCGGCAGGACGCTATTTTCACGGCAAAAGTCCTGCTCTAACTTCGAAAACGTCGCCTCATTGACCAGACAATGCTTTACGTTAATCGGCGGCATATCGAATGCTTGCGCCTTTGCAAATAGGACCTGAAACGGGGAGATTTTATACTCTTCAAATAACAACGATTCCAAAGCCAAACCTGAAAAATCCTCATCCGTATCGATTATTGTTTGGCATTGCGCATCCGACAGGTACCCCATCTTGAGTAAATTTTTAACGATCGAGGCTTGAATACGGGCAAGTGCCATAAGTGAACAGGGTTGGGGTCAGTCAGTGAGAATTCAGTTTTTACAGAATCGACATCTTAAAGATTAGATAGGTTCGGATAGAGTAAGGGCAACCGTTTCAAATCGTCTTCAATTTCTACATCTGAGGCGAGCTCAAGTCGACGCACCAAAACCTCCACAGAATTCCCCGAAGCCAACAACTCATTCTTAAGTTGCTCAGTTTGAGCCTTTTTAACTAATTTAGCCAGCCGGATTTCTGCAGTAGGCACCACGTTTTCACCGAGTCCACCTTTGAAAGCTTTAAGGCCAATGGGTTCATCTTTACTCGCCAAGGCAGCAGCCGAGATGACTTCCTGTATCTGTTGGTAATTTCTCGGCCATTCGAACGCTAACAGCTTATATACCGCTTCTTGAGTGAATTCTGCCGCTAGTGGCTTAGAACTACGATCAGCTAGCAAACGAGCAAAACGACGTGCGTATTGAGCAATATCGATCGGACGCTGACAAAGCGGAGGCAAGATGCATCCAAGCGAATCTGCCTGCTGTAAAAAGTGCTTCTCCGACACTGGGCCTTGCAGCACATAAACAAAAAGGACATTTTTAACAGAATCGACAGACTGCAGAAATGCCGTCAAATGGGTTTGTGCTTCAGGAATTTGATCTAACGACTTCAAGCGAATCGAAAGGACATGACTCTGCTCTTCATCCGCAAGCCGCTCTTTGATCTGACTGACATCTACAGCTGTGAACTCTTCGAAGTTTAATTCCTGAATCGGCTTATCCTGATTGCCACGCCACGATGAAATATCCTTTACTGCGAGGCTCGCATCACCACCAGCAGGCTCAAGTATAAACAAACTAGTGCCACTCTGACTGATAGCCCACGCAGCTTGCATAAAGCGTATTGATGCTGCACAGCCTGCACTAAAGAAACGTGGTTCTTCGGGATACCTCCGATCATTCGCTGCAGAGTCATCACTGCTAAGCTCACGATCAAATTCCTCTTTCTCCTCGCTCGTCATCTGCTCTGCAAACTTCGCAACATGCACTAGGAATGCTGTCGTATCCAAGGGCTTCTCCATTACCAAAGTGACACCCATATTTGCCACTTTGACTAACTCAGGAGTATTCATCAGCCCAGAGACTAAAATAAAAGGTAAATTCGGATACAGATTGCGAGCTTCCCGAAGAAACTCGGCACCATCCATCACTGGCATCTTATAATCTGAGATGACCAAATCATAAGGAATCTCTTCCAATTGATCAATTGCCCGTTCTGGACGCGTTGCCATATCGACTCGATAGTTGTGCTGAATCAGAAGATCCTGAAGCATTTCAGCATAGTTCTCTTCGTCGTCTAAAACTAATATTCGTCCAGCCATAGTAACTACTCCCGTAAAGATCTGTTGGTCGCCTGATTTACTTTAATGTTGCCCCGACCACTGTCGTATCTGTGCCAAAGAAAGCGGCGACTTTTGCTTTATCGCCGCCCAAAAGAATCGAAGTGGCTCGCACATAATCAACACGTGCACGTGATAGCCGCGCTTCAAAACGAGCCCGCGGTGAAGCTAGCATAGCCGACTGCAGCGCAGAAGTGACTGCAGATAGCATCAACACCTCGCCGGGATTGGATTCCATCACTTGCCGGACTGTTAGCCGTAGTTGCTCGTAATTATTATCCCATGGTTGTTTGCTAAGAAAATCTCTAGCAGAGGCTTCAAATCGAGAGACAGTGGACATCCCCTTCTCTCGAATAATATCGACGACCATCTGCTGCGCCAAGACCGCAATGTCCAGTACACAATCGCGCAAGGCGGGTACACAAACTTCTGCCGTGCCCATCAAAATATACAAATCCTCATCGATACGCCCTTCATCATACAGCGCATCTAAATCGCCATTCGCACAAAAAATCGTCCTCAACGGAATATCGATCGACTCGAATACCCCCACACATTTTGACAAAACAGTGGCGAGACGCTTTTGCGCGCCGGTCATAGACTCGACACCCAACAGCACACAGGTAACTCGCTCTGCTTTGAAGAGCTTAGCCTTCTCTACCATCGAAAGCACTTGCTCGGCATCGAACGATCCTGAGCTCAAATAAATAAAGTGCTCTTTCTCATTCTCGTAGAAGTTTCGAATGTCTTCACAGATCAGACGAAATTGTGTGCCAGGCTCACCAATTAAAGAGAGCGTCGATTTAAAATTACGCAGGTTATAAAGACGTTCCGCAAAATCAATGGATGACTGCGACTTACACGGAAAAGAGCCGAAAGGAAAACCACGCGCCTCGACTTCGACCGCAGCTCCTTCATTCAAAGCAACGTCGTACGACTGAGTGTTTTGCTTCAAGCGTTTTGCCTCGTCAATGAGCTCAACAGTCCGATCTAGCATAGAAAAGATATTGAGTGGTTTCAAGAAAACACCACCCACGCCACCACTGATGAGTGAACGAATCGTATCATTTTCCATAAAACCAGAAACCATAATAACAGGAACCTCAGGCTTTATATGCTTAATCAATTCCATGAATTCAGCTCCACTCATGTCCGGCATTTTGTGATCGGTCACGACCAAATCGTAGTCGGTATTTCTAAAAACTTCGAGCGCTTCTGTTGGATCTGTGAGCGATGTAACAATGTAATCCGCCTGTTCAAAAATGTCCGTCAATAAGCTATTGAAGTCCACATCGTCATCTAAAATTAAAACGCTATAAGCCATATCTCCCTGGATCTATCCAAGACTCTACAAATCCCCCTCAGCTACAGCTTTCTCAGCAGCTAAAACATCCTCTAAACGCTCAAGACCTCGACTCATCGAAGCCATTGAAGTGCCATACCAAACGACTTTACCATTCAACAGCCCTTCCCAGTGCCTCACCACCGGTTCACTCAAATAATAGCAAGTCGCAACCATGTAAGTTTCCTCGACCTTATCGAAAGGTATAGTCGAAGAGGCCCAACAGAGTGATAAATCCAGCTCGGTTGAAGGCAGCGAACCCAGCTGAACCTGATTTAAGTCAATAAGGCCGATACCATACTCCTCAACGATGTGATCGAGCAAGCGGGCTTCGTCTAGCATCTTTAAATCGTATAGCAGCGTCGTTAATATAGACGCATTCTTCAACAACTCAGGCGATCGAATAGCCTGCATAAACTTCTCATTTGCAGAATCTAAATCAGCACTGGACAGCAAGCCCTTATTCACCAAATAAGATCCAAGGAAACGGTTACTGCGAAGAATGAGTGCTTTATGTTGCTGCATGGGTCGTAGATTCAATTAATATGCGACATAATGCAGCATGACGTCAAGTGGTGAGACCGCTCAATCCAGTTAATCGGTGTAATACCCAACCGCGAAGTGAATCGATGCAGGCGCTTAAAAATGACCTCGGCCGCCGGACAGATTAAGCCAATCCAGAATAACAGTGTCAAACAGACCACAATGAACGAAAAATCCTGCGATAAATCGCGGGCTATTCGCTCAATAATAATGACGGTCAATACTATACGAACTTTTTAAATAAAAGCGTCGCATTGTGTCCGCCAAATCCAAGGTTATTACAAATCGCGACGTTCACTTCTGCTTCACGCATCTCGTTTGGCACGCAATCGAGATCACAATCGGGATCAGGTTCATCGTAATTAATGGTCGGTGGAATCTTACCATCACGAATCGCAAGGGCGCAAACCGCAGATTCAATACCACCCGCAGCCCCGAGCAGGTGCCCTGTCATACCTTTGGTAGAAGAAACTGGGATCTTGTAGGCGTGATCACCCAGCGCTTTTTTAACCGCGCCAGTCTCGAACTTATCATTGTAGGGAGTCGAAGTGCCGTGCGCATTGATATAATCAACATCTTCTGGTTGCAGGCCAGCTTGCTTGATTACCTTGGAAATAGCAAACGAAAGTGCCTTACCTTCTGGATCGGGAGAGGTGATGTGATACGCATCACAAGTTGCACCATAACCAGCAATTTCACAGTAGATTGTCGCACCGCGCGCCTGCGCATGCTCCAAAGTCTCCATAATTAAGACTCCAGCGCCTTCCCCCATCACAAACCCATCACGACCTTTATCAAAAGGACGGCTAGCACGTGTAGGTTCATCGTTGAAGTTTGTACTCATCGCTTTCATTGAACAAAACCCAGCATAACCAAGTTCTGTGACGGCAGCCTCGCTACCTCCAGCAATCATCACATCGACATCATTGTCGCGCAACATACGAAATGACTCACCAATACTATGTGTGCCAGAAGCACAAGCACTGACGATGCCGTAATTGGGGCCACGAGCACCCAACTCAATTGCAACCACACCACTGGCGATGTTTGCGATTAAAGAAGGAATCATAAATGGAGACACCTTGCGCGGCCCCATCTCAAAGAGACGCCTGCTTTGCATCTGAGTCGTTAACATTCCACCAATACCAGAGCCAACCAGCACGCCGAAACGGTCGGCATCCAGCTTGCTTGGATCAATTCCAGCATCAGCTAATGCAAGTCTGGACGAAGCGACTGCGAACTGAGTAAAGCGATCGTTTCGCCGAGCATCTTTCGGATCCATGAAGTCACCCGGCTTAAAATCCAGAGCTTCCGCTCCGACCTTACTGGCATATTCAGTTGTATCGAATGACTGAACCCGATCGATACCACTTTTGCCAGCAAGGAGGCTATCCCAAAAGGAATCGACGCCATTGCCGTAACTTGTGACAGTTCCGATACCGGTGATCACTACACGCTGTCGTTTAAACGATTCGTCCATAGTCTCTGATAAAAAGTAAGCCGCGATTAAGCGGCTTAAGTTGTGAAATGTAATAAAAGGGCTTACCCGGCCTTTTCAGTGATGTATTTAACGACATCGCCTACAGTCTGTAGCTTTTCAGCATCAGCTTCTGGGATTTCGCCGTCAATCTCGTCCTGAAACTCTTCTTCAAATGCCATGATCAGCTCGACTGTGTCGAGCGAATCAGCACCAAGATCGTCCAGGAAAGACGCTGCTGCCGTTACCTGCTCTTCATTTACGTTAAGCTGGTCTACGATGATTGTTGATACGCGTTGTTCGATTGTTTGTTCTGACATAATATATTAGATTTAGATTAAGTTCTTTTCAGCATCACATGACCATACCACCGTCAACTGTAAAAACTTGACCGGTAATATAACCTGCTTCTTCTGAGGCGAGAAATGCGGTTGCATGTGCGATGTCTGCTGAGCAGCCCATACGCTTCATCGGGATCGCTCCAACGATGGCTTTTTGCTGCTCTTCATTGAGTTCAGCAGTCATATCAGTTGCAATGAACCCAGGAGCCACGGCGTTGACCGTGACATTACGCGCCGCAAATTCTTTGGCGAGGCTCTTGGTGAGACCAAGCATACCTGCCTTGGCAGCTGCATAATTTGCCTGTCCTGCGTTGCCAGTTAAACCAACTACCGACGATATATTAATAATACGCCCCCAACGTTTGCGGGTCATCGGACGTGCAAGGTGCTTAATCCAGCTAAAGCAGCTCGTGAGATTGGTATCAATCACGTCACTCCAAGCATCATCGCTCATACGGAACAAGAGACCGTCTTTGGTGATTCCAGCGTTATTGACCAGAATGTCGATGTTGCCATGCTCTTCCAAAAGTTGCTCTGAAGCGGTCAGAACAGCCGTGTTGTCCGCAACATCGACAGCAAGCGATTGAGCAGAACCGCCAGCCGCATTGATAGCATCTGCAACTGCACCGCAAGATCCGGCAGAACGGCTCACGCAAATCACATGATGCCCTTTTGCTGCCAGTAGCTCAGCTATACTCTTGCCAATTCCGCGGCCCGCTCCAGTGACGAGTGCTATTTTTTTATCAATTGTTTCAGTCATTCAAAAAATTAAGTTAACTTTTATTTATATAAAGTCTTCCCTATTATTTCGACTCGGGGCAAGCACGAATGTTACTTTTATCGAGCAATATTGACAGCAGAGCCCGAAGTGGACTCAAGTGCATGTATGTCGAAGCCCGAAGAACAACGCATTCAAAAAATTATAGCCAACGCAGGCATCTGCTCACGTCGTGAAGCAGAGCGCCAGATTGAAGATGGTAATGTACGTGTTAACGGCAAAAGAGCCGAACTCGGCGACAAAGCACTCCCTGATGCAGCGATCTTCGTAAACAACAAGCCGATCCTGCACAAACAGGAGCGCTCGATCACACTGGTAATGAATAAGCCAAAAGGCTACGTCTGCACCAACTCAGACCCCTTTGCCGAAAAAACGGTCTTTCAACTCCTTCAACCCGACCTGCAGCGTCTGCGCCTCTTTTGTGCAGGCAGACTCGATAAAGACAGCGAGGGTCTTCTTATTATTACCAACGACGGCGACCTCGCCAACAAGATCGCCCACCCAAGCACCGAAATTACCAAGCGCTACCGCGTCGTGCTTAACAAAGATTTCAAAAAAATAGATATTCCGAAGCTATTGGCTGGCGTTGAATTTGAAGGCGACTTCCTCAAAGCAGAGCGAGTCATCCCCGCCCCCGACCTAGGCGAAGGTTCTGCACGTCGCCTAGAAGTGCATCTTCATCATGGTAAAAAGCGCGAGATCCGTCGTTTATTCGAAGCTCACCGCTATTTTGTCAAAAAACTTGTTCGCGTGCAAATCGGCGGTATTATTCTAAAGAATATTCCTAAGGGTGGCATCAAAATACTCGGTAAAAAAGATATCGAACGCCTCTTTATTAAATAACCTCATAGAATTCTTTTTTATTATTTGATTATGCAGTTTTGGCGCATAACTACCTCCGCACTTACCGCTGTAATTTGTGCTACGTATTTAAACGGAGGCGACATCATCCTCCGAATGGCGCCATCCGCGGAGGCCGCAATTATTACCAAAATTGATGCCCACTCATTACTTATGCAGTCCACGCACGCCGTGGAGGAAGTGAACCAAGCGCAACAGGGCTGGAAATGCCTCGAGTACAGCACCATAATCGACGGCTACATGCTGAACCAGCGGCTCTCAAAGAACTGCGACGCCGCGCCTAATAGCTTGGTGCACCTAGAGCCCAACGAGCATTCTCATGTGCTGACCACGATCCAGCGACATGATAGATTCGAAATTATCGCCTACAACGACACCTGGTCGACCATTCGTGCTCACAAGACTGTGACCGCTTACTTCAACTCACTCGCCATCTCAAAGGATGCGCGCGATCAAGTGCCGACGCACGCTCTCGCGCAGCGCCTCAAGATTGAGCCGAATGTAAAGATCGGCCAACTTGCACCCAATGCGCTTAAACCAGAAAACATCAAATGGCACGCCGCCGCCCTCGGAACGCCAACTCCCATTTTAGCTAAGAAAGTACAGCCAACAGAACGAATGCAGCCTGGCATCATCATGACTGGCCCCGCCGACCAGCAAAAATCTGAACTCCCACAGCGCCCCGACGTCGATGCAAATTCACCCCTACGAAATTTAGCCGGAACTCTAATTCGGGAAACGAGTCAGTTAGGGCCGCGTTTTCCAATTCGCCTTAAATCGCCGACAGGCCAACAAACTACCTATGTCGATATGTCTCAATTTTTTATTAACGACCTCCGCCCCTTACTAAATCAAAAAGTGCACATCATCGGTGAAGTTAGGCCTGTCGTAACCGGCAGCCAAGACCTTATAATTCAGGCTCGCACCATCCGTCTAGCGGAATAAATTCCACACACTTACTAAGCTTAACAGAAATAAGACTAACACAATCATGCAACTCATCGACGGCAACGCAATCGCAGCATCTATCATTGAAGAAATCACCGCCGAAGTCGGCGCACTTTCAGGTAAAAAACCAGTAGTCGCCTTCATCCGCGTCGGCGAAGACCCAGCGTCAGTCTCCTATGTGCGTAAAAAGGAGAAAACCGCGGAAAGAATAGGCATCGAAAGTCGCCTATCACTGCTACCGGAAAGCATTACATCAGAAGAGCTGTTCGCCCAAATTGACGCACTCAACGCAGATCCCGACGTCAATGGTATCCTCATTCAAGCACCGCTACCAAAGCACATTAATGAAACCGCTACTTTTAACCGTGTCCTTCCGGGCAAAGACGTTGACGGCTTCAACACCGTTAACATTGGTAAACTCTGCCAAGAAGACAGTAGCGGCTTTGTCGCCTGCACACCTGCCGGCATCGTTCAACTGATTAAGCGCAGCGGCATCGAAACCGAAGGTAAGCATGTCGTCGTACTTGGCCGCAGTCAAATCGTCGGCAAACCAGCCGCTCTACTTATGATGCAAAAAGCTTGCCCGGGCAATGCTACCGTCACCGTTTGCCACTCTCGCACCGCCGACCTACCAAGTATCACGCGCCAAGCCGATGTGCTGATTGCAGCGATTGGGCGCGCCAATTTCGTCACCGCAGACATGGTCAAAGACGGCGTCAATATCATCGACGTCGGCATCAATCGCGTTGAAGACGCCAGTAAAAAGAACGGCTATCGCCTAGTTGGCGATGTCGAGTTTCCCACCGTCTCAGTCAAGGCTGCACACATTACGCCGGTCCCTGGCGGTGTCGGGCCGATGACAGTTGCCATGCTGATGCACAACACCCTGCGAGCCTTCAAAGCCACTCAAGCTACTCAAGCATGAGCACACAGCACGCTCCCCCTGGGCCAACATCGATCAAACCAGCCAACCCGCTCGACTCAGTATTGTGCGACAACGGGCCGATGCCGACGGCGCGCTTTGTTATTCGTGCGTTGGCATTCTGTTTAGATTTAGCGCTAATTCTTGGCGTCAGTGCGCTAATTTTGAAAGTGACGCTATTTAAAAGCTTCCCCGAGGCGGCTTCAATTTGGGCAGATTATAACGTAGCCATGCAAAACCTCGATTATGCAAAACGCATGATCTTCGATATGAATGGCACTAACCCTGAACTATTTGAAATCATTTCTTATGCCTTAGGCACGACAATCACGGTGGCCTGGTTCTACTTTTCTACTGGAGAAGCATTCTTCGGCGGTAGTTCAGTCGGCAAACGCTGCTGTCGGCTGCATAGCATTAGTACCATTACACTCGGTGAGCCAACGCTCTTTAGTGGCATCGTTCGTGGAGGGCTAAAAACAATTATGCTCTTTAGCTTTGGTATCATTGGCTGGGCAGCGATGCTCATCCCACTATTCTTCAACAAGCGACGCCAAATGGGCCACGATCTACTGAGTCGAACAGCCGTTATCGACGAAACTCAACTCCAAGTAATCGAGCCGCTCAACAGCACATCTGCAAATCCTAATTAACTTTTCTGTTTTAACTTCTGAAAAGTCAGACTATATTTTTGTATACTGTAGCAAATCAGACAACCGCCTACATCCGCCTCGTAAACAAGCATACTCGTGAGTAATTACCGTAAGCCTAAAATCCTCGTTGTTGACGATCAACCGATCAACATTAAGCTGCTGCAACGCAAACTTGAACGACAAAATATGGATATTCTAGTCGCTTACAATGGACGCGAATGCTTGGACATTGTTGAACAGAATCTCCCCGACCTAATTCTGCTCGACATCATGATGCCCGAAATGGACGGCATTGAAACTTGCCAACATTTGAAGGCAAATCCGGCGACTGAGGCCATCCCCATCATCTTCATCACCGCCAAGGCTTCGAAAGAGGGGAAACTCGAAGGTCTAAATGCTGGCGCAGTCGATTACATCACAAAACCGATCGATCTCGATGAGACCTTGGCCCGCGTACGCACACAGCTTCGCCTGCAAGAGGTGTTTCGCGAAAACCTAGAATTACAAACACGCCTCGGCGAGGTTCGAAAGTCAGCTGCAGTGGGAGCCATTACTCAAGGGATCGCGCATAACTTGAATAATCTACTCGGCGTCGTTGTCGGTTATCTCGACTTAATCAAAAACGGCTACGACAGCCCCGACATGGTTAAACGTAGCGTTACTCTGATGGATAATGCGGTTAACCGTATGGTCGATATTATTCGCCAACTCGGAACTATCGCCAACAACGAACGCATCGAACTATCCACGCATTCTATCGACTTGCTACTAAACAACAGTATTGACCGTCTGAATAATGAACATGGCATCCCCGCTCGAGTCTTGCTCGATTCGCAACTCGACGAAAGCGCCACCATTTCTGCGAACCCAGAAATATTCGAAATTATCCTCGTTAAGCTGCTCATCAATGCATGGGAAAGCTATGCGAAGGGCACCGCAGATGTGGACCGAACCATTCATCTCACTGCCTGCATCGCGCGCGGAAATGGCCCTGCAATGTTAGAGGTCAAAGTCATCGACCATGGCGCTGGTATTGATCCAGAAGTCACAGACACTTTATTTGAGCCGTTCATCACAACCAAGACCTCGGTCGGTCGCGGCATGGGGCTTACCATATCACGTCACACGATCCGCAACCTTGAAGGAGAAATCACCCTCAAACCCAACCCAGACTGCGGCGTAACCGCCACAATGACCCATCCCTTGTAAATGAGTATTCGTATCGTATTTATTGGTGCTGGCAGCATGGCCGCTGCCATCGTCCGTGGCCTAATCGAAGAAGAACACTACCTTCCTGAAGAAATTGCCTGCACAGGAGGCAACGGCACTAGCGGCCCAGAACTTGCCGAGCTCACCGGCATCCAATACGCCAAGGACATTTTTAAGGTGATTCGAAAAACGGAGACCATCGTACTCGCCTGCAAGCCTTACCAACTCG
>Ga0066605_10002065_pt1 | contig 12993 bp, 27 predicted proteins | sample SaaInlLV_DNA_10m_FD_60385 | JGI IMG/M metagenome (GOLD analysis project Ga0066605, IMG submission 60385) | Marine microbial communities from expanding oxygen minimum zones in the Saanich Inlet - SI075_LV_DNA_10m | ecosystem: Environmental > Aquatic > Marine > Unclassified | place: British... | reverse complement strand
GATAGAGTAATGGCTTCACTCAAAGCATACAAGACCTCTAACATCAATCTATCTAACTCGACATTCGTATCGTTTATCAAGACACTATTCTATGATGATCCTTCAAGTCTGCCTCGTGATACGCTAGAATTTATTATTCAGTTTGGGAAAGACTTTCGTGGCTCTCAAGAAGATATGAACAATCTCTATGATCTTCAGACAATTATTGGTAGTGGTATCAAGGGTGGTATGAGCAAGGCTGAGGCTCGTAAGGTAGCTAAGACAACTCACGGTGACGTGATAGAGGTGATGTGTCGTATCTTTGATACACACTATAAGCGAAATAAAGCAGAGATAGATGCTCGGATGCTGAAGATGATTGGGTTCGATGGTGATGATGACTTCTACGCAGCGGTGGGTGTACCAGGTAAGATGGGTGTTATATCATCTCGCGCGAGTGTAGAACTCAAGAAACTTATGATAGAGATACACAAGGGCTTTGACTTATCTATGAAAAGGAACGGTCAAACAAGCAACGCTCTTGTTGAGTTTCTATCGCCCGATGGCACGAAGCTAGTATCTGCGTCAGTGACATTCGCTGATACGGGTGGTAAGTATCCATCAGGAAAAACAAACTTCTGGTTCAACTATAAAGAATTTGTAAATAAAATTGACGATAGGGGTTGACAAGACTGTTTAGTTATGCTACAATATACTTGAAAGTGAGATGATATGAAACAGATGAATGAGAAAGTGATTCTAACAGACTGTGACGGAGTTCTCTTCGATTGGGCGTTTGCCTTCCATGAGTGGATGAGAAAGCACGGTTACGAGCGAGAGTCCTTCGGTCAATATGACATGGCTGAGTCTTACGGCGTGTCAAAGAAATACATCAAGAAATTAATCAAGATGTTCAATGAAAGTGCCTCGATAGGTAAACTACCACCTCACGCTGACGCTATCAAATATGTCAAGAAACTTCATGAAGAACACGGGTTTGTGTTTCATGCGATTACTTCGTTGAGTGATGATCACTCTGCTCAAGAGTTGCGGACTAAGCAACTCAAGGCTATGTTTGGCGAGACTGTGTTTGTTGAGTTCAAGTATCTTGACACTGGTGCTGACAAAGACGAAGCGCTTGCTGAGTATAAAGACTCATACTGTGCTTGGATTGAGGATAAGAAAGAAAACTGTGACCTCGGTATTGAGTTAGGTCTGAACTCTTTTCTCATGGCTCATGATCATAACGATGAGTATGAGGGTGAAGGTATTCGGGTCCAGAACTGGAAAGAAATCTATGAAGAATTGGCACTATAATAACTTTTATATAAATATAGAGTAATGAGAAGACAAGGATATATTTATGCCGACTTACACTTTTCGAAATGTTGATACAGGTGAAGAGACTGAGAAACTTCTCACACTATCTGAGCGAGAAACGTTCTTAGAACAAAATCCCAACATGAAACAATGCCTTAGTGTCGTGTCTTTTGGCGACTCGGTAAGACTTGGCATTACAAGAACAGATAATAACTTCAACGATGTTTTGAAGAATATCAAGTCACATCATAGGGGATCTAACATAGAAACAAGATAAGGTGATAATAAAATGCCTGCCCAAAACAAGCGTATGACTAAAAAACAAAAACGAGTTTTGAAACAAGACGGGATCATAGAACTAGGAACGAAACTAACATCTAGATTCAATCTAAAGAGTGGCATAACTCCTATGACTGAGAACCAAAAACTAGCTTTTGATTCTTGGGATGAGGGATACAATCTTATGTTACATGGGATAGCGGGAACGGGTAAAACGTTTCTGGGGTTATACTTCGCTCTCTCGCAGGTAATGAATAGACGATCACTATATGAGAGAGTTTATATAGTGCGATCAACTGTCCCGACAAGGGATCAAGGATTCCTCCCAGGATCCCAGAGACAAAAAGAAGCAGTATATGAAGCTGCGTATGTTGAGATTGCGGCCGAACTATTTGATAGAGGTGACGCTTATAACATACTGAGACAGAAAGACCTTGTGAGGTTTACGTCTACGTCATTTCTTCGTGGCACTACGTTTCGAGACTGTGTGGTATTAGTTGATGAAGTTCAGAACATGGCTGATCAAGAACTTCATACGGTGATGACACGCATAGGGGAAAACAGTAAGATTATTTTTTGCGGTGACGTGAATCAAGATGACCTAACAAGCGAAAGGAAGCGTGAGATGTCAGGTCTAAGAAACTTTATGAAGGTGATAGGAAACATGGATGAGTTTGACTTCGTTGAGTTTCAAGCCAGCGACATTGTTCGTTCAGAACTAGTAAAATCTTATATCATAGAGAGAGACAGACTAGGGCTATAGGGGGTGAACCTTGATAAAGAGAATCAAGACTCGAGGAGGCGATGAGTATGACGCTTTATCGCCTACTCGTAAATATCACATTTGGGGTAAGGGACAACTCAGAAGAATCAAGCGTGGCTATAACAAACGACTGCGTAAAGCCTTGAAACTGAAAGTTCGTGGAGATGACGATCTATAGAAAGGAATATATTATGTTTACCCATATAGAAGAAACTCAGGTATTACCTGAACTAGAGTGCGAGACTTTATCAACTGGTAGAACTTATAAGACACCTGAGGGTGAGAAGTACCCTTCAATAACTACAGTTCTTGGTCTTGAAAGCATTGCTGGAATAATAGCATGGCGTAAGAGGGTTGGTGAGGAAGAAGCCAATAAGATAAGCACTCAAGCAGCGACAAGGGGTACTGCGGTTCACCAACTGGCTGAAGACTATCTGAATAACAGCGCAACGTGGAGTAAGGGCGCTATGCCTTCGAATCTATTTGCGTTCAATCAGATCAAGCCTATACTGGATAAACGAGTCGATAACATCTGGGCCCAAGAGGTACCGCTGTATAGTGATAAGTTTCGCATAGCGGGACGTGTTGACTGTATCGCCGAGTTTGATAACGAACTCACTATCATCGACTTCAAGACATCTCGTAAGCCAAAGAAAGAGGAGTGGATCACTAACTACTTCACGCAAGCGTCATTCTATGCCGCAGCTTTTTTTGAGAGGACAGGTCTTGCTATCAAGAAGTTTGCTATCATAGTAGCAGTAGACGGAAGTGAGCCTCAGGTCTTTACTGGTCTTACACATAACTACCTAGAAAACTTGTTTCGAGTAAGAGAAAATTATCTTCGAATAAAGGGTATATAATCCAAACTTTCCTCTTGACAGATCCCTTTACTCATGCTATAGTATAAGAGTAGATCGAATCAATTAGGAGAGAATGTTATGACGAAAGAATACACCCACTTAGATGAGTTATTCTCAGACCCATTACTTCAAATAGGAGACTATACTATGACTACTCAGAACACACAAGACGATACTAAAATGTATACTGTTGAAGCATCATTCGATCCACTTGGTGGGTTGAATAAACAGAAGTGGGTTGGTCTATCTTATGACCAAGCGAAGTCTGTTCGTAAGAAATTTGACAAAGAGTGTTGGGGATATGTTCATATGTATTCTGATTGCTCTATAGCCTCTTGACAAACTAATTCATACCTGCTATGATATAAAAGTAGAACGAATCATGGAGTATAGAATGTCTAATTGTAAAAATACATCTGAAGAGCAAGGGGTGGTAGCTAGTAGCTTCTCATCGCTTCTCCCGATGTGTCAATATCAAACATATAATGACTATTGTGTATCTCGGACGAAGATCGGTCTTGGTGTAGCACCGATGAGTCTTTTTGTTCATGTGAAAGAGGGAAATGATGAAGTATAAAGTTGTAGCGGCTATTGATAGCTTGGATCCTAATCCAGAAGTTTTGATCTTTGATGATCACTATGAGGCTTCTGACTTTATCTATGAGGAGGTTCACAGGCGGGTCTTGTATCAAGTTGAACATTCGCCATACTCACTCACTGATGAGGAACTGGATCATATGCGTGAGCAAGAAATGTGTCTGTTCACGTTTTCCGAAATTGATGAGGATTAGCACTTGACATCCTAACGAATCTATGCTAGTATAGTCTTATATAATAGAGAAAGAGAGTTATTATGAAAATTACAGTCAACCATGCGAAGTTTGATTCTCAGTCAGGTAAGGTGTTAGGTTATACACCAGTAGCAGAGGTAAATGTTCCTGAAGAGATTTCTTTATCTGGCACTATAGATGATTGTCTAGAGTATGCTTGGCGTTATACAAATAATGTTGATGGCTCTTGGTCATTGAAGATCGGTAGCGATGCTAACGATAACGTTACAGTGCTTGAAGAACTCCCAGTCTCTAAACGAACAGGTCTGCCAATGGGCTTACGCAGTTCAATGACAGGAGATCGTCTTGATATAAATGGCACTGAATACAAGGTCGCTATGGTCGGGTTCACTAAAGTTCAAAAAGTTGAAATGGAGTTACATGATGGTTGATATGGCTCGTGATATTGAGGTTCTTGAGAATCTTATAATTGCTATGAATGAAGGTGCGTCTGATGAGAAGTATTCAGCGCTCTGTGCGGTCGAACGGCTTCTCTCAGAGAAAAAGAATCGTCTTCATAATTTTGAATTGGAAGCGGTCGAATAAGATGTTTACAAATGAAATAGAATTTGACCACACTGTCACAACAATCCTTGATGAGGACGATGATTACACAGATGTTGAGATGGTGATAGATGATGCTGGCGTATTCTTTCGCCAGTATCCAGAAAATGAAGAGTCGCCACCAGATGTGATCTGTATGAGCCACAGAATGTTCAGCGATATTCTGACCGCACTCCAATCTACTGAAGGCGCTTATATCGTGGACTATGATAAATAGTATTGACAACATATTCTTTATATGTTATGATGCTACGAATCAAGTGAGGTTGTTATGAATATTTTTATATTAGACGAGTCACCAGTGTTATCGGCACAATTGCAATGCGATAAGCATATTGTTAAAATGTTATTGGAGAGCGCCCAGATGCTTTCAACTGCGCACCGTATGTTGGATGGTGTTGAGAGTAAACGCCCATCCAAGTCGGGCAAGCGTATGGTGCCCTACTACACTCACTCTGACGGGTATCTAGAAGGTGCTTTATACAAGGCTGTTCACTTCCATCACCCATGCACTGTATGGACTATGGAGACGCATGGTAACTATGTTTGGCACTACACGCACTTTGTAGCCCTTTGTGATGAGTATAAGTATCGCTACGGCAAGAAGCATCTAACAGACACTAAGCTAGGTCAGACTCTTTGTGTGTCTCCTACTAATATTCCTGCTGGCCCTCTCACTAAGCAACCACTCGCAATGAAAGCTAATCCTGAGTGTATGTCAGACGATGTGGTTCAATCGTATCGTGCTTTTTATCAGACAAAGCAAGCACGGTTCAATATGGTATGGACTAAGCGTCCCGTGCCAGAGTGGTTTCAAATTGCTGCTTGATAGTCTGAGAAACATAGGTCGCAATGCTGAGAGTGATGAGTGCTATACGCCATCGGGTCAAGTAGCACCACTACTCAAGTATCTCGACAAAGATAAGACATATTACGAAGCAACGAGCGGCAAGAGTTCAAACATCCTAAAGGGGTTTAGATCACACGATTACTCTATCGTAAGTTCTAATGAGAAAGACTTTTTCGATTGTAGCGCTGATGATGTCTTCGATGGTATTGTTACAAATCCACCATATTCTATCAAAGATAAGTTTATAGAGCATTGCTACTCACTCGGTAAACCATTTGCTTTATTGCTACCTGTCGCATCTTTTCAAGGGAAGAAGCGTGGTGGTATGTTTATGATGAATGGTATGTCTGCTATCGTGTATAACAACAGAATAGATTTCACTGGCAAGGGTAGCCCTCACTTCGGAGTGGCTTGGTTTGTTCATGGCTTTATTGAGCCGAATCGTATATATTGGGAGGACAACTAATGTTGTTAGAAGAAGGACCTGACGTAGAGATAATACAGAAGTATCAAGGGTATCTATTGATTGATACTGTATATGAGGATAGCGAAGGATGGGATCATCATGATTATTACATCGGTTGCTATAGTCAAGGACCTAATAAGAACCGTGGGTATGTTCGAACTAAGTGGAAGATTGGATCGACATTTACAAAAGACATAATAGCGATATTCAAGGATGAGGTAGAAAAAAGGATATTATTTTAATATACCTCTTGACAAGCCCATTCATATATGCTATTGTATAAGAGTAGATCGAATCACAATAACTAATAAGGACAATTCATATGTTGAGATTTTTGGGACTTATTTTCCTATTGATTATAATATATTCCCTTGTAATGGGTACGGGTATCGCAATTACATTTTGGGGATTGATGACCGCAGGAGGCGCAGGCTGTTGCTAAATATCGTAAAAGATGAGTTCACAGGAACTTACAAGCAAGGATCATTGATTGATATCAATGCTACTACTATAAGTAATATTCTAGGGTTCGAGGGCGATTGCTTAGACGATTGTGACAAGGTCACAAACTCGTGGCAGTTCACCGTGAATGGCGAGAAGTGCGCCATCTGGGACTATAAAGGCTCACAGAATATCGCTGGTTTATTCTCTACTTATGGACCATCGAATGTTTTTGAAGAATTATTTCCAGCCCACTACTGATTAGGGGTTGACTTTTGTTGTGAAAACAACTATAATGTAAGAGTAAATAGAATCGCTGTTAGGAGAAAAAATGGCACATGAGTTAGAAATGGTAGACGGAAAGGCCCAAATGGCTTACACCGTCGATGGTGGAGTTCCTTGGCATGGGCTGGGTGTTCCGCTAGAGAAGGGCGCATCACCTACTGAGATGATGGTCGCTGCTGGACTTGACTGGGAAGTTGAAGAGCATGAAGCGTTTATTCGTTACAATGGCGATAACATCTCTACTGGTCAGAAGTCTCTTGTTCGCAAGACAGATGGTCGTGTTCTTACGAATGTTGGAAAGAACTGGCACCCAGTTCAAAACAGCGAAGCCTTCGACTTCTTTGCTGAGTTTTGTGATCGTGGTCAGATGGAAATGCATACCGCTGGTTCGTTGAAAGAAGGCGAAATAATCTGGGCGCTTGCTAAAGTTGACGACGACTTCGAACTCTTTGGTGGTGACAAGGTTGAGTCTTATATGCTCTTCTCTAACCCACACCAGTATGGCAAGTCAATCGACATTCGCTTTACACCAATTCGTGTTGTGTGTAACAATACATTATCTATGTCTCTCAAGCTGAAAGCACAGAACGCCGTGAAGGTGAATCACCGTTCAGAGTTCAATGCTGATCGTGTCAAAGAGATGATGGGTGTAGCACACTTCAAGATGAGCCAGTATAAAGATATGGCTGAGTTTCTTGGATCACGCCGCACAACAGAAGACACTATCAAAGAATACTTTGGAACTCTTCTGGGTGGCTCTAAGAAAGAGGGTAAGCTGTCACGCACTGGTGAACGGGCTCTAGAGGTTCTTCACGAACAACCTGGTGCTGAGTTTGCTGAAGGATCGTGGTGGTCTGCTTTCAACGCAGTAACATATCTGGCTGATCACGAAATGGGTCGGGCTGCTGACACTCGTATGCAGTCATCATGGTATGGTGCTAACCAACGGCTCAAGGTAAAGGCTCTTGAGACAGCATTAGATATGGCTGACGCCTAAATAAACGGGGTGGCTTCTGTCACCCCTTTCTTACAAAGGAGAGACTATGCGATACTTACATCTAGCCATACTGGCTTCAACGCTAACTCTCACGCCTCATAGCATTGAGGCTCTTGTAGTCTTGATGCTAATCTACTCTGTAACATTCTATTATCTATGCGGTAAGTTACTTCTAGGGCTTGTTGAGTCTAATGTAAAGACCGATGGATTACATGAATCGATCCAGTCAGTGGTTCTCTTTATAACATCAATGTTCACTCTTTATCTGATGGAATATGAGTATGTGGCTATTTTCATACTGCCCTTTGTGGTTCTCAATATAGTTACTACAATAATGTCAGGTCTTGTGATATCTGGTTATATATCTGTGGAGTATGAGGAAGACGAAGAAGACATATAAGCTATACAAAACTTGTTCTAAGAAGAAAGGGTGTCTTTGACACTCTTTTTTTTATAAATACGACGAACAAGTTATTGCGTGGGAGCATCTTATGTCTATAGAAATGAGTGAAGATTCAAAATTCACTATACCTTTAAAGAATTTGATAGCACTTCTTGTAGCTGTTGGTCTAACAGCTACGGGCTATTTCAACTTGACAGAACGGGTTACGTTCAACGAACATCGTAGCGAGATATTGACGAATCAAATTGAGGATATTGAAGTCAGTGTTGGCAACTTTATTCCTCGTGAATTAGTGATGGGCGCTCTTGCTCGACAGCGAGATATTGAACTAGAGATGGCTAGGTTACAATCTAAACTGGATCATCTTGAGGGAGTGTTGAGTGAACACGCCAGTAGCGATTATAATCATTACGAACCATAATTAGGGGTTGACAGGTGTATCATAATGGTGTATAATAATATTAACACTTTGCAATACTAATAAGGATACACTAATATGATAAAAGCATTATTGATGAGTCTTGTAATAAACTTGTATGGTCCACCAGTATTTATATCTGAACTCACACATAAAGACAAGCAAGAAGGTCTCAGATGGGAGAAGGTATGTTTAGCAGTCAATAGTTATCATGAAGCAAAGAATCAATCAGTAGCTGGTCAATTAGCTGTTATGTATGTAGTATTGAATAGAGTGGATGATAAGAGATATCCTAATACTATATGTGGAGTAATAAAGCAAGGTAATAAGAAGAGTTGTGCCTTTAGTTGGCACTGTGATGGTAAGTCTGATCATATTAGTAATAGTAAGCTATATGCAGATTTATACATACTAGCTACAATGGTTATAGATAGTGCGATACCTAAGATAGATATTACAGAGGGTGCTACGCACTATCACGCAGACTATGTGACTCCATACTGGGCAGACAGTCTTGAGAAAGTGACTCAGATAGATTCACATATCTTTTATAAGTGGAACTAGTATAAATAAGAATAAAGGAATACCCGATGAAGTCTTTTACAAAACATATCATTGAAACACAGGAAGATGATGATCTATATGTGTTTGAATCATTGTCTGAGTCGTATAATAGTATTATGGAGGCTCTTATTACATTTGGTGGTAAAGCGTACCCATCATCTGGTCATGTTGTTATTCTTGCTGGTGGTGCTGGTTCGGGTAAGGGGTTTGTCAAGGACAAGTTACTAGGTCTTGAGGGTAAGGTCTTTGATGTTGATGAACTCAAGATGATGGCTGCGAAGTCGCCTAAGATTGTATCGAAGGTCAAGAGTGAGACTGGTACCGACTTAGCTGCTCTTGCGAGTAATATGCGTGATCCTAATAATGTAGGAAAGATGCATGATATTATAGCTGATGTTCTCAATCTACCAAATAGGAAACAGGCTGCGTTCTATGCGTCTGTTCTTGCTGCGCCTGCTGATCGTAAGCCAAACATTATCTTTGATAGCACGTTGAAGGACTTGAATAAGTTATCTAACATTACAAGACAGGTATCTGCGATAGGATATAAGAAAGAGAACATTCACATTGTTTGGACTGTCAATGATATTGAGGTTGCTAAGGTTCAGAATAAGATGAGACCACGGCAAGTGCCTGTTGAAATACTTATTGGGACGCATCGTGGTGCTTCACAGACTATGCTTGACATAATAAAAATGGGAACTGGGTTGACAAAGTATATGGATGGTGCTATAGTGTTAGCGTTCAATAAGGTAGGAGTTGATACAAAGGTATTGGGATCTGATAAGGGTGGTTCGTATATAGTTGATGCTAACTATGTTTACATCAAGCAACCAGGAAAGACTGTCAGTCCTATCAATAAGATAAGTAAAGATATTAGAGCGAAGATTTCATCATACGTTCCCAAGAATTTGGACTGGGTATAATAATTATATAGGAGATATCATATGCCTACTGACTACACGCTATCAGAGTTGAAAAAGTTATTCTCAGAAAAAGGTATAGAATATTTCGTAAGTAGTAGTAGTGGTGGCATAGCAGAGATACGGTTTATAGTCAGGGACAGTGCGTGATAACGCCGTGTGTGGCTGTGTGTAGAATAGAGAAGGGTTTGTGTATTGGTTGTAAGAGAACTAAAGAAGAGATAACTTACTGGAGCCAATACTCATCAGAAGATAGACTGAACATTATGAGGAGATTAGGTTATGGAACAAAAAGATCGGGACGAGAGGAAAACCTTAGGGCATATTATAAAGGTTGAGGAGCCGTGGTTGCCGATACTACCTTACTTGAATATACCTCTTACAGTTGTTACAATTATTATGCTTCTTGTGGGTGCGCCAGGTTCTTGGGTAATTACGGCGTGTGTGATCAATCTTATTTCAGCAATATGTGTAGAGTTTTACTTGAACTCATTGGATAAAGATGAACTGGATTGAAATAGACAAAACTATAAACGGGCTTCTTGCTACAGGTTCTAATGTAGAGAAAGTAATGAGTGACACTCAAAAGATGTTCAAGTGGAACGAGAGCCAAGCAGAGGCTGCGGTCCGACCACTCGCAAAAAACTTTACAAAAAAGAAAAAGAAAAGGGTTGACAAGAAGCGTTGATTCGTGTATAATATAAATATTATCGTAACGATGAAGTGACGCAAAACTGATAGGACCCGGGTGCGATACCCGGCAGCTCCACCAAATATACGCCACACCGTATATTTTTACTTTATACGCTAGAGCGTATATTTGATGGGGCTGATAATAGAATCGACTAGCAGCGTAGTGGAGTGGAGTTACCGTGTTGACCTACGTTATTCGGTCAAAACTACAAACGCAAATTCAAACTTTGCACCATCTAAGTTCGCTCTAGCAGCGTAACCAAGGGCGCCCGAGGAGAGCGTAGCAACAGAATCTCCTCACTCATATAATGGAGATAGAATATTGACAACTAAAACGCAGGCTATTCTAACCGAAATAGAAAACTATATAAATGAGGATGTAACAATAATTGACGCACTATGTTATTACGCTGAGAAGTATAATCTTGAAATAGAGTTATTGGGTGAGATTGTGAAGAGATCGCCTGTGCTTCGTGCGAGAGTAGAGCAAGAGGCTGAGGTGTTGAATCTAATGGAAGCAACAGCGAGATTGCCTGTATGAGTATCTACAACTCGAAAGATGCTTATAACCTTTATATCTATTACCTAGCTATAAAGAGACACTTTACTTCGGAGTCTTATGACTTCTTCAAGTATAACGGTAAGGTAAATGCTAATCCAACATCATTCGAGACACGAAAAGATAAATTCTTTTTTTACACTCTTTCGAAAAAGGAAGATGGTAGGGGTATGATACTCGCTAATGTTATGAATGATCCAAATATTTGGATTGGTGAAATAGAGAGTGATAAGTGTCGAGAGATATATCAAGACTGGAACAAGCGAAAGCAGATGTTGACGTATGCCTTTCAAGAGGAGTTGAATGAACTTGACGATGACTTCAATAGTAACATAGTTGTTACCGATGGTCAGCATCCAAAACTATTGAAAGAGTTCACTCGCCGTAGAATAGGTGTAGAGACTGTTATCATTCTTGACGAACTTGTGGATTGTTTTCGTTACTGGGACAAGCATATCACAGACACGATAGTATATCCTTCAACAAAAACTTTTTGTAAGAAGATGAGACCATTTATCAAGTTTGATCTTGAAAAGATGAGAAAGGTGGTGATAAACAAATATAAATAAAGTGCTTGACATAGTTGAGCAAATATGATATAATAACAATATACAACGCAACATAAAGCGATACATCGCATACTAGGAGACACTATGACTAATTCTTTCGCAGCACTCAAGCAATCCCGCACATCTTCGTTTGACAAGTTGAACAGCCAACTTCAGAAGATGAACTCAGGCGGCTATTCAAACGATGACGATCAATACTGGAAACCTGATGTGGATAAAGCAGGTAACGGTTACGCCGTAATTCGTTTTCTTCCAGCACCAGAGGGCGAAGATATGCCTTTTGTTCGTATGTGGAATCACGGCTTCAAAGGCGTAGGTGGCTGGTACATCGAAAACTCACTTACAACTATTGGTCAAGATGACCCAGTATCAGAGTATAACAGTGAACTCTGGAACTCAGGTATCGAAGCCAATAAAGAGATTGTTCGCAAGCAGAAGCGCCGTCTTTCGTATATCTCTAATATTCTTGTGGTAAAAGACCCATCTAATCCACAGAACGAAGGTCAAGTATTCTTGTATAAGTATGGCAAGAAAATCTTTGATAAACTAAATGATGTTATGAATCCTCAGTTTCCAGATGAGAAGCCAGTCAATCCATTTGACTTCTGGGAGGGCGCAGACTTCAATCTAAAGATTCGTCAAGTCGAAGGTTATCGTAACTATGACAAGTCAGAGTTCTCATCACCATCTGCTATCACAGGCGATGATGAAGCATTAGAGGTGATGTGGAAAAAACAACACTCACTTCAAGAAATCGTCGATCCTAAAAACTTCAAGTCTTACTCAGAACTTAAAGCAAAACTTTACAAAGTTCTAGGTCTTGATGGCGGTAATCACGCACCCACAAAAACCGCTGAGGACGACGAACCAGCGATGGACTTCACTCCAAAGTTTAAAGAGACATCCTCTCCGACTTTGAGTGAGGCTCCATCGCCCAAGACAGCAACCGCTGTAGGTGAAGATGACGATGATACGCTAGACTTCTTCAAGAGTTTAGCAGACGATTGATAACAGAGGAGCCCTCCGGGGCTCCTCACTACCTAGCCCCATTCACTGGATTAGGTGATGTACTAATACCACCACCCGAAGAAATTGAGACCACTGAATTACTCGGATAGTTATATTGTCTTTGATCATTAGTGTTCACAGATCGATCAATACTATTATAATTAACTATATTTCCTTTGCCACCTGTAGCCGCTGAACCATTCTTCAGCGCTTCTGTGCTAG
>Ga0066605_10002058_pt1 | contig 13035 bp, 14 predicted proteins | sample SaaInlLV_DNA_10m_FD_60385 | JGI IMG/M metagenome (GOLD analysis project Ga0066605, IMG submission 60385) | Marine microbial communities from expanding oxygen minimum zones in the Saanich Inlet - SI075_LV_DNA_10m | ecosystem: Environmental > Aquatic > Marine > Unclassified | place: British... | reverse complement strand
GATGATTTTGATGTTGGTGCACAAGTTGCGTCTATTCTTGCTTTTACAGCTATCCTTAGCTCTGTAGCGTATGTAACTGGACAAGTAATTATAACTGCTGGGAATCCATGGCACGGAGCTGTTATGAACTTTGGATGGGCTATTATTTTACTAAGCCTGACATATATTTTACTGCAGACTGGCCTTGGCGCTATGGCGCTAGCATATTCAAATTTAGGGGCTTATATTTGTTTATCGTTATTTCAATTGATCTACGTCATAATAGTATCCAAACAAAAAAATAAATCTAGTGAAAATTCTATACATCTCCCTTCTTGACTGGTTCATAACCAAGCAAAGGCCACAACATCTAGCAGAGCAGTTGAGCAAGTTTCATGAAGTTCATTATTTCAATGTTTTGCCGTTTAATAACTCAGAAATGAATCGGCACAATGATAATGACGTTATCACTAAGACACATATAAAGCTTAATGAGAGGTTAACCATCACTCGTAAAAGGGTTCTTCCTAAGAATAGCCTAAGGTTTATAAGGATAGTTAATGACTTTTTGTTAAAAAAATATTTAAAATTGGTACTAAAAGTTCATGATTTTGATGTAATCTGGTTGAGCCATCCTTCACAGTTCAGATTGATTCCAAAGGAGTATCTAGGAAAAATTATATATGACTGTATGGATAAATATGATGAATTTTCAAAGGATAAAACACAATTAAAGCAATTCTATAAAATTGAATCTGAGTTGATAGCAAGGTCAGATCTTATGTTAGCAAGCTCTAAAGGGCTTCTTGAAGATCTTCAGACTAAAGGGGCTTCTAATGCTCATTTGATAAATAATGCAGCATTATTTGATCTTTTTAATGTAGATAGAGCGGTGACAGCTTGCCCTCCTGAAATTGATCAAAACACTAAAAATATTGGCTATTTTGGAGGTATTGGTGCATGGTTTGATACCGATCTTTTGGTGTCATTGGCAACCAGGTTGCCTAATGTTAATTTTGTTATCATAGGTCCTATCTCAGAGAAATCAGTAGTAGAAAAAACAAGAAGTTTTTCGAATATACATCTTTTGGGGACGCGTATTTTTTCAGATATTCCTTCTTATTTATCTCAATTTGACGTTTGCTTACTACCTTTTCAAGTGAATGAGTTAATTCGTTATGTAGATCCGGTAAAGGTTTATGAGTACCTTAGCGCAGGGAAACCTGCAGTCGTGCCAAAGTATGATGAAATTTTGAAGTTTTCAAAGTATGTTTATATTAGTGATAGTGCGGAGTCTTTTTATCAGAATGTCCTTAAGGCTTTGAGTGAAAACAATGAGGCTCTTAAAGATCAGAGAATCAAGTTTGCCTCTGAAAATACCTGGCCTATAAGAGCTGCCAAAGTAAACGAATTGCTAAAACTTTTGACGGATGAATGATTATGAAATTTTGCAATAACCTCTTAAAGTCTATTCACTATATTAGAAAAAATGGAGTATTGTCGCTAACAGTACTTATTTTGCGCATTATATTTTTTAGCTTTTATCAAACTAAATTTAATACAAGCTCGGGCCTTTATCTGGGCAGAGGCTTTTTTGTAACAGGCAAAAGGAATATTTATCTTGGAAGTAACTTTAGAGCAGGTGTGGGTTTACGGCTTGAAGCTATTTCTGAATATGGAGAACAATATTTCTCCCCATCAATAAAAATTGGAAAGAATGTAACTTTCAATGATTACATTCATATTGGATGCGTAGATAGTATAGAGATTGGCGATAATGTACTCTTGGCGAGTAAGATTTTTATTTCAGACCATAACCATGGGTATTACTCAGGTGACGAAAGCTCTCTTCATCAGAGCCCTGAAATTCCTCCTGCTGATAGAAATCTTAGCTATTCCCCTGTATGCATTGAAGAAAATGTTTGGATTGGTGAGTTTGTATCAATCTTGCCTGGATCTCATATTGGTCGAGGCTCAGTTATAGGGGCTAATTCAGTCGTTAATGGGCGCATTCCTGAATATTCAATTGCTGTCGGTAGTCCTGCGTGTGTGGTGAAGACTTATGATTTTTCTAAAAAGCAGTGGCGACCTCTTGATTCTTATGAGAAAGAAAAACTGGAGTGATTGACTGATGCAATATTTATCATTGTCTATCCTCTTTTTGGGAAGTCTTCATAAGCATGGAAATGTTTCCTTTGCTATATTTATTTTAATGGTAAGTATTAGTCCTTTAATAAAGTACTTAACTGGACTTCAGTCTTTGAGCATTTTTTATGCCTTTTTTCTTGTTGGAATTCTTATAGCTGCGATTATTAGGGATAGAGGGCAGTTAAATAATACAATGATCTTATATGGTTTGGGAGTTATATGTATTATGCTGATACAACAAGCAATTACAGACTTCGATTTAAATTTTCTTGCTCTTGGGCTGGTAAAGTTATTAATGCTTCCATTACTAGGTTATTTCACAGCTAAATATCTGCACTCTAACAATAAAGATCTCTTCTCAGTATTTTCTCTTTATCTTATAGTAAATTTAGCTATATTTTATTGTAGAGCTTTCTTTGAATACACATTTTTTGGAATTCTTGACGTACGAACTGAAGAGTGGGTTTATCGTCCTTCTAATTTATCTAGCCCAATTATTTTTGCAGTAGAGATGGCGATCATTATTTCTATTATGCACGTCTCTAATGTATCAAAAAGAACAAAGATTATCTTTATAGCACTAATTTTTATACCCCTTATACTAATGCAGACTCGCGCAGCAATTGCACTTTTTGCTCTAATGACGATGACATATTTGATATACTCTAAACAATTTTTATCACTGTTTGCATTGACTATTTTTGGGATCTTTATTGTTTATTTGCTATGGTTTATCACCGGTGAGACTCCATATATTTTTAGCATTTTTAGTTATGAGGGTGGCGCTTACGGTAGTCGATTATCTTCCATAACTCAAACTTTAACAACATTCTCCGAATTTAATATCTTAGAAATGTTATTTGGAATTGGTTCAGGGTTGGCTTCACAACATGCTTCATCATTTGGCTATGAAAGTATTTATGTTGAAAATGGAATTATTACTTTGCTTGTTGAAAATGGATTTTTAACTTTAATTTTATTTTTAATGTCATTAATTTACTATGTTTTAAAGGCTTCTCTTGCCGGAATTGCTGGGTATCTTTACCTACTCTTGTTACTCATTGTTGGAATAAATTTCTTTTCTGCAAGCTTAACAACTATATCTATTCAAGCTTTATTCTGGTTAATTTATTTCTACGGTTTATTTTTTTCAAATAAAGATAGACATATATTAGATGTAAACTTTAAAAAAAGGGGGATGAATAACTATGAGCTTTGAAGCACATATGCATGGCATAAGTTTTGTTATTGTATGCTACAAATCTCAACTAGACCTACCAAGCCTAGTTGCTTCAATTTTTCAGCACACAGATATACCCCATGAGTTGATTGAAATTATTATTGTTGATAATTGGGGTGCCGGAGAAGAGCAAAGAATCACTAATGAAATGTCTAAAAATTATGATTCTTCATTCATTTATAAAAAATCAGATAAAAATGGAGGTTATGGAGCTGGAAATAATATAGGAATTATGTCAGCCAAACACGATATTGTTTGTGTTGTTAATCCAGACGTTAGATTTATTACTCCAATCTTTAAGAAAGTACTTACAAAATTTGCGTATGACTCAAATCTACTTGCATTATCAGGTGAACAGATCAGCAAAACAAGAAATAGCTTTTTTATACGGCCTGAATTTCAACATCCTTTATTCAAAGAGCTTGCTAGCAGATTACTAACGCATGTTGGTATTTTTTCCCACAGGTTCATGGCACTTTCTGGGGCAATGACTTTTTATAGAAAATCATTATTTCTAGATATCGGTCTTTTTGATGAGAGGATATTTCTTTATGGAGAAGAATCTGATGTTTCTCTTAGAGCACTTAGGTCTGGGTATAAGCTAGGTTTTTTTCCTGAATTTAAATATCTTCATTTAGATTGGGATTTAGTTGGACCTTCTCCCGATAATATAAAATATCTTACATCTTCTGTTTTTTACTATCAGGACAAGCATAATGTATCTTGCCATGGTTACTTCATGGCAGGCAAAGTTCATTTTTCTATTAAATATGTTTTCTTTTTATTGCTTGGAAGAAAAGCTGATGCTCATGAGTCCAAGAGTTTAATAGCAATGTATAGTTCAAAAAAAATTAAAAAATAAAAGACACTATGAAGATTGTCCATATAACAAACACAATTTCAGAGCGTGGTGGCGGTATTGCTGCTGCAGTTGCTAATATTGCTCGTAGCCAAAAAAATATAGGTCATGACATTAGTATTTGGGTATTTTCTTCTGGTAAAAAAAAATTGATAGAGGATATTTCTAGAGGAGTTTACGGTGATCTTATTAGTGAGATTAAGGTTTTAAGTCTAAAAGACTTGATTGGCTGCCTATCAATAACGTTGTTAGGTCGGAAGTCTTTATTAGGCAGAGAGTTGGATTCTTTTGATGTCTTGCATCGTCATGGTCTTTGGTCGCCTATTTCGCTAATATCTTTTTTGATTAACCCAAAACTAAAGAATTATTTTTTGAGCCCCCATGGATTACTTAATCGAGAGGCTTTAAAAATTTCAAATTATAAGAAATATATTTTTAGTTTTTTGATAGAGAGGCTCACTTTTAAAAAATCTACCGCTCTAATATTATCATCAGAACATGAGGCTGAAGAGGTATTAAGATTCTCATGGGCTATAAAAAAAAATATCAGTATTATTCCTAACGGTGTTGACGACTCCTTCTTCGAAGATCAAATTATTGAAAATAGATTTATTAAATTATATGAAGATCAGTCAGCCATAAAGCATCAATTTCTATACTTAGGCGCTATTGAAAGAATAAAAGGTATAGATCTTTTGTTAGAGGCGATAAATGAAATATCTGATATTTTTAGAAATCGTGGCTATCAATTATTATGTGTTGGTGATGGCAATAAAAAGTATAAAAATCAATTGCTGGATTTCATAAAGCAACACAGCTTAGATGACATTATTAAGTTTCAATCAGGTGTTTATGGCAATGAGCGTATTAAGTTATATTGTGAATCACGGTTTTTTATAAGTGCATCCCACAGTGAAAATTTTGGAATTACTATAGCTGAATCACTTGTATTAGGTATTCCTGTAATAGTCAGCTCTGCTCTGCCCTGGGGTGGCATTAGCTCTGCTAAAGCAGGTATTTTAGTCGAACCAAATCTTGAATCAATTAAAAAAGGTATTGTCACAGCTTGTGACCTGCCGGACATTGAGTATGAAGAGTGTTGCAGAAATGCCATAAAATTTTCAAATAAAAAATTTCGCTGGAGTGCTATTGGACCACTACTTATTGAAACTTATAGTTCTAAAATTTATATCAAAGGTTGATATCATGTTTCATCTCGCTGATCTTAATCAAAGACCTCTATTGCTTGTCAAAATATCGTATGAATTAGGCATGGCGATAATGAATTATAAATATATTAGGAGAGTATAAATGACTGCAAAAATAGTTGCATTTTCAGGAATTGATGGGTGTGGAAAATCCACTCAGATTGAGCTTTTAGTTAAGCTTTATGAGTCACGTGGTGAAAAATATAAGATGATTTGGGCAAGGCCAGGTTCTACACCCTTTATCTTATTATTAAAATCTTTTGCAAGGTTTTTTTTCAAATCTTTACCTAAAGTAGGAAGAAGTGATCAAAGAGAAGAATTGCTTAAGAAAAGTAAAATAGGAAAGCTATGGTTCTTCCTCAGTTTTATAGATCTTATTTATATTTTTAAGATCAAAGTTCCCATTCTAAAGTTTATTGGATATAAAATAATTCATGACAGGCATATTTTTGACTCTATTATTGACTATCAAATAATGCTAGATCGATCTCTGTTTGATAATATTTTGGTTAAATGGTTGCTAAGACCTGATAATAGGATTGTAAAGGTTTTTCTTGAGATACCTGTAACAACCTCTATAGAAAGGTGTAATAAAAAATGGGAGCCTTTTCCAGACACAGATAGTGAAAAAATTCGACGTCATAAGATATATTGTGATCATATTGCTCATCAAGATTATGTTCGGCTTGATGGACTTAAATCACCCGATATCATACATGCACAAATCAATAAATTAATTAAAAATCACTAGAATAAATGAAATTTAGCCAGTTTGAAGATACTAAAAAACTTGAAGAAGAAATCAATGAATGCATAAGCTATTTAAATGGGTTTTTATGGTTTGATACCCAAGAAAAGCAGCACTTTATTTTGCCAAAGTTAAATTTGATAATATGCTCTGGTATTGATGTTTATTTATTTTTAGATGTAACAAAAGAATATAGATCAAATAAAAAATTGCTAACCAGGGTAGCAGCTCTTTTATATATTTTTATTAATGCAACCATACTTAAACTTGGATTAGGTAAACTCTTTTTAAAAGATATTTTACTAAAAAGTTCTGATTTTTATCCAGTTATTATTGGCGGAAACAACCGCTTGCGATTTGTTGACTCTTCAAACAGTAACGCATTGTTGATTGCTAAAAATTCAGGCAGTCTTCTTTTCACTAAAAATGCAATGCGAGCTTATTGTATGAGTGGCTTTTCTGATTTAAACATTATCCCAGCAATAATCCCAATAAACCATAATGTCTACCTCGAAAAGCAAATTGATGGCTTGGCAATAAATAGAATTTTGTTGAGCGATGCACAAAAAAAATCAGTGCATGAAGGATTAGATTCATTATTTGCAAGACAGGAGCATCTGAGCAGAGACGTCTCAGTCAGTGCATTTCTTAGGTACAAGAAATACATACTGAAAAATTTTTTATCTGAGGCCAAATTTGATAATGTTTCAAACCTATACAAAATTTTTAAGAGTGCTAGCGATAAAGTTGAGAAACATTTTAGAGTACTCGAAGTTTCAGTTTGCCCATCGCATGGCGATCTCAATAGAGGTAATATTTTTTTGGATCAAGACAAGGTCTCGATTATTGATTGGGAATACTTTATGTATCGTTATGCTAAATATGACATCATCTTATATAGTTATGATCTGAGACATCAGCCGCTACCAGCTTATAGAAAGTTTATAAAGGAAAAGCAGCATTTAGATTTTAATGTCATTTTATTCTTGCTTGAGGAGCTTTTTTTTAGAATACTGAACTTTAAAGAGGATGTTGCTGACTCTCAAGTATATGTTGATACAGTGGCAGAGTTAATATGTGAAAACTTGTTGATAGATCAGGAAAGATAATATGAAAAAATCTGTAATATCGCCTCCAAACCTTTCGCTTTTTTTAGCTCGGCTGAATGAACAATATGGCCAGTATCTGGTATTGAGAGGGTATGACCATCTACCTAATGGCTATACTAATGATATCGATGTCTATATTCCTAGAGAAGATCTTGCAAGGTTTTTTGCTTGTGTAAATAATTTAGAGGGTTTAGATTCAAAACTTGTTATTTTGGTTTCCCGCTTTGGCTTGATAAAATGTGAATTGATACTTAATGGTGCAACAATACCCTTTGATATTATGTATGGATTTTATTATGTTGGTTTAGAGTACCAGGATTGCAATCAGCTATCTCGTAATTCTAAGAGTCATTCATGCGGTTTTTTCCTTACTCCAGACATAAGTGATGAGGTAAGGATATCTCTGCTGAAGGAGCTTTTACATAACGGAAGGGTTCGCAGTGACAAGGCAGATTATCTTCTTAAGAATATGGATAACTGCATTGGGGCCTTACCTACCGATTATTTTAATATTGATGCTATCAAAAATGTACGTGCGTCGATAATCAGTAAAAATTATTATGTTCCAAAAATTTCACGAGCTCTCAAAGCAAGCATCTTGAGATATAACTTAAGGAAGCATTGGGCAAGAACATTTAAAAATATCATTTTGTTTGCCATAGTTAAGTACGTCTTAAAAAATAAATATCATAAAAACATTACAGGTTTATGATTCCTCGAGTAGCAATTCTTTTAGCTGGATTCAAAGGCCATAAACATCTCTATGAACAAGTCCTTTCATTGCTTAATCAAAAAGGCGTATCTGTTGATATTTTTATTCGAGTTGATGGTGAATCATTAATTTTCACTAATATGGTTATCCAATTAGCCTCTGATTATAATAATATTCATTATATAAAAGGTGATGTTATCTCAAGCTCTGGAATGAATTTTTACAAACTTATATCAGGTATGAAAGATACAACTTTTGATTATTATTCATTATGTGATCAGGATGATATATGGGAAGAATCAAAGCTTCAGAGGGCACATCAATGCTTGAAAGATAATTCTGTATCTGGTTACTCCTCTGGATTCACAACATTTATTTCAACTGGTCACAAAAAGAGGTATTTTAACGGTCAGCAAACTAAGTTTGATCATTTTTTTCAATCGTCTGGCCCTGGATGTACTTTTGTTTTTGATAACAAGGGATTTAATTTCTTGAAGAGTTACCTTGCTCAAGAAAAGGAACTGCTAGAAATTCTTGCTCATGACTGGCTAATTTATTTTATATTTCGTATCAACAGTTTAGGTTGGCATATAGATACAGATTCCCATCTTCTTTATAGACAGCATGATTCAAATGTGGCTGGAGTGAATAGCGGGCTAAATGCAAAGCTAAAGCGAGCAAAACTTCTATTTAACGGATGGTATGTATCTGATTTAGTAAAGCTTCATATGTTTGCTATTAGCAAAGGCTTTTATAAAAATTTTATTAATCCCTTTGAGCTAAGAAGATCTAAAATACAATCGTTATTTATTTTTTGCTATTATGTAATTTTTATAAAGACACTATTAAAAACCCAGAAAAATAAAGCAAGAAATGAAAAATATTAATATTAAAACAATATCAGATATCACATGTAATAACTTTTTTCGTGACTTCAATATTTCAGATGATATACAAATCAATTTTAATCATGGGCATATTGATCAATTTATACCTGAAATTCTAAATACATCTGATAAAAATGATTTCATATTGCTTCATATCTCACCTTATGCATTTAATTCATACTCACCGTCAAAATCATTTCAAAATTCTGTTGAACAAATTATTCAATCACTAAAAAGTTTTATTAAAGATCACAATGGAAAAGTAATTTTAAATAACATCCCATTTCATACAAATTCTTTCTCCCAAGACGATATTTATGAAGACTTTAATCTAGGTTATGAAATAAATAATTTACTAGTAAACTTTGCTAGAGATAATCAAAATGATTGTATTCTCATCGATTTAGCAGGTTTAGTAACTGAAGTTGGGCTCTTGAATAGTCTTAGTATCAGAAATTACAGCATAATGAGACTCCCTTACACGAATTTAGTTAGAAAAAAAATATTTGAAGAGTACAAATTTAATTTGTCTAACTATTTTAGCCCACGCAAAAAAGCAATTTTTGTTGATGCAGATAACACTTTATGGGATGGTGTTGTAGGAGAAGAAGGGGTAAATGGTGTCAAGATAGACCATGAGTTCCCCGGTTCAAATTACTATCAGTTTCAAGAAAACCTTATAAAACTAAAAAAAAGTGGAATCATATTATGTCTTGTTACAAAAAATAATCTCTCAGATATTGAAGAAATTTTCAATGAAAGAGATATGCCTTTGTCCATTAATGATTTTGTAGAAATCAAGGCAAACTGGGAACCAAAAAGTAAAAATATAGAAGAGCTTTTAATTTCACTTAATATAGGAGCCTCTTCAGTAATTTTTATTGATGATAATCCATTTGAAATAGATCAAGTAAAGAGATCTAATAATGATTTAACATGCGTTCAGTTCAATCCAAATAATTTTTCAAATTTAAATAATGAGCTTTCTAAAGTTCCTAATTTATATGCTCATAATTTAACTCAAGAAGATAGGGTCAAATCAGAATCTTATGCACAAGAGAAAGAAAGAAAGAAAAATATGCAAAAATCGACTTCGATTGAGGATTATCTATCAAGCTTAGATATGGAAATAAATATTTTTTATAATAATAAAGAACATATTCCAAGAATTTCACAACTAACTCAAAAAACAAATCAATTTAACTTAACAACAAAACGTTCATCAGTTTCAGATATTGAAAATTTCATGCAAAGTGGATCTGTTTATTCATTCTCAGTTAAAGATAGATTCGGAGACATGGGAATCGTTGGTGTTGTTATTATTAATAAAGAGAATAATATCGACACATTCTTACTAAGTTGTAGAGCTTTTGGAAGACATATTGAAAAAGCAATGCTTTCAGAAGCTCTAAAACATAATAATAAGTATCCAATTTTTTCGAGCTATCTTGCGTCTAGCAAAAATAAAATGACAGAACAATTTTATGCTGAAAATAGCTTCCTAGAAAAAACCAATGGCGATGATTTTAAGACATATTCTATGGAAAAAAGTGTAAAATATGAAGAAAATTTTTATGGTGAAATTATATGGAGCTAAATAAAATAAATGCATTGATGTTAAGTGTTTTTGAAAACTTAAAAGATGAGCTTAATGTTGTAATCGAAGAGGAAATTACAGAATCAACTAATATTTTTGAAATACTCGATAGCATGGATATAGTTAATTTAATAATGGAAACTGAATCTCTTTTAGAGCAAGAACTGGGTTTTTATGTACCTTTAGCTAACGAAGAAACATTTGATGCAGAAAAATCACCTTTACAGTCATACAAACAATGGCTTTATTTTATTTTTGATTTGATCAAAAGCAGTCATGAGTCTTAATTCATTAAGTTACAATAATGCAAAGATTGAGGGAATAGTTACTGTAACTGGAGATAAAAAGGTTGATTTTATGTCCTCTTTCTCTGATTACAATCTCACCGAGCTTGATGCAAAGCGATTATCTAAAGTGATGGGACTCTCATCAAGATATGTTGTTTCAGGAGAACAAACAACTTCAGACTTATGTCTTGAGGCTTCAAAAAAACTTCTTGAGGGTGTAAATATTAGTCCACAGGAAATTGGAGGTTTAATTTTTGTCTCCCAATCGCCAGATTTTTCATCTCCAGCAACTGCAATCTCACTCCAGCACAGACTTGGAATGAGCACATCATCCTTATGTTTTGATATTAGGCTTGGGTGCAGTGGCTTTGTGTATGGTTTGGCTTCAGCATATGGTTTTATTGAAGCTGGTGTTGATAACATAATTCTTTGCGTTGGTGATGTTGCTTCAAAACTTGTAGAACCCTCTAATCATGTAGTTGCTCCTATTATGGGTGATGCTGGAAGCGCTGTATTAATACAAAGAAAAAAAAGTAAAAGCATCTTTAATTTATATAGCGATGGATCTGGGTATGATGCATTAATAATTCCAAACAGCGGCATCAGAAGAGAGTCGCAATTCAAAGATGTAGATTCATTTATGCAAATGGATGGAGCTAAAGTATTTGATTTTACTTTAAAAAGGGTTCCCTCATTAATCAATAATATTATTGATGAATCAGAAATTTCAAAAGAAAGTATTGATTATTATGTTCTCCATCAGCCTAATAAATATATGCTTCAGAATATAAAAAAGAGACTAAAGATTGATGAACACAAGATACCTCACTCAACCCAGTCAATTTATGGCAATCAAAATAGTGCATCTATTACAGGCACTATAAATGGATTTTTAGGAGATGAATACTCTTCTAAGTCTCTAAAAACATTAATTGCAGGTTTCGGAATAGGTCTCAGTTGGGGAGCAGCTATTATCGAAACAGATAACATTTTTGCACCCAAATCATTTCAAACAGGAGATTAATATGAACGTTAAAGAGCTTTTAATTGTTGTAGCTGAGGCTTTAGAGTACGAGGATGAACTTCATCTAGATCAAAAGATAGAAGATATTGAAGAATGGGATTCACTTGGAGTTCTATCAATAGTATCAATGATGGATGATTTAAAGATTTCAGTTAATTTAGAAGACTTGGAAGAAATTAAAACTGTTGAAGATTTTGTTAAACTTACAGGCATCCTCGATGATTAATGAAAAAAAAAATAACCATACGCTCATCATTGGAGGCTCAAGCGGAATTGGAAAAGAGCTAGCAATTAAATTCGCAGAGCAAGAGTCTGTGTCTGTTATAGCTAGAAGGTTGGATAAATTAGATGCCTTAGAGTCTGTAAATACAAATATTTTTTCAAGTTTTGGAGATGTAACTTCTTTAGATAGTCTTAAAAAATCAATTGAGATTTGTGTAGAAAACTTTGGTAAAGTTGACAGACTTATATATTGCGCAGGTAAACAAGTCGTAAAGCCTCATAGATTAATAAGCAATGATGATATTGACTCTCTTCTAGATATTAATTTGAAGGGTGCTCTTTTTGCCTCAAAGATATTTTTAAGTTCTAAAATTTCAGAAAAAAATGCAGTCTTTTGTGCAATTTCATCTATTGCTTCAATCAAACCTGAGCCTGGTATAGTTACTTATTCAGCAATGAAGGCTGGAATTGATGCAATGATAAAAGGATTAGCTAAAGAGTCAGCACCCAGAAGATTTATAGGAATTGCACCTGGATGGCTAGATACTGAAATGACACAAAGTCAGCAAGTTTACAATGAAAGCTTTAGGATTGAACTTGAAAAAAAATCTCCATTAGGGCTTACACAAATCTCTGATATTGTTAACGCAGTTGAATTTTTAACTTGTAAAGAAGCTATATCTATTACTGGTACAATTTTGGTAGTTGATTCTGGTTCAGTACTATAATATGAGTATGTGATGGAAATTATATTAATTGGAGGAGGGGGATTTTCTGCTGAGGTTGCAGAGGTTGCTGAGCTAAATAACTATAAAGTATTAGGGTATGTTGACAAACGAAAAACTTCTTCATCCTTAGCCTACTTAGGTAAGCCTTCGGATATTATCCCTAAAACAGATGACTCTGTATTTTTCTTCCCTGCATTTGGAGCTATTGATAGAAAAACAATTAATAGAAGAGCTGATGCTTTAGCTAACTATAAAACACTAAATATACCTTCTTTAGTATCACCTCA
>Ga0066605_10002055_pt1 | contig 13041 bp, 9 predicted proteins | sample SaaInlLV_DNA_10m_FD_60385 | JGI IMG/M metagenome (GOLD analysis project Ga0066605, IMG submission 60385) | Marine microbial communities from expanding oxygen minimum zones in the Saanich Inlet - SI075_LV_DNA_10m | ecosystem: Environmental > Aquatic > Marine > Unclassified | place: British... | reverse complement strand
GACGATGCCTTTGATACCGGAGAGCATGTTGAAGGTGAGCAGTCGGTTCTCCATGTTGATGCCGAAAGACTCGGGAGCGTAGCAGAAATAGGTTTTCTTGTTTTTGAGGACTCCATCTTGGTGGATGCCAGCGGCTGTGGTGCAAACAGCGTCACCCATGAGGGGTTCGTTGTAATTGATGCCCATGCCACTGAGGTCGCCAACCATTTTAGCGACTTTTGCATAAGACTCGAGTTTGGCTCGGGTTTCCACGCCATAATCCGATGAGCACCACTGTCCAGAGTCGTCACCGTAAAGATTGAGCAGAATGGCTCCGATGGAGGCATTTCCGGCTCGTTCACCGAGGCCATTGATGGTGCCTTCGACTTGATCGGCTCCGTGTTGAATGGCCGAGAGGGCATTGGCTACGGCCAAGCCTTTATCGTTGTGGGTGTGAGCGCTGAGCTTTAGATCTCCTAAGTCGACTTCTTCACGTAATCGGGAAAAAAGTTGACCATACTTGAGGGGGTCGTTCACAAAACCCACAGTGTCAGGAATGGAGATGGTGTGGGCTCCGGCTTCTTTGAAGTGGGTCACAAGGTCTTTGACATAGCCGAAATCAGCGCGGGTTCCGTCTTCCAAATAAACCATGATGTCTTTGAATCCCACTTCGACCGCATAGCGGATTTGCTTGCAGAAGGCGTCTAGCATTTCCGTTCGAGATTTTTTGAATTTTGAGTCTAGGTGGATATCGGACACGCTCGTAAGGAGAGCCAACATGCCTTTGTGGTGCCCACCCACAGCTTCGTAAGCGTGTTCGATGTCGATCTCTTTGGCTCGAGCAAAAGCTGAAAGCGTGACGTCGGCGTCACTGAAGGTTTCGCAGGCTAATCTAGAGGTTTCCAGCTCTTGGGGCGAGGCGATTGGTGTGCCTAACTCGATAACATCCAGTCCTAAATTGATGAGTTGTTGCACAACCTGAATTTTTGCATCAGGGGTGAACTGGCAGCCAATGGTTTGGGCACCATCACGTAGGGTGGTGTCCGCTAGGTAGAGTCTTCGTGGGGAGGTCATGAGCGTACCCTAAGGGGGGGAGAGATTCGTCAGGTGTTCGTGGCTCAAAATAGGGACAAACGAGAATAACTGAGGCTTAGGTGTTTTGACGCTATTCCTAACATAAAATACTGGATTATAGTATTTTATGTTGATTCTGCGCCTTGGCTTTCAAGACGGTTTAGCAAGGCCATTGCCTGAGCCTTAGGGGGATGATGAATCTCTTGTCGACATTGCTTCTAGATTTCTCCTAAATTGGGAGCTTTTCTGAGGTCAGTTTTTAGTGATAAGGGGGTGACTAAATTTTAAACGTAGGCCATGGCTTTTAGATGAGATGGTGGATAAAATGAACTTAGGTTGAAAAAAGAGTGTGACAAAGAAGGTTCTTGGGCCTAAGGGCTATGATGCTAGTGGAAATGACCCGAAATGTCCAAGACTTTGAAGACCGGATGGTGCCGGAGATACCAGGTTTGATGTCCTTGGCCGTCTACCTCCTTCCCAATCGGGATTTAGCCGATGATGTGGTTCAAAAAACTCTCATTCGTGCTCATGAACAGTGGGAAGATTACAACCGTGACTTAGAGCTAGGTCCTTGGTTGCGGACGATTCTTAGGTTTTTTGTGAAAACTGAGATAAAAAACCTCAAAAGGTCCAGCCACAATCGTAGAAAATACAAAGAAGCTTTTCTACACGCTATGGTCCCTGATTCGAATGAGGAGAGGACTGATCGAGGTGGTCCGGGTGATCATTTGGTTAATTGCCGAAAGGCCCTCTCTGAAATAGCTCAAAAAATAATAACCCTGAAATACGATGAAAAGGAATCCTGCTCTGGGATAGCAGAGGCATTGGGTAAGTCGGTCAGTTGGGTCACCACGACCCTGTCTCGAACACGAAAAAATCTAAAGATCTGCCTTGAGAGAAAGATGGCGGAGGTCCCCCATGGTTGATCATAATAATTCAGAAGAGGCTTTCGAGGATTGGCTTGAGAGAGCCTCTGGGCAAAACTTAAGCGAAGAAGACTACCAACGAGTCTTAGAAGAACTACCTTCTGATCCTGAATTAAGGGAGGAGTGGGTGGGAGAGCTAAAAGTTGCCCTTGCTCTTGAAATGAGTAGAGAGAAGAAGGATGCTCAATGGGTGAGAGGTGTGTTGAATCAAGTCCCTAGAAATCAGAAAAGAAGTATTCCTTTTCTGCTAAAAAGTCTGGCTGCCGTTGCCCTTTTAGGTTTGGCTCTCACAGTGTTGAACCAAACGGGTGTTTTTGAGTCTGAGAATGAGGTGGCCTTAACCATGGCCTTGAAAGAAACGGAGGATGACCTCTCTTCGGCTTCTTTTTATCAGGAAAAAAAAGGTTCAGCCTTGGAATTAGATCATATTGAAGCAGTGGAAGACTTTGCTCAAAAAGAAGAAGGTTTTTCTGAAGATTCACAAATGAAGGGTCAGGGAAAGTTAGGAAAAAGAATGGCTCTTAGGAGAAGAGAGATGGCATTCAGGGAAAATATTGAATATGAGAATGGCTTTGCTGCAGCGCCTTTGGAGAAAGTCGACCTTGGGCGTCAATCTTTGGCGAAGGTCGACGATGGCTCTGCTGTGGAGATGCCGTCCCTCATTGGCGGTGTGGCTTTGGACTCGGTCGAGCAGATCAGAGCCCCTTCCGAAGAACTGATGGAAGAAGTGACAATAGAGGCTGAAGAAGCTGTCCTCGCAACAGCAGTAAGGGAGGGCATGTCCCTTGAAAAGTTAGTTGGAGATCCTTTCTATATAGAAAAGAAAAAGAAGAAAAGAACGATGTTAGCGAATCTAGGGAAAGGTTTTTCTTCTGATCGTGTTGGGAGAAATGTAAGTCGAGGAGAAGTTGGAAAGGTTCCATTTAAATCGTTCACCAAGGTCTCTCAAAGTGTGAGTTCTGTTCCTTCTTTACCAGTAGAGGACTCCACCTACTCTTCCATACGAGAACAGATCATTCGCCATCAACTCCCCTCAGCTGATGAAGTTAGAGTGGAGGAATTGATCAATCATTTTGCTGATGGAGATCGTCGAGAAAAGAATGATGAGGCATTATCCCTCAAGATGGAGCTAGCCATCAGCGCGTGGAACGAGAACCATCACCTCATGAAGATTGACGTGAATGGGAAAAGTGACGGTGAGAGAAAGCCAGCTAATTTAGTTTTTCTATTAGATGTGTCGACATCCATGGCCTTATCTGGGCGATGGGAAAAGGTGAGAAGTTCTTTAGGTAGCCTTTGGTCTGCCTTGAATGCAAAAGACCGTATCTCTTTGCTCACCTTCGGTGGTGGTGGGAAGGCACGTTTGAGTCACCGAAAAGGAAGTGATAAGGCAACGCTGGAAGCTTTTGTTGAAAACCTCTCTTTGGGTGAACAAGGGCCTAGGGATGAAAATATGATGAAGACGGCCTTTGATCTGGTCGCAGCAAATAAAATGAATGAAGGTGTGAACCGAGTCGTGTTGGTTACGGATGGTGCTGAATCCTCCGTGTTTTCTAAGGAGGAAGGTCTTGGGGAAATGGTTGAGGATAGAGCAAGAGCGGGCTTACATCTGAGTGTGATGAATTTGGGGCAAGCCTCATCGGGAGAATCCCAACTTCGAGCATTGGCGAAACGGGGTGGAGGTACTTTCTCAAGTGTCGACGATGCCGTTTCTGGACGAGAGGTGATGGCGAGAGCCTTGGGAGTTGATTCTCTAGATATAGCTCATGATGTGAAAGCTGAAATTGTATTCAATCCAGATGTGGTCGACGCTTATCGTTTGGTTGGTTTTGAAAGAGGGCAGGGCGTCGAACTATCTGATATAGAAGGTCCATCTGGTGATGGCGTGATCACAATGGGTCAGGGAACAACACTCTTGTATGAAATCATTCCAAAGAAGGACGCCCAGAGTGGAGAGTCTGTGTGCTCTTTGAAAGTGGAGTTTAGAAACGAAATGGGCAAAGCTGGAATTGTGAAAAAGTCTCTGCCTTGGGAGGAGAGTTCGATTAAATCCACAGATTTTCAGTGGGCTGAGGTGGTTGCTCTTTGGGGGAGGAAACTTCAAGGGCACCCTTCGGTGGAGAAGTTTCCCGTTTCCTTTCTAATAGAACTTGGGCGTGAATCTCTTGGTGAAGACTCTTTTGGTCACCGTGAGGAGATGCTCTTACTCGTGCAAGCTTGGGATGAATTACGTCAGGGAAAAGACCCTCGCCGACTACCGATGCTTCAGTTTTGGAAGGAAGAAAATTCCAAATAGTTCATATTAGGTTAGAGTTTTAGCTTTTCTCTTAATTGAAGGAGAAGGTCTTTTTGATTGAGTCCTTGAGTGTCGACCTCTAGGTCGGCGTAGTGACGATAGAGGGGAAGGCGTTCTGCGGTTAAGGAAGCCAATGACTGTCCTGGTTGGCGAACGGTGCCGCGGTCTTCAAGGTTACCTAAACGTTTTTCCAGGTCGACCAAAGGGGTGTTGAGAAAGAGTATGAAAGAGGTGAGCTGTAAGTGCTCCATGGCTCCTTCGCTATAGACAAGCGAACCTCCTGATGAGATAACATGCCCTTCAAGCTGCACTTCTTCTAAAACTCGACCTTCCATGGAGATAAAGCCTTCAGGGCCAAGGGTCTGAAGGAGTTCCTTCAGATCTTTCTTTTCAGAGGCTTCCAAGAGATGGTCGGTGTCGACCCAGGGCTGTTCAAGATCTTTGGCAAGGGCACGGCCCATCGTGCTTTTGCCACATCCCGTCATTCCAATGAGAAGGATGTTGCTCAAGTTCGAAGGGCTGCGCTTAGTGTTTTGATTCATATCTTAAGAAGATGGTTGCATGGCAATCGTGCCATTCGATTCCCATCAGCAAGGAAAGGAGAAAATAGTTAGATGACTAGACTTAGAACCTTAGGGAACCCAATTGGCTTTTTTCTGAAATTCTTCTGTGATGGCTTCGGTTCGAAGGGGGTGGCCTTGCTCGTCAAATTTGGGAAGTTCAAATGTGTCGTCGGTCTTCGTAATCCAAGTTTGAAGCCGGTCGTTCATGTTTTTTCGCTTCATGGCAGAGTGGGCATGATGAGCTAAATTTCTCTGTTCGTAGGGGTCTTCATTCAAATCAAATAGCATGAAGGGTTGGCCCTCAAGGGCAACGTATTTCCAACCATCTTTGGTAGCGATGCCTCGCCAAGGGAGGTCGATCGAAGGGTGGTGTTGGGTGGGGACGACGGACTGGAGGTACGCTTCTTCTGGAACTTCAGCTCCTCGGATGCGTTTTTCGCGAATCAAAGTCCCGTAATCAAAACCTTTAAAACTTTCTGGGCAGGAGATGCCACATAAGCCAAGGGCAGTGGGAGCCATATCGACATGATTGCTGACATAGGGCAGCTCGTGGCTTCCGTATCCAGCTCGTTGCCCACTCCATATCATGAAAGGAACGCGGATGGATTCTTCGTAGGGTGTCATTTTGTGGGTGTGCCCGTGGCTCCCCATGTGGTCACCATGATCACTAAAAAACATGAGGTAGGTGTTGTCTTTTAGGCCTAACTTTTCGAGGTGGTCCATGACTCGACCAACGTTAGCATCGACTTGTTCAATCAGGGCGTAGTAACCAGCAAGGTTTTTTCTAGCTTCCTTTTCTACTTTAGGAATTGAGGGGACATTGGCCCGGAGTTTTAATGTGGCCGGATTGTGACGCCCTGCGTATTTTGCTGGGGCTGAATAGGGGTCATGGGGAGGTTGGACTGAACAAACGTGGAAAAAAGGTTCGTGCTGGTGTCGATCAATTTGATCTAAGAGAAGATCCGTGAGGGCATCGGTTTCGTGCCCGGGCAATTGGTAGATATCCACTTCTTGGTCTTCGTCGTGACCATGGACCCAGCTATCCCATTGGCTGTTGTTGTTCTCGTAGCCGATCCAGGTTTTGAATCGACCACGATGTTCTCGGTCAACTTTACACCAAGCACCTCGTCCGTTGGATTCATGCCATCCATCGAGGTGCCATTTTCCCAACCAGGCTGTGTGGTAGCCCGCCTCGTTGAAGGGGTCAGCGATAGTGGTGAGTTTTGGGTCGAGTTTGAATTCGTGACCGGGAATGGTTTTATGGGGGTACTGGGAGGTGACCATGCTGGCTCTAGCGGGGCAGCACAAGGGAAAGCCCATGCAGGCCTTTGGGAAATATACACCATCACGAATCATTCTGTCGAGATTCGGGGTGTTGACGTTGGGGTCGCCAGCGTGGGACATGGCCTGAGCTCTCATCTGATCAACCATGAACCAGATCACATTAGGTCGTTGTTGATTTTTAATGGGGTTGGCGAGTTCTTGACGCTTCATGGTGAGGTTCTTGATATGAGGGTGGTTGGAGAATAGGCTGGTCGTTAAAGAGACCATCACGATGGAGGGTGAGTCCATTGCCTTAGATTTGATAGGGCTCCAAATGGGCGAGGGGTCGTTGATATGAAGCAGGTGAGACTTGAAAGTCTCCAGTGATCAGCAGGAGAAAGAGCTTTGCTGTTGGTTTTGGATACCATCTTAGACAATGATAACTGGAAAGAGCTTGAGAAAGAAGGTGAGATGATGAGAAGAGGATTAGAATGTTCAGTATGAAACTATCTATGATAACCCTTCTGATCTGGTCAATTCTGCTGGGGGGGGGCCTCTTGGCTGAGTACCGCTCGTATGAATTGGGGTTCAATGCCAAAGGCAAGACAAAAATTGTGGAGGACATGCTGAGCGAGGAAGGAAAGCTTTATGTTTTACGCCCCGGTTCAATTTTTGTTGTTGATAAAGTTGATATTTTGAACCGAATTGGAGAAATCCTCAAAGACTTGGAGGGGAACTTACCCTCTCAGATTCAGCTGAGCCTTCGAAGGGCTCTTCAAGGTGAAACAAAAAAAAGAAGTTTTGATCTAGGAGTGAAGGTTGAAGGGGGGAAGGGGAGCCTGCGGCTTGGACTTGGTGATGAAAAGTCGACCAAAAGACAAAACACAACAACTCAACTAACGACTCTCAGTGGAGAGAGAGCGACCCTAAGGCTTGAAACGAACGAAGGTCGACTGAAATATTGGAGAGGTTATTTCCTGCCGACAGTGGAAAAAGTAACCTCAGAATCTGAAGTATTGGAAATTCTTCCTGTCTTGTCGGGGCAGCGTGTTCGTGCGACGATCCATTCTCTCTATACGGCTCGGGTTAAAGGAAAGGAATTAACTTTTAAAACCGGTGAGGTCCAAAGCCAAGTTATTTTGAACCCTGGGAGCTGGACGAGCTTAGGCGGACTCATGAGTGAAGGGGAAGAGGCCAAGAGAAGAAACTTTGGCTTATCTAGAGCTGGTGAAGAGAAATGGGAGGACCTTAAACTTGAAGTGAAGGCTGAAGTTCTTCGTCCTGAGGCCACGTCTACTCCTTGATGCTCCAGACTTCGTTTTAACTCAGACAAAAATGTTCACTGAGATTTCACTTGGTGCTATCTTGGATAAAAAGTTTTTAGTGAGAAATAGATGAGGTGAAACTTTCTAATGGAGGAGACCTGCTTTTTGAGGCTAGGCGTCTTTTGTTGGAAAAGAGATCCCCATCTCTTTGAAAGTTAGGACTTCATCTCTAGCTCGTGAGATGGCATGATCAATCCCTAAAATAGAGACGGTGTCGTCTTGATTTGTCAAAACCTCATCACTCAAACTTAGAATAGGGAGTTGATCGTGGAGGGTCTCAATGGCTTTTACATGGGTTCTCGCTAGTTCTAAGTTACAGTGAGGCCACTGGCTTTCTCCTCTTTCAACATAATCTAAAAATGAACTCACCATATTGTCTCGGCCCGCCTGGGTGTTGTCGACGGTGAGGTTTTGAGAGTCTTCTCCATGGGGTTTCCAGAAGGTGCCGCGATTGGCAATCGTGAGGACACCTTCATCGGTGTGGAAATTTAAATCTTCATTCATCTTTTCGGTAGAGCTATGGCTCACCGTATAGCGAAAATTGATGCCGGTGTCTAAGTGAAAGTTAACCGACATCGTGTCGAAGGACTCGATCTGTCGGCTTCGGTATAGATTCCCATCAACGCAAAGCACTTCGGCTGAGGCGTTGGCTTGGTCGCCAGAAATGAAAAGTCCAGTGTTGAGAAAGTGTGCTGTGGCATTGTTGGCTGGAGAGTCATTGGTGGTCGTGCCGTTTAGCTGAAGCTTTCCCACCCAGTTGTTTCGATGAAAATAGTGGTGGTGACGAGGCCAAATGGCAGTGAAATTAATCGACTGAAGGTTACCCCAGGTTCCTTCTTGGAGCCCAGATTTAATCAAATGAACGTCTCTTCTAGCGATATCTTGAAAGCCAACAACAACATAGCGCCCATACCTGTCACGGGCTTCGATCATTTCATTCACTTCTTCGCTGGAGCCAGCCACGGGCTTTTCAACGAGAACATGGCAGCCAGCCTCGAGAGCTTGTATTGTGAGGCTTTTGTGGGAGGAGATGCTGGTGGGGAGAAAGCACAGTTGAAGATTCCCTTTTTCTTCCTCGAACATGGTTGATACTTGGGAGTAAATTTTGACGCCTTCATTTTTTAGCTCAGAGATGGCCTCAGCCTCTGTTTCCTGCTGCTCAGGAAGAATGGTCATACACTGGAGGTGAACTCTCCCTTGATGTTGAGCGGTTTTGATCCATTCAAGATGACGCTGGGCGTATCCCGTCAGACCGATGAGGCAGGCTTCTAGCATATTAAGATTGATTTTTGCAGAGACTTAGAATAAGATGATGGCATTCTTGTCACTGAGAAATGAAGCGTGTGAGGTGTAGATTTGAGAATCTGCCATGGTCGAGAAGATGCTTCATAATTCGATCATAGAAGCGTGTTATGTCTCAGAATATTCTATTGGTGATTTTCGATCAACTCTCGGCTCAGGCATTGCCTTCTTTTGGAGGCTGGGTGAACTCGGCCCCACATATTGAATCTCTGGCCAAAAATGGCCTATGTTTTAATCGGGCATATAGCAATTACCCTTTGTGTATGCCTTCGAGAGCTTCTTTTTGGTCGGGTCGTTACCCCCACCAAACGGGGGTGATCTCAAATGGTCGCCTTCACCAGAACTCTGAGGTGGGCTTGGAGACACCAACGATCGGTCAGCTTCTGAGTGAAGCTGGGCTGGATTGTGTTCATTTTGGAAAAGAGCATGATGCTGGAGCTCTCCATGGATTTCGTCGAGTTCAAACAGATAAAGTCAAATTGCCATCGGAAAGTGGCTTCCCACTCAATGGCGACAGCTACAAAGACGAGGCGACGACCCGTGCTGTATGCTCTTGGTTAGACGACGGTGTGGAAGGCCCTTTTTGTTGTGCCGTAGACATTCAAAACCCTCATAATATATGTGGATGGGTTGGTGAGAACCGTCAAGGAGTAGATCCTTCTCCTGTGCCGGAGCCTCTCCCAGAGTTACCCGTAAACTTGTGGGATTTTGATTTGGAGAATCGACCCAAGCCCGTTCAGTATATATGTTGCGCTCACAATCGGCAGGGGCAGAGCAGCCATTGGGATGACGAAGCCTGGAGGCGATACCGAGCGGCCTATGAGTACTATATAGGTTTGGCTGATGCTCACTTGGCTAGAATTTTAGATGCTCTTAAAAAAAATGGAAAGTATGATGACACATTGATTGTTCTCATGGCCGATCACGGTGATGGAATGGGTCATCACGGCCATGCAACAAAGCATACTAGTTTTTATGATCAGACGACGCGGATCCCCTTGATTGTTCATGGAAAAGGTGTTGACAGAAAAGGTGCTTGTGATGACCTTGTTAGCCTGGTGGATTTACTGCCAACCTTGGTGGATGTTGCCGGTGGGGAATTACCTGAAGGTCTACCTGGGCACTCACTGCTCCCGGCTTGGAGGGAGGGCGCAGATGTCGGTCATGGAGAGGTGGTTTCTCAGTGGCATACGGAATGGGGCTTTACAGTGGAGCCTGGGAGAATGTTACGGACCGATCGTTTCAAATACTGTGTCTATCGTGAGGAAGATGGCGAAGAACTTTACGACATGGAGCAAGATCCCTGGGAACAGAGAAATTTAGCGTCTGATTCAAATTATCAGGATGTTTTAGAAAATCATCGTCAAACGTTTAAGGCTTATCTTGAAAAAAGTGGTGACGACTTTCTTTCTTTGGACTGGAAAGCTGACCCACGTTGGAGAGAACACGCTGTTGGGTACTCCCATCACCACGGGCCAGCAGCCCCGGAGGCAGGTTCGTAAAATAAAGAGAAAGGTTTAGGCTTGAAGTGAGTTTGTTTTTTGAGGGAGCCTAGAAAGAATCATCTTGACCAAAGCCTGTTTGATTTTAACGAGTGGGGCTTCAAAAATATTGGGCTTTGGTGCGGGGTTGATGAGCATGTTCATGGCCGCGTTGGCTTCGAAGATGAGTAGGCGACCGTCTTCGAGGAGACAGGCGTCGATACCAAAATAGTCTAGGTCTAAAGCTTTGGCGATGGCCTGAACTCGATTTTTTAATTGTGGGGCATAGACCTCATCAAAATGTTCTAGAAAATGAGCTTCAGCGTCGACCCACGCTTGATGAAGGTTCATCTGTTCTCGGTTGTGTGAGTGAATACACCAGTGGTGATCAGAAATACAGTGTCGAATAAAGGGGCGGCCTTCGACAACAGCGAGACGGATTTTACTGTAATAGCCTTTTGGGTTGATGAAATCAACAAAGTGAGTTAGGTAAAAGGAGCGACCATCAAAAGGGTACCGGTGCAGAAGAGAAAGGTCTTCGGGTCCATTGATTTTTTGTAAATCTTGGCCTCCGTGCAAGCCTACGGAACGAACGAGGAAGGGGAAAGCTAGGTGGTGTTCCGAGGCTAATTCTAGTAAGTGCTCTGGTGACGTTGGGGCACAGCGGATGGTTTGGGGGGTGAGAACTCCCTCAATGTCTTTCAGTCGTCGATAGACTTCATCCCTTGTGAGCTCAAGAACCTTCGAAGGAGGATTGATGATGACAACAGGCCTTTTTTTTGAAAGGTTCTTGAGGAACTTCTCGCAAAAAACTAGCATCTGTTTTGAGTTATCAGGGTCGGCTAACTCGTTGAAGAAAACCTGAGTTTGATGATGAACAGGGTAGCTTTTTCTTTGGGGGTGTAGAAGCAGAAAAGACGAAGAAAGGGGAAGGTTTCGACGTAAATTTGCGTAGATGTTGCTGCTGTTGCCCATGGTGGCGATACGGTGTTCACCATTATTTCCGACTCCGATGAGTTCTACTTGGAAATCATCAGTCGGGCCTTTGAGGAAGGTCACCTTTGGTGGCTGTTTGAGTTGGCTCAAGTTTGAGTGGTCCTTCTCAACGTTGGCGGGTCTTAAGTCTGTTCACTAGAATCAATGATTTCAAGATGACCTTTAGAGATCAAATACTCAACGGCATCTTTGAGATTATCGACGAGGTGATCTTGGGGTTCGGGCTCTTCTTCTCCCTTCACCATGATGGAAGATATTCCTGCGGCCTGAGCTGCTTTCATATCGCTCACTCGATCTCCAATCATCCAAGATGACTCACGTAGGAGAGGAAGTTCTTCAAAAGCTCTTTCGAGCATTCCTGGAGAAGGCTTTCTGCACTGACACCCTTCGTCTAGGCCGTGGGGGCAATAAAATATTCGATCGAATCGGATGCCTGAAGGTGCGCAGGCTTTGAACATAGCTCGGTTGACGTGAAAAAAGTCTTCATGTTGAAAGTAGCCTAGGCCAATGCCGGCCTGATTGGTGACAATGATAACAGATACATTACATTTGGCTAAAAGAGTGAGCCCTTCCATAGCGCCTTGAGCCAATTCGAATTGCTCTGGTCGGTGGAGGTAACCAACATCTTGATTGATGACACCGTCACGGTCGAGGAAAATAGCGGAACGAGGGATGGCTTTGGGAGCAGGTGAACATCTAGCTGAACGGGCTTCGATTCTTTCGATGAGGCCTGTAGAAGAGGTGTCATTGACCACGGGAATGAGTTCAACTCGCCCACCATAGCTATGAACAAGAGGAGCTGAGCTGAGGCGAGAGATGTCGTAGTCTCCAGCCTTGATGTAGACATCGGGTCGGAGTGCCTCAATATTTTGATTGTTGTTGAGGTCATTGAAGATGAAGGCTCCATCAACGGGTTTGAGACCGGCGATCAATCCAGCCCTTTCATTTTCAGGAACCATGGGTCGAGAGGGGCCCTTGTTCTGTCTGACGGAAGCGTCGCTGTTGATGGCGACGACTAGTCGGTCACAGTGCTCTTTAGCTTTTTGAAGGTAGTCGAGATGACCTAGGTGAAGGAGATCAAAAACACCACTGGTGAAGCCAACGCATAGGCCTTCTTCTTTCCAGTCCTTGATGGCTTGGGCCGTGTCCTCCCGGCTAGAAAAGAGATGAGAGATCATTTCTTTTGGTTGGGACGATTCAGATGCCATAGGGATAGAAGGAGCAGGAATTGGCTGAGGATAATAGTTTTGAACCAAGGCTCAAGGCTGGGTGGTCGTGGTGATGACAGGTTGCTTAGGTTCCAAGACCAACGAGTGATGACGTGTTGTTCTTTTTGGGGCCATTGTTCTAGACCTTCTAAGCGAAAGGGGCCAGTCTCTGGATGAAAAAAATCTAAGTCTCCAGAAGAGGGTTGAGGTATTTCATAATGGCCAGGTTGAGAGGGAAAGGCTTTTTGTTTCGTCTCTCCCCAGATGCTAAGGGAGTGATGGCTTTTGATGCCAAGGTTCACTTGAATTGTATTTCCATTGAGGAGAAGACTGGGCCGGTTTCCAAAACGTTCAAGGAGCCAATCTTTAAGAAGAGGTGAGGGGGATAGAAGTTCGCCGATCACGTGAAAGCGCATCGGAGACGTTCCTGCTTCTAAAGAGAGTAGAGCTCGACCTTCTTGGTCTCTTAGAAGAACAACGTGTTGGTCATCTAGACGGACACGGCGTCGTTTCCCCCAGCGACTTCCACTCATTGAGTGTTGATAGGGAAGGGTTTCGATTTTAGATGGTGCTTCTGTCGGCCAGGAGTTGGAGAGGCTGCCGGCGTCATAGGCTTTTTGCCAGAGGT
>Ga0066605_10002024_pt1 | contig 13177 bp, 12 predicted proteins | sample SaaInlLV_DNA_10m_FD_60385 | JGI IMG/M metagenome (GOLD analysis project Ga0066605, IMG submission 60385) | Marine microbial communities from expanding oxygen minimum zones in the Saanich Inlet - SI075_LV_DNA_10m | ecosystem: Environmental > Aquatic > Marine > Unclassified | place: British... | reverse complement strand
TCGCAAATGCCGCCGCTAGATTGCACGAAACAAACGACTTGCCCTCGCCCGGCAGTGAACTGGTCACCACCAGCGAAAGCGGTCCCGCGCCTAAGTCGGTCTTCATCCGCAGGCTACTGTAAATCGATCGAAAGGGCTCCAGCAAGTCGATGTCTTTTCGAAAAACCGCATGCGCCATCTCCTCTAGGCTCTTGCGCGGGAAGTGGCGTACATCACCGAGTAATGGCTTGTTAGAATAAGACTCAACGTCAGCAAAACTACTCAGTCGGCCATCGACCAACTCAACCCCTAGCGGTACTGCGACAAAACACACACCAGCAAGGCAGCACATAACCAGCGCTATCTTCTGGTGGTCAGGCCAAGCCGGATTAGAGGGCATAATTGCAACATCGAGCGCCCGCACCGTATTTAGATCCATGCGCTCCGCGATGGTGGTATCACTATAACGAGTCGAAAGGGCATCATAGGTGAGGCGTAAGCGCTCCACTTGGCGATCCAGCATACGATACTCGATTAGGTCGAGTTCGACCTGCAAGGCCTCCTGTTTGGTTTCCGCCAAACTGGTTTCTAAATCTTTCAGCTCAGCCACCACCGTATGATACTCCACCAAAACTTCCTGGCGGGCCTGTTCGATCGCTTGACTGAGCGCTTCAGTTACCGATGCCTGCGAGGCCAGATTCTGCACTATCAATGGATGACGTTTCAAATAGATTTCGCTCATCACTTGAGCCTCTCGTCGCAGCTCCTGTAGCTGCGCATAGATCACTTTGACATCATCACGGCCACCGACAAATGGAATGTTCATCAACGCGGCCAATTCATCCTCGGCAAGTCGAATCTGCGCCAAGCGACTCTCGACCCCGGCTAAACGCACACGCGCATTGGTCACCGCTTCACTCCACTGCGTCAGATTCTGCGCCACGATACTTTCCCCTCGCTCTGCAGTCACTAAGTTCTTCTCGTCGCGGTATTCCTGCAGTATCATCTCTCGCTCAACCAAATCGAGCCGCAGTTCTTCGACCTCTTGGCCTAAGAAAGACACCGCATCACCGGTCGATTTGGACCGTACCTCCGCCTTGTACTGAATATACTGATCGACATACTGATTTGCCACCGCTTGCGCTACCTCCGGATCCGAATGAGTAATCACAATCTGAATCGCCTGGGAATCCTCCTCCCACTTAACTTCAAGCGCCTGTTTAAGCAATAGCCCGACGGCATCCGGTAATTCCTTAGTCGCACCTAACTCCTCTAACGGCCCAACATAGCCTTCCAAAAAGCGATCCCCCATCTCAGGCTCCAATGCGGCCATGACGGTATCCGCCAACGCTCGGCTCTGTAAGCGTTTAATATGCGTATTCATGATCGACGCTAGCATATTATTATTCTGCACATTGGTATTCAGCACTTCTTTGACATCGATAATATTTTCGGTCGCGAGCTCTATAACGAGTGATGATTCTGCGCGGTACTGCCGCGGCTGCATAAGTAAAAACGCCCCCACTGCCACTGCCACAATCAATCCGCACGCCGCACCAAACTGCCAATGGCGGCGCACAATTTGAAATATATCCAGCAAACTAATCAACGAATCACTGCCACCACGACTGCCAGCTGCTGCCTGGCTGCGCTGCGATTTAAAATCATGTTTCATATAGCTCATGCTTTTATTGTGCGGTAATATATGAGATTAAAAGACCCGTTTTGGTACAAACACGATATCGTCAGGATGAACCAGCATCGAACGACTCTGCCCCGCCTCGATTGAATCGAGCAACTTACCCGCATTGACAATGTCGATCTCCTGCGCCGCAGCACCACGGGAGGCACGAGTCACACGCACCTGAGTCAATTTGGCGGTACCGGTAAAGCCACCCGCTCCGGCGACTGCGACCAGTAGGGGCACACCGTTTTGACCTGGCGGAATGGCAATCGCTCCAGGCTGCTCCACTTCTCCTAAGATCGTAACCATTTTAGGGGCAAATTCCTCGATGCTAATACTAACCACCGGATTGCGCAAATACTGCTGCTGCACAAACACCTGCTCAACCAAATCCTCAGCCTCAGACACAGTCGAATTGCCGACTAGGATTCCGCCCAACAACGGCATCGACAAGATGCCCTTATCAGAAATGCGCTGTTCGCAGGCTAAATCTTCTTGGCCATAGACGGAGACCTTGACTAGATCAAATGGCGACAGCTTGTAAACCACTTCTGGCGCTTGGTATACCTTCTGCGTAGATCGGAAGTTTCGGGTCCGCCCCGCTCCCAAAATTACATCTAAGGGGATGGCACATGCAAGAACCAGCACAGACAACAACCAGCTGTTTGATTGAAATTTATTGACGATCTTAATCATAGAAATAGGCACCGCACCAAGGCATTAGAATAAGTAGGCAATCGACAGGACAAAAGTGACGACTTCGTAAGTAGAGTCATCTTGATTCGAATCACGATCCGCATAGCGAAATCCACCTTCAATCTCGAGTTGATCCTCAATCAGTGTATAAGCACATCCGATTTCTACCGAGAATTGCTCATCATCTCGACCATCCGAATATTTCACATCCTCATAGCCCAGGCCGGCCGAAGCGCGGATTTTCTCGGAGAACTGATGGCGTAGACCCAGCTCGGCGAAAAACGTCTCCGTGGAGATATCATCAATAGTGGTATCAAAGCCATTACCGATAGAAAAGTCTACAGTCGTGAGATCAGACGCGACCCAACTCAGCGACGATTCCATGAAAAATTGAGTTTCGTCATCATACGCGTCATCATCGAATTGACGCTCTTGCCCGCCAACACGGATCTCTGCAGTTATCGCCGAAGCCACTTGTCCGACCGCCGCGAGGTAAATTGCATGGTCGTTACTATCTGCCTCAGGCTCTACGCCATCGGCGCTGACATCGGTATCCGTATAACGATAACCTAGACCATAACTGAGGTCTTCACTATAATCATAAAAGAACTCGACCGGCACCTCGATGCGTTGCACATCGTCATACTCGGAGGTCTGCGATTGTTTGTCTAGAAATTCAACACCACTACGCAGGAAAGTCCGCTCGGATACATAATAGCGCCCGATTGCACTTAAATCAACTTCCTCAGTCTGCGTAATGTCCTGCACCGAGTCGTTCGGCGCAGTGCGCTCATTATAGCCGCCTTCCAAACGGACATCGTAGCGCCGATCTTCGACCGCGTCGCCGTACGGGAAATCAATTGTGATATGACTCTTAATGTCTTCCGCATCATTATCGTCGAAATCATCGAATCGAATCACATCGACGCCCGCATGAGCGTCGACACGAACAGTGCCTTGATCGAAGCGATAGAGTAGACGTGGCAGCACCTGAAAGATGATATCATCCTCTTCAGAGCTATTACGAAAGATATTAGACGAATGCGTCACGCTAGTTTCGACATCTACAGCAACCGCACCATAATTACCGAGCACAATCTCAGCCTGTAACGGCTGAGCACTACTTAAAAAAAACGCGACTCCAAAAAACGAAGCGCACCATAATGAGAGGCCTGAACCTCTGGTTGAAACAAAACCGTCTATCTGCTTAGTTTGATCTATCATACTTATTTATTTGATTATGTGCATTGAACTGCCTTGTTCGCAGCGGGATTAAACCTGATTGAAATAAATTAATCAATTTAACGTTAGTTTTAAATAAAATTAAATTAGGCAACTAACTGTCTAGTACAAGTAAAATATTTATTTTTTATAAATCGGGCTACTCTTACGAACAAAGCAACGGATAGACGCAGACAAACTGGCTGCGATGATCTATTTTAACGTTTTTTTTTTATAAAACAGCAAAAACTACTCCGGAGCGCTCGAACCACTGAAAAACACGCTACTGTAACCTAAAACAACCTTTACCTCTGAAAAGGATTCTGGAAACGTACTCTGAATTATGGCCGATAAATCTAAGTTTTCTATTCTTGTCGTAGGTTCTGGTGGACGTGAACACGCCCTCGTGCAAATGTGCCTTAAGAGCCCGCTCGCCGAGCGTGTCATCGCGACACCAGGCAATGGTGGAATGGCCTCTGAAGTCGATTGTTACAAGGTCGGCGTCGAAGACATCGAAGGTATCGTCCAACTCGCACAAGACCACCACATTGGCCTCGTCATCGTCGGTCCGGAAGTGCCACTCAGCCTCGGCCTAGTCGATGCACTACAAGCGGTCGGCATCCCCGCCTACGGCCCGAACGCTCAGGGCGCTCAACTCGAATCGAGCAAAGTCTTTTGTAAGGATTTCTTCGCCCGCCACAACATCCCAACCGCAGAATACGCTAGCTTTACCGATGTCGCCGCCGCACTACAGTATCTCGATACACATCCCGCGCCGATCGTCATCAAAGCCAGCGGCCTCGCCGCAGGCAAAGGTGTGATCATGGCGAAAACCCAAGCCGAAGCGATTGCTGCAGTCAAAGACATGCTTGAAGGTAACGCCTTCGGCGCTAGCGGCCACGAGATCGTGATCGAAGAAACACTGTACGGCGAGGAAGCCTCAATTCACGCCATTGTCTCGGGAGATGATTTCGTCTGTCTGCCACCGAGCCAAGACCACAAGCGCGCTGGCGAAGGCGACACTGGCCTCAACACCGGCGGCATGGGCGCATACACACCGACCAGCCGCGTCACTGCAGAGATGCAGGCCCAGATCGAAGCGGAAGTGCTGCGCCCGACCCTCAACGGCTTTAAAGCAGACGGCATTCACTTCTGCGGCACTCTTTATGCTGGCCTCATGCTCACACCAAAGGGTGTGCGCGTACTCGAATACAACGTCCGCTTCGGCGATCCTGAAACACAGGTGCTACTGCCAATGGTCGCAGACGATCTCGTGCCAGTGCTGCTCGCCTCCGCAAAGGGCGAAGCACTCCCCGCAAAACTTAACATCCACCCTGGCGCTGCAATCGTCATCGTGCTCGCAGCTGGGGGCTACCCCGACAGCTACGCAAAGGGCGACACCATTACGCTCCCAACGACCACTCCAGAACGCTCCGCAATCGTGCATGCTGGCACCAAGCGCGCAGAGGATGGCACGATATCGACTAACGGTGGCCGCGTGCTGGGCGTCAGTGGACAAGCGCCTAGCCTACAAGCCGCCGTCGATCTCGCCTATGGCGTATGCGACCAGGTCCACTTCGACGGCAAATATCTCCGGCGCGATATTGGCCATCAAGAGCTCAATCGCTAAACTTGAACCTTGTGGATGTTGAGCGTTAAACAGTTTCTCCGTACGGCGACGGTCTGCGCAGCAGTCACATGCCAGCCTGTGCAGGGACAAGACGCGGCACTGTTTCCATCTTTACGCGATTACAGCGACGAAGCGATTCGCCTGCATGGCCTGGCAGCATTATTCCCAGATCGCGTCCTATTTGAACGACCGCAGCTAGAGATTCACTCCGAAAGTCGAGTCGCTGCACGCGTCGAGGACTTGCCGCGCGCGATCAAGTACATCCGCATCTACCGCCTAAATGAAGCGAAGTCCGTGCTGGCAGAGCATCAAACACAGGCCGCGCTCATTCTAGATTTGCGCTTTCTTAAATCCAACCACACTGCGGTGGATACGTTCAGCGGCTTTGCTACCGCGAAGCAGGCCAATACATTGACCACCCTCGGTACAGTGCCCGCCGAACTTAACATATCTAGCGAGGCCTCGAGCACGGTGCGCGACTTCCCTACCATCGTTTTATGCAACCGCAAAACAGCCGGCCCATTCGAGGCAGTGCTGCATCAACTGCAAGCAGCAGGTGCGATCATCGCTGTCGGTGAATCAACCGCAGGCCGCACCGGATTTTACAGCAAGGCCTCAGCCAACGCTTGGATTCTCTGCGGAGAGGTTCGCCCCGACAGCGAAACATCACTAGTAGGAGTCGGATTTGAGCCGCGCATTCGATTAGAAAGTGAGGCGAAGGAAAACTATCTCAGCTATCATCTCTACGAAGCAGGCACAAACATCCTGCAACTTCTTCGCAATGAGGATAGCAGCAGCGATAGTGATCAAGCTAGCGAGGCTGACAGCCGCAGCATTGAGCCAGATCGTATTCTGCAACGCGGTGTTGATATTATAGCCGCCCTACAAATCTTACAGCAACAGCCTAAACTCTAAACACAGCCGGGCAAAAGAGTTGTGCCAGGCCCGACCACTTGCATAATATCTATCTCCAATGGCTCAAGATCGCAATCTCATCCTTACTGTCTGCACCGGCAATGTCTGCCGCAGCCCAATGGCAGAAAAACTACTGCAACATGCGCTCGCAGCCGAAGACGCTCCGCTTGATCAGCTAAGCGTCGAATCGGCTGGCGTCGCAGCTGGATATGGTGAGCCCGCCTCGAATAATTCAGTCGCAGCGCTCAATAAAGTTAAAATAGATTTAGCACATCACCAGAGCCAACCCGTGACCCAAGAGCTGATCGACCGTGCCTTCATGATCATCGGCATGACCGATTCACACCTCGACATCTTGGCGCACTACCATACCGGACTCCCCAAGCGCCTGCATCTCTTTCGCGAATTCATGGGGCCGCACGTCGATGTACAAATCCCCGACCCCTACGGCCAAAATTTCGAGGCCTATCAGCAGTGCCTCGATTCAATGATCGAAGGCATCCCCTCGCTGCTGGCCTACATTAAGCAAGAATACAAGTAGTCCAGGACAGATCTAAGGCTCCTCAAAGATGCCGCCTGCAGGATTACAACTCCGACCGAGCCGATAGCTCGCCTCCGGCGCCGCAATTTTTACCAGCAATTTCACACTCGCATAAGCCTCACCACGATGCTTTCGCTAGAATCACATCATACAGGACCGCTTTAAGTGCCTGCCAAACGCGCGCATTACTAATAAATGCGCATGTGCTTGAGTGGATGCATACAACCACCACGGTAACGTCGGTGCAAATCCATGAATCGATGCCACCACACAATCACGCGATTCAACAATACGAAACTCCAAGCGCCCCGGAGGGTCTACCGTCCGCGAAAGGCATCCACCTGTAATGTAAAAGGCACAACGCTCAGCATCTTCACTAAACGGCGTTGGTGTGAGCTCCAAGAGGCACAGCCTCAGTCCGCCGATCAAGAAACGGACGACACCCACACTGTCTGTTTCGACTGCAAGTAAACCACGATATCGCTGGCTCAACCATCTACCATATTCCTGCGTCACCCTTGCCGCTGTCCATCCAGCAGGCCACGCCATTCGTTGCACCGAGCGTACGCGACGATCGCGCTTAATGGCTCTTTTGTCTGCTAACTGCGTATGACTCCTGGGGTTCGGCAACGGACCACCAGAGGCATCCACCGCAGCCTTGAACGATTCCGCGAACGAGACAAAATCTCCCTCCAAGCGTTGCAGTAAAGGATTCGGCCTTGCCTGTAAATCGTGCTGTAAACTTTCCTGCAATGGCCCAACCAAGGCCGGCGCAACACCACTAAATAACACGACCCAGTGTTTCGACAACGCAAAACAATTAACCGGGACGCGCAGAGTTCTAACATTACGGCCAAGTAACTTACCAGTCTGTAAGATCAGCTCACGGTAAGTCATCGGCTCATGTCCGCCTAAATCGTAAATACCCCCAGCCAAGGTCGCATCCCCCAAACATAGACGAAATGCTTGGCAGACGTTTTTAATATCAACCGACTGCGTCATTGAATCTGTCCACGCAGGCAGTAACATTATCGGCAAGCGGCGCACTAAGTTAATCAGCATTGAGAACGATGAGCCGCCGGGGCCAAAGATCAGTCCCGCGCGCAACACCGTGACCGATACAGTACGTGAACGTAGCACCTGCTCGACTTCACAGCGGCTACGTAAGTGCGGCGACAAATCATCTTTCCCATTTGGCAGCAAGCCGCTCAAATAAATCACGTGCTTCACACCAACTGCTTCGGCTGCACGTATAAAATTATCCGCCAGCAATAGATCGGTATCCTCGAAATTGCCCTGCATTAATCGACTCGAGGGTGCCATCGAATGCACCAAATAAAACGCAAATTCACATCCCCTCAGCGCCTCCGTGACTTTTGGTAGCGAATATAGGTCGCACTGACACCATTGTGTAGAGCTTTCACTCGTATTGCGCTCGACTACATTGGCACTCCGAGACAGCGCCCGAAACTCATACACATCTGCCAGTGCAGTGCGCAAATGTGTACCAACAAAGCCGCTTGCCCCAGATACGGCGACCAACGGTTTGTAGATTTTGCCTGACTCAGCCATGATACAGACAGCGGCAACTTACACGTTCATCAACCCGCAGACGACCACTGGCGGCAACACATCTGTGCTCGTATTAGACTTGGTTACGACTTTGACAGAAGTGAACATCATTTTAACTATGCCCCATAAGTCAGTGAAAACCATCAAAAATGCAAATACCAGTCGGAACGTTAGACCCTCAAAAAGGCACAATCTACCGAAAGTGCGCTGCCCGAGGAGTGCAAGACAGTGTCTCATTGATCTGAAGCACGGCGCTGGCGATCAATCTCACGCAGCTTCGCACGCTCTTTGTCGAATTTTTCTCGCTTGCAGTTACAATGCAGACAAAGCGGAGTGTTGTAGAACAATGCAAGGCGCTCATGCAATTTCAACTGACGCTGCTGACCTAACTCGACTAGGCGCAATCCTTCCATACAGCTAGGGATGACGGATCCGACCAGAGCACAAGCACGTTCAGTTATAGATGAGGATGAGGAATCAGATGACATTAGAAGTATTATCGAATTGAATGGTGCCTCCTTACAAGAAAAACATATTAAATCGCGTATTCTATTAGCTACCACTCAAGGCATTGACGATCTAAGCATGAATCCCCACTGCTGTTTTATGTACCGAGAATAAAGACATGCAGGATCCAACTTGCACGCACCCGGCCTCAGCCTAAGCTATACTCTATGCTATTAGCCGCCCACCGACACTTTATCACTTGCCTCGCACTGCTCTGCTGCAGTGGTTGCGCCACGCTCGATAAGAAACACGAGAGCCCGAAGGTCGATGTCGTGGGTATCACAAAAGCTGCGAGCGATACCAACGCTATGCAGTTTACGATCCAACTGCGGATTGTAAACCCAAATGCCGAGACCATAGATTTGCACGGCCTCTATTATGAACTCAGTCTCGAAGGCATCGAAGTGGTCACTGGCACGGCGAAGGACCTGCCACCGGTTGAAGGCTATAGCGATACCATCGTCTCCGTCAGCTCTGCAGCCAGCCTGCTGAACAGCGCTCGATTACTACAAAAACTCATCAATCAACCACAAGAGATGATCGACTACAAACTACGAGCAAAGCTTGGCACGAATTCCAAATGGATGCCCTCAACCACTGTCGTGAAAACGGGTGAAATTTCGCTGCAATAGGGCCCGCAGACAGGCCGCAAAGCCCACCGAATTGTTGCGCGTTGCTACACCGATCAGAACGGCTTAGAACCATCCATAGCAGTAAAATGCCCCGCCATTTAAAGCAGATTATTACCAGAACGAAGCCATTTCATCGAAAGCAATTAGCTACCAAACACCGCGGTCGCTCTTCTTGAGAGACTTGGCGACCGCCACTAACAATTGCACGGTGTGCTCAATATCCTCAAGATCCACCATCTCGCTGGGTGTGTGCATATAGCGCAGCGGAATCGACAGAAGACCTGTGGCGATACCAGCCTGGGCGACTTGAATCGCACGGGCATCAGTGCCAGTCGGGCGTGAGTCAGCTTCAATCTGATAAGGGATCTTGTTCTTCTCGGCACAGGCAACGATCTTCTCGAAAATCACCGGATTGATATTCGGACCACGGCAAATAATCGGGCCACCGCCTTGGATGAAATTGCCATATTTACGCGGATCACAATCGGGTGAATCGGTCGCATGGCCGACATCCACTGCGATCGCGAAATCAGGGTTCTCAGAGAACGCGGCGGTCATCGCACCACGTGTACCAATCTCCTCTTGGGTTGTGGCGGCGGCAGTGACCCTAGCGACCAGCTTCTTTTCTTGCTTAAGCCGCAGCACTGCTTCGAGCACCGCGTAGGCGCCGGCTTTATCATCAAAGGCACGCGCTACCCCGACGCTATCTCGAATGAGTTCAAAACTTTGATCGTAGACCGCGGTATCGCCGATTCGGATCAGTGCTTCAGCCTCTTGCTTATTTTTGACGCCGAGATCGATCCATATCTCGTGCGACTCCGGGACCTTTTTACGATCTTCTGCGCTCATTAGATGAATGGCACGCTTGCCAGTCACTGCTTTAACGATGCCATCTTTAGTCAAAATCGAAACACGACGCCCAGAAATCATCGACTTATCATGACCGCCAAGCGTGTCGAAATAGACGAAACCTTTGTCGTTGATGTAGGTGATGATCAGGCCGAGCTCATCAATGTGCCCGGCAAATAGCAAGGATGGCTCGCCATCTGGATTCACCGTGGCGAAGCGGTTGCCCATGGTATCCTTACGATAGGCATCGACCTTCGGCTCAACATGACGATCGATCACTGCTTGAGCTTCATATTCGTGCCCCGTGGGGGAACGCGCATCGAGTAAATCAACGAGAAATTGTGGCGCCTTGTAGGCTTTGGACGTTTTCTGGGTAGTTGTCTTTTTTGGCATGCCAAAAGAACTAGTGCACTTAATGATAAAGCGCACGAATTTTAATCATTTAAATGTGGGGGTGATTCGAGATGTTACGGAAGCAAGAGCAACTGGCACGCACGCACTCTATAGGAGTCAGGGCCTCTCACCCAGGTGGTGAGGTGAATCGATGCCGTAGGCGTCTCGCCCACCCTCTTTTTCTGGGAATCGACTCACACCCGAGCCAAAAAAGCGCCCTCCGAGGAGGACGCTTTCGAAAACATGGGCTAACAGGCGATCTAGTAACGGTAGTGCTCAGACTTGTATGGGCCAGTCGGCTTGACGCCAATATAGCCAGCTTGCTCGTCACTTAAAGTGGTCAGCTTACAGCCGATCTTCTTGAGGTGAAGACGAGCCACTTCCTCATCGATATGTTTCGGCAAGATATACACGCCAGGAGTATATTTTTCGACCTGCTTCCAAAGCTCGATTTGAGCGAGCGCTTGGTTAGTGAAACTATTAGACATCACGAAAGAGGGGTGACCAGTGGCGCAACCGAGGTTCACTAAGCGCCCCTTGGCGAGCAAATAAATGCTGTGGCCATCGGCGAAAGTGTATTTATCAACCGCACCTTGGATGTCCGGCTTGATCACTTCGACCTCGACCCCTGGCATCTCATTGAGCGCATCCACACCGATCTCATTATCAAAGTGACCGATATTACAAACGATCGCTTGGTCCTTCATTTTGGACATGTGGTCGGCGGTAATGATGCCATAGTTACCAGTGGTGGTGACGTAGATATCGCCCCAGCCAAGCGTGTCCTCGACTGTCAGCACACGGTGGCCTTCCATCGCAGCTTGCAGTGCACAAATCGGATCCACTTCGGTCACGACTACCTGTGCGCCCATACCCTTGAGTGCAGCAGCGCAACCTTTACCCACATCGCCATATCCACACACAACGCCAACCTTACCCGCAATCATTACGTCAGTTGCACGTTTGATGCCATCGAGTAGTGATTCGCGGCAACCATACAGATTGTCGAATTTCGCCTTAGTAACAGAGTCATTTACATTGATCGCAGGAACGAGGAGCTTACCGGCGTTGTGCATTTCGTAGAGACGGTGCACACCAGTTGTTGTTTCTTCAGAAACACCTTTCCAGTCTTCCACAACCTTGTGCCAATGATCATTGGAGAAATTCTCTGCCTGGATCTTGTTCAGGAGCGCTTTGATTACGGACTCTTCTTCACTGTCGGAAGCTGTATTCACCCAGTCACTTCCATCCTCGAGTTCATAGCCTTTGTGGATCAAGAGTGTTGCGTCTCCGCCGTCGTCAACGATGAGTTGAGGGCCCGAACCGTCCGGCCACGTGAGTGCCTGCTGTGTGCACCACCAGTATTCTTCGAGTGTTTCGCCCTTCCAAGCGAACACGGGCACTTCAAGGTTTTTCGCGACGTAGGCCGCTGCATGATCTTGTGTGGAGAAAATATTGCAAGAGCACCAACGCACGTCAGCGCCAAGCGTCTTCAATGTTTCGATCAAAACCGCGGTCTGAATCGTCATGTGCAAAGAGCCCATGATACGCACACCCTTGAGCGGCTGCTCAGCGGCATATTTCTCACAGGTCGCCATGAGACCGGGCATCTCGAATTGTGCGATCTCGACTTCTTTGCGACCAAAGTCAGCAAGGGTGATGTCTTTGACTTTGTAGTCTGTTTTTGTTAGTGTATCTGTGCTCATAATTTTAATTCTCAGTCTAATTCTTAATCGTAAACTTACAACGCGGCCTTAAGAGCGTCTGCTTTGGCAATCGATTCCCAGGGTAGATGTTCCTTGGCAAAGTGACCATAGTGAGTGGACTCTCGGTAGATCGGGCGCAGTAGATCGAGCTGGCTGACGATGTCGGCTGGCTTAAAGCTGAATACTTCTTGCGCAGCGGCAGCGATGTGCTCATCGCTGACAGTGCCAGTGCCAAATGTATCCACGTGAATACTGGTAGGGTAAGGATGACCAATCGCGTAAGCGACTTCGAGTTCGCACGCATCTGCGAGACCCGCAGCGACGATGTTTTTAGCCACCCAACGTGTGAAATATGCCGCCGAGCGATCGACCTTCGAAGGATCTTTACCTGAGAAAGCCCCCCCCCCGTGGCGCGCCCAACCGCCGTAGGTATCAACGATGATCTTACGCCCCGTCAAACCTGCATCGCCCTGAGGACCGCCGATAACAAAGTTACCAGTCGGGTTGATCAAATATTCGGTCTGATCGTTTAATAGCTCAGCAGGCAGCACCTTGCGGATCACCTGCTCGATGCAAAATTCTTTAATCTCCGCGTGTTTTACGTCTGCGGCGTGCTGCGTGGAGATCACTACGTTCTTAATCGCAACGGCCTTGCCATCGACATATTCGAGTGCGACCTGACTCTTCACGTCTGGGCGCAGCCAAGAAACCTTCACATCCTTGCGCTGGTGCGCCATCTCACGGAGCAACCGATGTGCATACATCACAGGCGCTGGCATGAGTTCTGGCGTTTGGTTACAGGCATAACCAAACATGATGCCTTGGTCCCCTGCTCCTTGTTCTGCGGTATCT
>Ga0066605_10002016_pt1 | contig 13194 bp, 10 predicted proteins | sample SaaInlLV_DNA_10m_FD_60385 | JGI IMG/M metagenome (GOLD analysis project Ga0066605, IMG submission 60385) | Marine microbial communities from expanding oxygen minimum zones in the Saanich Inlet - SI075_LV_DNA_10m | ecosystem: Environmental > Aquatic > Marine > Unclassified | place: British... | reverse complement strand
CCTATTTCATTTTTACGCTCTGAAAATTGCTTTTTCAGTGTTTCTTTTTGAATTGTTAAACTCTTGAAAATTAAAGATGCTATTTGCTTTCTATGATTCATTTATGACTTTTCTGAGCTCTAAAGATACAACAACTTTTTGTAACCCTCTAGTCTCTTATAGAAACAACAAAATACATTGCGAATAGCTATTCTTATTTAAAAAGTTTTTTTTTCTTAATAAATAAGAAGATCTTTTTCTTAAAATGATTATTTGTCTATATATTGCAATAAACCTTACTAATTGAAAAAAATTATAGTTTCCGTTACCAATGATTTAGTCACAGATCAACGTGTGGATAAAACTTGTGAGGTTTTATTAGACATGGACTTTGATGTTCTTTTGGTAGGGAGAAAACTAAAAAAAAGCCCCCCTATTGTTAGGAACTACTCCACAAAAAGATTTCGGTTGCTTTTTAATAAAGGAATCTTGTTTTATGCAGAGTTCAACATACGATTATTTTTATTTCTACTCTTTACTAAAAAATACATGCTAATTTCTAATGATCTAGACACACTTTTACCAAATTATTTGATTGGCATACTTCAGCGTAAAAAACTAATTTTTGACAGTCATGAATTGTTCTCAGAAATTCCAGAACTAATTAATAAAAAAAGAGTAAAAAAAGTTTGGCTGTATCTAGAAAAAACAATTATTCCAAGACTACAAAATATTATTACAGTCAGTGATTCTATCAAAAATCACTACCATTACTTATATGGAATTTCTGCAACTGTTGTGAGAAACATTCCAAAAAGAGAAGAAATTAATCAAAAAAAAATTAAACTAAACACCGAAGGGAAAAAAGTAATTCTATATCAAGGGTCTGTAAATATTGGCAGAGGTCTTGAACTAATGATTGACACAATGCCATTGCTTGATGAATATCTATTTCTAGTGATTGGAGATGGTGATATTCTTAAACAATTAGAAAAAAAAGTAACCAACCTCTCTTTAGAAAGTAAAGTGAAATTTCTTGGCAAAAAAACTCCAAAACAACTAAAAAACCTGACTCCAAATGCAACAATAGGAATGAGTTTAGAAGAAGATTTGGGGTTAAATTACAGGTATTCACTACCCAATAAAATATTTGATTATATTCATGGAAATGTCCCTGTAATTGTTGCCGATTTACCAGAAATGAGAGCTATCATTGAAAGGCATCCCGTTGGTAAAATACTATCTGAAAGAACACCAAAATCACTTGCTAAGTCAATCATAAGTATGACTAATAATAATTACAAAAAAGAGTTAAAAGCAGCTAAAGAAGATCTAAATTGGTCTAAAGAGAAAGAAAAACTAACTTCAATTTTTTCTAAACTTGAGAAATAAACTTCACATAGTCTCTTTTGATGTTCCCTACCCTACAAATTATGGAGGGGTTATAGATGTCTTTTACAAATTAAAAGCGCTACATAATCTTGGTGTTGTAATTTACCTACATGTTTTTGAATATGGCAGAGGTGAACAAGAGGAACTTCAGAAATATTGCGAAGAAATTTTTTACTATCCAAGAAATTCATTTACAAAAAGCTTTTTTTCTAGAATTCCTTTTATTGTAAAAAGTAGAAGGAATAATTTATTAATAGAGAACTTAAACAAAGATTCTTATCCTATTCTTTTTGAGGGATTACACACGACCTTCCCTGTCCTAAGGGACCGCCTAAAAGGACAAAAAACATATCTAAGAGCCCATAATATTGAACATCGTTTTTACAAAGGCCTAGAAAAAAGCGAGTCCAACGCTTTAAAACGTGTTTTTTTTAGAAAAGAATCTAAAAAATTAAAACGGTATGAGAAAATTTTAAAAAAAATGCAGGGTGTTTTTTCTATTTCACCCTTTGAACAAATCTATTTTAAAAAAAATTATGGAGCCAAATGTGTCTATATTCCTGCTTTTCACGACACTAAAAAACAAACAACTTTAAAATCTAAAGGAAATTTTATTTTATACCATGGCCATCTTTTAGTCCCGGAAAACGTAAAAGCTGCATTGTTTTTAATAGATGTTTATAAAGAAACTGATTATCAATTAGTGATTGCTAGTAGTTATAAAAATAGCAAAGTTATAACCGAGGTTTTAAAACATTCAAATATAACAATTAACCCATTAACTGATAAGAACGACTTGTATACATTGTTTGAAAATGCCCATATAAATGCATTGCCTACATTTCAAAATACAGGAATCAAATTAAAACTTCTAAATACCTTGCGCCAAGGAAAATTTATAATTGCAAATGACTATATGATTAATGAAACTGGCCTAGAAACTCTTTGTGAAAAAGCCAATACAAAAGCTGAATTCTTATCAAAAACAAACATATTATTTAACAAAGATTTTGATGTTTCATTTGTAGAAGACCGAAAAAGGTTATTAGAAATTTTTGATTCAAAAAATAGTGCAAAAAAAATAATTAATATTATTTTTAAGAAGTAATCTGTGCTAAAACTTCAAACATTTCTCCTGCTTCACATTTAAGGGTCTTTTGTTTGAATTTTACAAGTAGTTGGTAATCATGAGTAGCCATTAAAATAGTTTTTCCTGTTGTATGAATTTCATTTAAAAGTTCCATAACTTCCAGTGAGGTTTTGGGATCTAAATTACCTGTTGGTTCGTCTGCTAAAATTAATTCTGGATCATTTAATAAAGCTCTTGCTATCGCAACTCTTTGCTGCTCTCCTCCAGAAAGTTCAAAGGTTTTTTTGTAGTATTGTGTTTTCATACCCACTTTGTTTAAAACTTCCTCAATTTTCTCCTTCATCTCTTTTTTGTTTTTCCAACCAGTAGCTTTCAGAACAAATTCTAAATTCTCAAAAACAGTACTATCATTTAGTAATTTAAAATCCTGAAAAACAACTCCTATTTTTCTTCTTAAAAAGGGTATTTCTTTTTCTTTTATTTTTTTTAAATCGAAACCAACAATGTGACCAATACCTCTTTGCAGTTTTAAATCTCCATATAGCGTTTTAATTAAACTGCTTTTCCCACTTCCTGTTTTACCAATTAAATAATAAAAATCTCCTTTATTCATTGTTAAATTCACTTTAGACAAGACCAAATTATCTCTTTGATAGATGTCGGCATTCTCTAAATATAAAACTGGTTTTTCCATAAAAGTAACTTGTTTTTACAAACTTAAAAGTTTCTACCGATTTTATACTATGATTTACAAACAATTCTTAAATTTGAAATAAAAGTTTGCAGTTTTATCTCCTCTAGTCAAACAAAAATTTAAAATGTTCGTTATTCATTTTAAGTATTAAAAATAAGTATATGAAATTTGCTTTTGTAACAAAACCTTTTTTAACGTATTTTATGCTACTAATAACAAGCATAACCTATAGCCAACAAACGATTGAAAATACCCATATATTAACAAATTATAATGCCGCCTTAAAATTATTTAATTCGAAAGCATATGCTGCAGCTCAGAAAAAATTTGCAGCAATTATTGAAAAAGAAGTAAATCACCCATCCTTAAAATCTGATGCAACTTATTATGATGCAATTTGCTCTGTAAGACTAAATAATCCAGAAGCTGATAAGAAAGTACTTACTTATATTGAAGAGAATCCTTACAATAATAAAATAAATAAAGCTTTTTTTAATGTTGCGAACTACTACTTTGCCAACAAAAAAGCTGCCTATGCCCTGAAATGGTTCCAAAAAGTAAATACTGACATTCTCTCGATAAAAGATCGCAAAGAACTCAATTTTAAGATGGGCTACGCATTTTTAATAACAAAGGACTTAAATTTAGCTAAAAAAAAATTTCTACCATTAATCAACGATTCTAAGTATGGAAATGATTCTAGATATTATTACGGGTATATTGCTTACAAACTAGAAGACTATGGAATGGCTGAATCTACCTTAAAGGAGATCGCTGACAACGATTCGTATCGTGCAGAAATTTCATACTATTTATTAGACATTAGTTTTCAATCTGCAAAATTTGAACGCTCTATTGGTATTGGAAAAAAACTTCTTACTTCGGCTAAAAAAAATGAAAAATCCGATATTTCTAAAATAATAGGAGAAAGCTATTTTAATTTGAAAAAATACAAAGAAGCAATCCCTTTTTTAAAAGATTATACCGGTAAAAAAGGAAAATGGAACAATACTGATTTTTATCAATTAGGATTTGCACATTACAAACAAAACGATTTTGAAAATGCCATTCGCTATTTTAATAAAATTATTGATGAAAAAAATTATGTCTCTCAAAATGCTTATTCTTATTTGGGTGAATGCTATCTTAATTTAGATAAAAAAATAGAAGCTTTAAACGCATTTAAAACTGCTTCTGAAATGGATTTTAATAAAAACATTAAACAAGATGCTGCATTAAATTATGCCAAGTTGAGTTATGAAGCTGGAAACCCTTTTAAAAGTGTAGCAGAGGTTTTACAAAATTATTTAAAGGCATATCCAAAATCAAAAGCTTCTGAAGAGATAAGCACATTAGTGGTTTCATCATTTCTTCATCAACAAGATTATAAGGGTGCCCTGGTGTTTTTGAATAAGAAAAAATCTAAAAGAAATAGTGCTTTAATTTCTGAAATTTCTTTGTATAGAGGCGCTCAATTATTTAATGATGATCAATTAAAAGAATCACTGCCTTTTTTTATAGAAGGTAAAAAAGCAACAGAAGCTTCAATTAAAGAACGTGCTCAATATTGGGAAGCTGAAACTTTATACAGATTAAATAAATACCAAGACGCTTTAACTAAATTTAGCAGGTTAAAAAATGAATTAAAATCAGAAAATGATGAATTTATTTTAATCGACTATCACATAGGATATAGCAATTTTAACCTCAAAAATTATAAAAAGGCATCAATTGCTTTCAATAATTTTATAAAAACTGAGGCTAAAGAAAAACAACTTAAGAATGATGCTTTGATTCGTTTAGGGGATTGTTATTTTGCAATGAGAAATTATAAAAAGGCAATTGACACTTATTCTAAAGTACTTGAAAGAATTGGCTCTAACTCAGATTATGCTCAGTTTCAAATTGGAATGAGCTATGGATTTTTAGAAAATAATAAACTAAAAATTGAAGCACTTAGGTATTTGGTGACCAATTTCAAAGACTCTAATCTAATGGATGACTCCCTATTTCAACTCGCCTCAACCTTCACTATCATTAAAGAAAACAAAGAAGCACATCTCACATATAAACGATTAATAGAAAAATATCCCCACAGCATTTTTATCCCAAAAGCCTATGTTAAACAAGGGCTATTGTATTATAATGATGATCAAAATGAAAAGGCTCTAAAAAAATTCAAGAAAACAACACTTCTGTTCCCCAATTCTCCCGATGCTATGGAAGCAGTGGCAAACGCAAGAAATATTTATATTGACACGGGTAATCTCAACGAATACATTAGCTGGATTAAAACCTTACATTTTATCAACGTTACCAATTCGGATATAGACAATACTTCTTTTGCAATTGCTGAAAAAAAATATTTTGAATCTAAAATAGCAGAAGATATTATAAATCCACTCTCAAACTATATAAAATCTTTTCCTAACGGGATACATCGGTTAAAGGCAAATTATTATTTGGCTGACATCCTCTACAAAGAAAACAAAGTAGACGAAGCTACAGTATATTATAAATTTGTTTTAGAGGAAAAACAAAATGATTTTAGTGAAAATTCACTTTTCAAATTATCACAAATATTTCTACAAAAAAAAGAATTTAAAAATGCACTTGTCTATCTAAACAGATTAGAAAAAGAGGCATATGCTACCGAAAATGTCTTATTCGCTCAACGTAATTTAATGCAAGTATATTATGAGATAGCGAAGTATAAAACGGCTTTAGAATATGCGAGAAAAATACTTTTAAGAGACAAATTAGATGTTAAATTAGAACATAATGCTAAAATAATAATTGCACGTGCTTCCTTAAAAATTCAAGATTTTCTAACAGCTGAAGAATATTATATTGAGGTAGCGAGAAATGCATCTGGTAAATTAAAAGCTGAAGCTCTTTATTATATTGCATTTTTTAAATACCAACAAAAAGACTTTACCGAATCTAATAAGGATATCCAAAATCTAATTGCAAATTATTCTACTCATAAATATTGGGCTGTAAAAAGTTATATCATAATGGGTAAAAATTATTATGGTTTAAAAGACATATATCAAGCCACTTTTGTATTGGAAAATATCATCAAAAATTTCAAGAAATTTGATGATATTGTGTTAGAAGCAGAAGAAGAATTAAAGAAAATTAAAGAAAACGAAGCTAAAACTAATAATTCTGTGACTCCTTTTAAGAAGAAAGACGAAGATATAAAGGCTTCCAAAAAAAATAAAATTTGATGAAAAAAATCTTCACATTATTTTTAGTATTTTTTTCTTTTTTAAGTTTCATAGCTCAAAAAAAAGAACAGATTAAAGACACTGTTAAAACAGAAATTGTAAACGTTGTAACTAAATACAACCCTAAAATTGCCAACGCTAAGAAAATTCAAAAAAATCCAACAATAAAACTGCTAGAAAAGAACCAAAAGAAAAAATTGAAATATACTATTTTCCCTGCAACTGTAGCCTCTACTTTTATTCCTAAAAGTGGTATTGTTAAAGGGATTGATGTTGGCATAAAAGAACTTCTTTACAAAAATTACATAGCCGCAGGTTTTGGAAATTACTCCGCTCCCTATTATGAAACTTTTTTACACCAAAATACTCGTTTTAAAAATGAATTTGGTCTTAATGCAAAATACATTGCATCGCAAAATAACATTACAAATTCTGTTTTAAATTCAACTTTTTCAAACTTCAATCTTGGTGCTTTTTACAAAAAACAAGACCACTATTTCGATTGGAAAGTAAGCTTAAACTCAGAAATAAATTCATACAATTGGTATGGCTTACCAAATATTCCTTTGAATAAAGAAACTATAAATTCTATTGACGAAAAACAACTACACAACTATCTTGATTTGGTAGGAGAATTTAATTTTAATGATTCCTATATAGATTGGGGGAAAATAAAAACATCCTACTTTACAGACCGTTTCAAAAGCAATGAGCTATTTGTGAAATTAGAAACAAAATTAAAACTTCCTTTAACGATCATAAATCCCCGATTAAATGAAATCTCAGTAAAATCCGGTATAGAATTTTTAAAAGGTGAATTTAAAAATAGTAATGCAAATTTTAATTCTATTAAATATTCGATTACAACGATTGATCTAAACCCGCAGTATAAAATAAACTATAAAAAATTTATTCTCAATGCAGGTATGAAATTTATTGCCTCTTTAGATTCTGAAAACAGTGCAAATAATATTTTTATACTACCTGATTTCTCTATTCAAAGATCCTTAATAAGAAATTATCTTCACCTTAATGTTGGTTTCTCTGGTGATTTACACACAAATACCTATAAAGGTTTCACTGAAAAAAACCCGTATGTTTCACCAACACTTTTTATGACTCAAACTTTAGAAAAATCTAATTTCACTATTGGTTTTAATGGAAAAATAATTAATGACCTGAGCTATCAATTTAGAACCAGTTTTAAGAAAGAAGAAGACAAACCTTTATTTATCAGAAATGACTCAAATTACGATGGTACGAATAATTCTATTTTAAAAGGGTATGAATACGGAAACTCTTTTATGGTCTATTATGATGATGTCAAAACGACTTCAATATTTTCAGAAATAGAATACGATTATTCAAAAGAAATAACATTTAGTATTCAAGGAGTTTATAATATTTATACGTTAGAAAACTCTTTAAAAGCTTGGAACCTACCAAATATAGAGGCTACTTTTTCAGCAAAATACAGAAATAACAACTGGTTTGCTCTTTCGAATATATTTTATAATAGTGAAAGACAAGATCTTCTTTATGGCGAAACAAATTCATTAGAAACACTAAGGTCTTTTGTAGATATCAATGTAAACGGTGGATATCATTTTAATGATAAGTTCACTCTTTTTCTAAAACTAAACAATCTTTTAAATACAAATTACCAACGTTTTGCAAATTTTAATACGCAGGGTTTTCAAGCTTTAGGAGGAGTTACCTATAAGTTTGATTTTTAAATCTTAATAATACAATAAAATAGCAAAGCTCATTTTATCATTTTTAATTTTTTAAAAAGATTTTAAAATAATCAAAGTATATTCGTTTAAAATTAAAAACATCAAAATGAAATCACTACTACGCTATTTATTCTTATTCATATTTATTTTTCTTTCTTGTAACAAGAATGACTCTAATTTTGAGCCTCAAACTGAGGCAGATATTATCAAATATATAGAGGACAACAACTTAAATGCAACAAAGAGTAGTTCTGGTTTGTATTATGTCATAAATAATGAAGGAAATGGCACAAGGCCAAAAAGTACTTCTAACGTTACTGTAGCTTACAAAGGGTATCTTTTAGATGGTAGCGTTTTTGACCAAAGTAATGATACCGGTATTTCTTTTGGATTGAACCGGGTAATCGCCGGATGGTCAGAAGGAATAACGTATTTTAAAGAAGGGGGAGAAGGCATCCTATTAATCCCATCTAATCTTGGATACGGACCAAATGGAAGCGGCTCTATCCCAGGAGGCGCAGTTTTAGTTTTCGACATAAAACTAATTCGTGTAAACTAGACCAACAATTTTAAAACTCATAAAAAAGCGAAACTCAATACATTTCGCCTTTTTTATTTAGGAAATAATTGGTTTTATAAAATCATCAATTTTAGCAATACCGTGATTCCCTAAACTCTTTATAAATGCAGAACCAATAATCGCTCCATTTGCATAATTACATGCAGTAGTAAAAGTAGATTTATCGGAAATACCAAAACCAATGATCAATTTACTTTTTAAATTCATTGCTTTTATTCTTTTAAAATAGTCCATTTGAGTATCAGAAATCTCTCCTTTAGCACCAGTTATTGAAGCCGAAGCAACAACATATATAAAAGCTTTTGTATAAAAATCTATTTTTTTTATTCTATTGTCTGAAGTATGAGGTGTAATTAAAAATACATTTGTAATCCCATATTTATCAAATAACTCTTGGTAATGATTTTCAAATTCTACCATTGGTAAGTCTGGAATTATCAGCGTATCTATTCCACAATCGACCACTTTTTGACAAAATTTATCTTCTCCGTATTTTAATAACTGGTTCAAATAACCCATTAAAACTAAAGGTATTTTATTCGTTCCTTTAAGAGTCATTAGTTGTTCAAAAACAATGTCTAAATTAATTCCGTTTTCTAATGCTTTCTGACTACTTTCTTGTATTGTTGGTCCGTCTGCCAGGGGATCTGAGTAGGGCAAACCAACTTCAATAAAGTCGACTCCATTTTTCGCTAACACTGAAATCACTTTAGTGGTATCCTCTAATTTTGGATATCCACAAGTAAAATAAATAGACAATAAGTTTTTGTCTTTTTTATGAAATAATTCTTGAATCGAATTCATAGCCTACTCTTCTAAATGTTTGATATAAATTTCTAAATCTTTATCTCCTCTACCCGATAAATTTACTACTATAACCTGATCTTTGGTAAACTTAATTTTTGCTAGAACAGCCAAAGCATGGGCTGTTTCTAAAGCCGGAATAATTCCTTCTATCTTTGTCAACTCAAATGCAGCTTCTAAGGCTTCTTTATCAGTCGCATTCATAAATTTTGCTCTTTTACTTTCGTACAAGAAAGCATGTAACGGTCCAACTCCAGGATAATCTAGGCCTGCAGAGATGGAATACGGCTCTTTAATTTGCCCATATTCATCTTGCATTAAAATGGTTTTACTCCCGTGAATGATACCAACTTCTCCAAGTTGAGAAGTGGCAGCACTTTCACCAGATTTCACACCCAAACCTGCTGCTTCAACAGCAATTAATTCTACATCTTCATCATCTAAATAATGATAAAAAGCTCCTGCAGCATTACTCCCTCCACCAACACAAGCTATAATTGTATCAGGATTTTCTTTTCCTGTTTTCTCTTTTAGTTGCCATTTCATTTCTTCAGAAATAATAGCTTGCAGACGTGCAACCATATCTGGATGTGGTGCTGGACCAACAACAGAACCTATTAAGTAGAAGGTTTCTGGATGTTGAATCCAATATCTTATGGCTTCATTTGTTGCATCTTTCAATGTTTTAGAACCGCTTGTAGCTGGCACTACTTTTGCTCCCAACATTTTCATTCTAGCAACATTTGGGGCTTGCCGAACAATGTCTTTTTCACCCATAAAAACTGTACACTCTAATCCCATTAATGCACAAACTGTTGCCGTAGCTACTCCATGTTGACCAGCTCCTGTTTCTGCAATAATTTTAGTCTTTCCTAGTTTCTTTGCAATTAAAATTTGACCAACAGTATTGTTTACTTTATGGGCTCCTGTATGATTTAAATCCTCCCGTTTAAGATAAATAGTAGCTCCATATTTTTCAGATAAACGTTTCGCCAAATACAGAGGTGTTGGTCTACCAACATAATCTTTTAACAACGATTTGTATTCAATTTGAAATTCTTCAGAATCAATAATTTGAATATAATTATCTGCTAATTCCTGAACATTTGGATGTAATAATTCTGGAATAAATGCACCTCCAAATTGTCCAAAATATCCGTTTTTGTCTGGGTGAAATTTTGATTTCATATTATAATTTATTTTTGAAGTTTTTTACTTCATTCACATTTTTTAATCCTGGTTCGATTTCAAACTTGCTGTTTACATCTAATGCATAAATTGGCAAATCTGACTTGATCATTTTTTGAACTGCTTCAATATTTTTTAATCCAATACCTCCGCTCAGAAAAAATGGTTTTTCAAAAGGATATTCTTTTAAAACTTGCCAATCAAACTGAACTCCATTTCCTCCTCTTTCTTTTCCTTTTGTATCAAATAAGAAATAATCTACAAGGTCTAAAAAAGGAATTAAAAGATGAAAATCAAATGTATCTTTTATACCGAATACTTTAATAATTTCAACTTTTTTATCAGCAATGAAATGTCTGTTTTTTTTCTTCTTCTGTTGTTTGTTTTCTTCAATAAACAGGGCCCTTCTTTGCGCTAATTGAATTTGTAATTCTTTGACATATTCTACAGACTCATCTCCATGCAATTGTATTGCATCTAACTGATACTCCTCAACTAAAGAAATTACAATTTCTATATGTTCATTTACAAAAACACCCGTTTTTTTTATCGATCTTGGTAGTTCTGGAATAATACCCTCAAAATTTCTTTTGGATTTTTCATAGAAAATAAACCCTAAATAATCAGGTTGTAAATCTGCAACTTGTTGCACATTTTCTATAAACTTCATTCCGCAAACTTTCAATTTCATGGTTATCTAATTTGGCTGATAAATGCTTGACAAGCTTCGCCAGGATTTTCTTGATTCATAAAATTTTCTCCAATTAAAAATCCTTGAAATCCATATTCCTTTAATCCTGAAATAATTTTAGGATCAGAAATACCACTTTCTGAAATTTTCAAACAAGTAGCTGGGATTTGGCTTGCTAATTTAATAGAGTGCTCTAAATCAACCTCAAAAGTCTTTAAATTTCTGTTGTTGATTCCGATAATTTTGTTGTCTAAATCATTAATTTTATTAAGATCTTGCTGTGTATGAACTTCATAAAGAACTTCCATGCCTAGATCGGTTGCCAACTGACCATAATTTTTCAATTCCTTCTCAGTCAAACAAGCGGCTATTAATAAAATTACATCAGCTCCAATTGCTTTGGCTTCAACAATTTGAAATCCATCAACGATAAAATCTTTTCTAAGAATAGGTTTTTGTTGATTGATACTTCTTGCCTCCATTAAATCTGCCATTGTTCCTCCAAAAAAAGAGGTATCTGTTAATATCGATTGAGCCGCCACGTTCGCATCTAAATATCCATTAGTAACGTCTGCAATTGTTGCTTTGTCGTTGATGATCCCTTTAGAGGGGGATTGACGTTTAAACTCGGCTATGATTCCAGTAGAACCGACTTCTAACAATGACTTTTTTAATGAAAAAACGGTTCTTCCAAAACTCGGACTTTCAACTAATTTCTTCACAGGAACTTCTGCCTTTATCTTCGCAATTTCCTTCTTTTTAAATGCTATTATTTTATCTAAAATTGTCATATGACGACTTTTGTGTATTATTATTATTTTTTATTTTAAATACGCACTAATTTCTCTAAAGTTTGTTTTGCTTTTAAACCAAAAAGCGAATCTTTTGCTTCTGAAAAAGCAGTTTCAAAACTCTTTGTTTCATCTATAATTTTTATAGCAAAAGCAGCATTTGTTAATACCACATTATTCTGCGCTTCTGTTCCATTTCCCTCTATAATTGTTTTAAAAATTTTTGCAGCATCTGAAACTGAATTTCCTCCAAAAATTTCTGATTGTTGAATTCTTTTTTGACCTAAATCTTCCGGATTCACAAGCTGTTCTCCGTTTTTAGTAAATAATTTAAATCCGCTTGTTAATGAAATTTCGTCATAACCGTCTAGAGCATGAATAATACCATAGTTAATGTCTTCTTCTTGCAAAATATAATTATACAAACGAGCAATTTCTAAATTAAAAGTTCCTAATAATTGGTTTTTTGGCGAACTTGGGTTTACCAATGGTCCAAGCATATTAAAAAATGTTTTTAATGCCAACGCCTTTCTTGTTGGTCCAACAGCTTTCATTGCAGGATGAAATTTTGGGGCATGTAAAAAGCAAATATTTGCGTTTTCTAAATGTGCTCTCAAAGTACTTTCATCGTTGGTAAATTGGTAGCCAAAACTAGCCAACATGTCTGAAGAGCCAGATTGCGAAGACACAGAGTAATTGCCATGTTTTGCAACTTTTTGTCCAGTTCCTGCAACAATGAAAGAAGTTATTGTAGAAATGTTGAATGTATCTTTTCCATCTCCTCCTGTACCCACAATATCGATGGTATTGTAATCTGATAAATCTATTTTTATGGAGAGCTCTTTTAAAGCATCTCTAAAACCAGAGAGTTCATCAACCGTAATTGGACGCATCATAAAAACGGTCATAAATGAAGCCAAATGAGCATCATTATATTTCTCTGAAGCAATATCAATTAAAACTTTTTTTGCTTCTGATCTCGATAATTTTTCGTGATTATACAACCTATTTAAAAT
>Ga0066605_10002015_pt1 | contig 13196 bp, 8 predicted proteins | sample SaaInlLV_DNA_10m_FD_60385 | JGI IMG/M metagenome (GOLD analysis project Ga0066605, IMG submission 60385) | Marine microbial communities from expanding oxygen minimum zones in the Saanich Inlet - SI075_LV_DNA_10m | ecosystem: Environmental > Aquatic > Marine > Unclassified | place: British... | reverse complement strand
GCCTTTACCCCTGGCAACTCTAGTTTAACAGTTTCTCCTGCCAATTCGTGAATCATTGCACCAAAACTGGTATCTTCTTGTGGAGGTCTTCCAACTACTGTAAAAGGCCAAATAGCCTCTTTTTTATGATAGACTTTATGAACTTTCATGACTGGAAAATCATGTTTCAAACTGTAATAACCTAAATGGTCTCCAAAAGGGCCCTCAGGCTTAACATCATGAGGCATCACCTCTCCAGTAATGACAAAATCTGCATCCGCACATACTGTATAACCATCTTCTATAAAATAACGAATTCTTTTACCTCCAAGCATACCAGCAAAAGCAAATTCAGGCAAACCTTCTGGCAAAGGCATTACCGCAGAAAAGCTTAATGAAGGAGGCCCACCAACAAAAATACTTACCTTAAGTGGTTGACCTTTCGCATTTGCTTTAGACTGATGAACTCCAATGCCGCGATGAATTTGATAATGCAATCCTATTTCTTCATTTTGATGATAATCGTTTCCGCTCAATTGGATTCGATACATCCCCATATTCGATTTCATCCATCCGGGTTGCTCAACATCTTCTGTATAAACTATTGGAAGGGTAATAAAAGGACCTCCATCTTTTTTCCAACAGGTAATTTGAGGTAATTTATCGATTGTAGTCTCAACAAATCCAGCACGACGCTTAGATACTTTTTTTGGCAAGGCATTATATAGATGTTTAGGCGTAGAAAGATATTTTAGAGGCTTTTTTAAAGCCAGCATAGGGTCTTTCTTGAGCAAAGCAATATTTTGAACCATTTCCATGGTATCTCTAAATAAAAACCTTGAACGATTTACATCTCCAAAAAGATTAGATAAGGCTCTAAACTCACAACCTTTTATCTTTTCAAAAAGAATCGCTGGAGCCCCTTTTTTATATGCCCGCAATTGAATCGAAGACATCTCTAAGTAAGGATCTACTTCTTCCTTAATTCGAATCAATTGACCTGTTTTATCAAGATCCCTAACACAAGATTCTAAACTTTTATAAGCCATTATTAACGTTTGTACAAAGATAAGTATTAAAGCAGCCTGATTGAATAAAGAATAGAATTTTTTAACACATAATAAGTCCTAAATTATATTAAAAAAGAAACCATTTAATAAGAAATATAAGCTTTAAAATACTTGCTATAAAAGAAAAAATCTCCTTTCGGAGATTTTATTATTTATTGAAACATTTCTTTGACTTTATCAAAGAATGACTTGTTATTTTTATCTGGATCTGGTTTAAAGCTCCCCTCATCCTTACATGCCTCAAAGAAGGCTCTTTGTTTCTTGTCGATATTTTGAGGTGTCCAAACATTAACATGAACCAATAAATCTCCAGTTCCATAACGATCAACACTTGGAAGTCCCTTACCTCTTAGACGTAAGATTTTACCCGACTGAATACCTTCATCTAATTTGATTTTAACTTTAGAAGATATGGTTTGAATTTCTGGATTACATCCTAAAACTGCATCAGAATAACTGATGTACAAATCATAGTGTAAATTTTTACCATCACGTTTTAAATTCTCATGAGGAATTTCTTCTATAAGAACAATTAGATCACCAGCAATGCCATCTCTAGGCGCAACATTTCCTTTACCCGAAACCGACAATTGCATACCATCTTCTACACCAGCAGGAATTTTAATACTCACTTTATCTGCTTTCTTAACAACACCCTGACCGCTACATGTACCACAAGCAGAAGATGCAGTTTCACCCTGACCATTACATGCATTACATGTTGAAGATGTTTGCATTCTACCTAAAGGGGTATTAACAATCTGAACCCTTTGACCAGAACCATTACACTGACCACATGTACTCAAATTTCCATTCTCAGCACCTGTGGCATTACAATCGTCACAACCAACATCTTTTTGTATTTTTATTTTTTTCTCAACACCATTAGCAATCTCTTCAAGTGTGAGTTTAACCCGAACTCTTAAATTAGATCCTCGACTGCGACGTCTACCACCTCTTGAACCACCAAATCCGCCACCACCAAAAGCTGACCCAAAAATATCTCCGAACTGACTAAAGATATCGTCCATATTCATACCGCCTCCGCCAAAGCCTCCGCCAAAGCCACCACCTTCAAGACCGGCATGACCATATTGATCATACCGCGCCCTTTTATCAGGGTTATTGAGAACCTCATAAGCTTCTGCCGCTTGCTTAAACTTAGACTCAGCACCTTTGTCATCCGGGTTCTTATCTGGATGATACTTAATAGCTAACTTTCTGTATGCCTTCTTAAGCTCTTTATCAGTTGCACTTTTACCAACCCCTAATACTTCGTAATAATCTCTTTTAGCCATTGCTATGATTATTGTCCAACTACAACTTTCGCGTAGCGAATTACTTTATCATTTAAAAAATATCCTTTCTCCGTTTCGTCAATTACTTTGCCCTTCAGATCATCAGATGGAGCTGGAATTTGAGTTATTGCTTCATGAAAATCAGTATCAAAATCTTTACCTACAGACGAGTCCATGGATTTCAAACCTTTTTGCTCAAGAATACCAAGAAGTTTAGAGTGAATCAAATCAAAACCTTTTTGAAGTTCCTGAGTGTCCTCGGCTTCTTCTTTATGCTTTGCAGCTCTATCAAAATCATCTAAAATGGGCAACATGGCCTCAAAAAACTCTACACCTGCATTTCTAAATAAATCAATACGCTCTTTAGCAGTTCTTTTTTTGAAGTTTTCAAACTCAGCAAACAATCTAATTTGCTTATCTTTTAATTCAGCAACTTCTTGCTCTAATTGATCTTCACGACTAAGCTCATCAACCTCCTCTTGACCAAGCACTTGTTCTTCAGCATTAACTTCTTTTTCCATCATTTCTTGGACTTCTTCTTTATCTTTTTTAAGTGTTTTCTTTGGCATGTTTATAATGTTAAAATATTTATGATGTGCCTTGCAAATTGTTTGCCATGTCACTTTATATGACACAATGGCGCAAAAGTAAAAAAAATCAAGTAGAGTTGACGTATTTTATATGGATTGCATTGAAACAAGTAAGAAAACAAATACGAATTACTAATCTTTAGAAAAAAGACCTAAACGCTATTTTGTCAAACGCTTAATGGTAGCATAAAGTGCTGGTCCTTTAAGGTCTTTGGCTATAATAATTCCTTTTTCATCAATTAAAAAATTACTAGGAATACTGTTAACATGGTATTGTTTGACAACCTCAGAATCCCAGCCTTTCAATTCGCTACCGTGGGATTCCCAGACCAGTCCATCGTCCATAACAGCAGTAAGCCAGTCCTCTTTGGCATTATCTTGTTTTGGATTTCCTCTTCGATCTGTTAAACCATCCAAAGAAATACTAACGACTTCAAATCCATCGGCTGATTTGAAGCTTGCCTGATTAAATTTCTCGTATACAGAAACAATATGCGGATTATCTCGTCTACAAGGCCCGCACCATGAAGCCCAAAAATCAAGTAAAACAACTTTGCCTTTGAAATCAGAAAGTTTAAAAGATGTTCCATCAGGAGACTCTATAGAAAAACCAGGTGCCATATCTCCAATGTTCAAACCACCATATTGATAGCCAAAAAGGGAAGATTTTCCAGAAATAAAGCTAAAAGAAAAACATATACTTAGAATTAAAAATGGGTAAAAAATTCGTTTCATATTAGTTGTTTTTCTTTACTCTAATTTAATCGTGTAATGTCGGCACCAATTGCTTTTAAACGGGCCTCAATATCTTCATACCCTCTATCAATCTGCTCAATATTATGAATGGTACTTTCACCATCCGCTGATAGCGCAGCAATCAATAAAGACACACCCGCACGAATGTCAGGTGAAGTCATGACAGTAGGCTTCAACTTACTCTTTCTATCTAAACCTATTACAGTTGCTCTGTGAGGATCACAAAGAATAATTTGCGCACCCATATCTATCAGTTTATCTGTAAAGAACAAGCGACTTTCAAACATTTTTTGATGAATCAAAACAGAACCTCTAGCTTGTGTCGCTACTACCAATATAATACTTAATAAATCGGGCGTAAATCCAGGCCAAGGCGCATCAGATATGTTCATAATAGAACCGTCAATAAAACTTTCTATCTCATAGTATTCTTGAGAAGGAACAAAAATGTCATCCCCCCTTCTTTCAAGCTCTATTCCAAGTTTTCTAAATGTTCCAGGAATAACACCCAATTCATCATAAGCAACATCTTTGATGGTCAACTCAGACTGGCTCATAGCTGCAAGTCCTATCCATGAACCAATTTCGATCATATCAGGAAGTACACGATGTTCACAGCCCCCAAGTTTTTCAACGCCTTCAATAAGCAATAAATTAGATCCAATACCAGAGATTTTACCCCCCATACGATTGATCATCTTACAGAGCTGTTGTAAATAAGGCTCACAAGCAGCGTTGTAAATAGTCGTTTTTCCTTTTGCCAAGCAGGCCGCCATAACAATATTTGCTGTACCGGTTACTGATGCTTCTTCCAGAAGCATAAACGTTCCCTTTAGCTCTTTAGCATTAATTTGGAAGAATCCGTTTTTATCATCATAATTAAATTCTGCACCGAGTTTTTCAAAACCTATAAAGTGAGTATCTAATCTTCGGCGACCAATTTTATCTCCACCCGGACGTGGTATTGCAGCTTTTCCAAAACGAGCAAGTAGAGGGCCCACAATCATGATAGAACCTCGAAGCCTACCCCCCTTATCTCTAAAATCATCACTAGAAAGATGGTCTAAATTAATTTGATCTGCTTGAAAACTGTAAGAACCTTTTCCAAGCTTCTCTACTTTCACCCCTAAATCAATGAGAATTTCAATAAGCTTGTTTACATCTATAATATCAGGAATATTGCTAACAAAGACTTTTTCAGAGGTCAAAAGTACAGCACTTAAAATCTGTAAGGCTTCATTCTTTGCTCCTTGAGGCGTAATTTGTCCATGAAGCTTTTTCCCTCCTTTTATTTTAAATGATGCCATCTTAGTTTATTTTCTTTTTCCGTGGTTGCGACCTCTACTGTAATTCTTTTTGTAATTTTTCTGTGTCTTCACATCCGAGAAAGAGGAGAGTTTAAAAGTCTCTTTCATAATTAATTTATCGTCGGACATTTGACTAAGATGTTTCAATATAACCTCATCCTCCGCATTGGCTTTATTCCATGTTAGATAAGATTTTTTCATATGATTAGCGATAGTAAACACCAAAAAATCTTTGTATTCACCCTCATCTAAATCTATGGTTCGTTTAATAATTAGAGGTAATATTTTGCCGTAATGACGGAATTTAATATTGTTATCAGAATATTTTAACATTTCGGGCTTTTCCTCAAAAGACTCTTTTGACGGTCTATCATATGGAGAATCTACGTCTAAATGAAAATCTGACATAATAAAAAGATGGTCCCATAACTTATGTTTAAAATCAGGCACATCTCTTAGGTGCGGATTTAAATTTCCCATCACTTCAATAATGGATTTTGCCTGATGGTTTCTTTTTTCGCGATCTTCGATAGCGATGATCGAGTGAACCATTTTTTGCACATTCCTTCCGTATTCAGGAATTATTAATTTTGATAGACTGGTATTGTATTCCATTCAATGTAATTATTTGAGAATGTTGAGTTTTGCGAATTTTGCCAGGAGCGTCTTCTCTCCTACGTCTGTAAAGTTAACGCTAATTTTTTTATTGGCGCCCTTTCCTTCTAATTTACATATGACTCCTATTCCAAATCGATCGTGCTCTACTTTCATCCCTTCTGTATAAGAATGATCTGTATATTGACGAGTGTTCGTGTTTGGATTAATTTTTTTGAAATTTCGAGGAACAAAAGTAGGCTTAGATCTTTGTATTGTAAGCTCTTTTTTATCATTAGATTTATTAAAACGGGATGGGACATTAGTCTTATAATATCTTGTATTACTTTGTTTTTTAATGGGTTTTATTGCTGGCTTTACATTAATAAAATTTGCATCAAGATACTTATCGTCAATTTCCTCTATGAACCTACTCGGTTCACAGTCAATTAAATTCCCCCATCTGTAACGGGTTAATGCATAACTTAGAGTAGCTCTTTTTTCTGCTCTGGTTAAAGCAACATAAAACAAACGTCTTTCTTCTTCCAGATCTGCTCGTGAAGTCATTGACATCTGAGAAGGAAATAAATTTTCTTCTAAGCCTACTATATAAACATAAGGAAATTCCAAACCTTTGGACTGGTGTATGGTCATTAAGGAAACATGATCTCCATCATCATCAAGTTCTTTATCTGCATCAGTAAGCAATGCTATGTCCTCTAAATAATATGCTAAGCTTGTATTGCGTTGATCTTCTGGTTTTTCATTTTCCTGATTTACGAATTCATTTATACCATTTAAAAGTTCTTGCAAGTTTTCATACCGACTAATTCCCTCTGGTGTTTTATCTATTTGCATTTCCCTTAACATTCCGGATTGTTTGGCAATATAGGTAGTAACTTCAAAAGCATCCTTTTCTTTTACCATAACTTGAAAACTTTTGATAAGTACTGCAAAGTTGTCAACTTTTGCTGTACTCCCGGCATTCAATCCAGTATTTTCAAAGTTGATATTTTCAACAATTCCCCAAAGTGTTTTTTCCTGTTCACTAGCTGCAAGCGTCATTCTATCAATGGAGCTGTTACCAATTCCTCTTTTGGGATAATTGATAATTCTTCTTAAGGCTTCTTCATCTATAGAATTTGATGCAATTCGAAAATAAGCCATCATGTCTTTAACCTCTTTTCTTTGATAAAAAGACAATCCGCCATAAATTCTATAAGGTACAGCTCTTTTTCTCAAGGCCTCTTCCATACTTCGAGACTGCGCATTGGTTCGGTAAAGAATTGCAAAGTTATTATTGGTTACCTGATCTGTTTGTTTTGTTTCGAGGATAGTGGAAGCCACAATAACGGCTTCATCACTATCAGTCATTGCTCTATTAACCTTAATCCTATCCCCTAAATCATTAGAAGTCCATACCTCTTTATCAAGTTGATCCTTATTTTTACTGATAACACTATTTGCAGCACTCACAATATTTTTTGTAGACCTGTAATTTTGTTCCAGCTTAATCAATTTAACATCCGAATAGTCACTTTTAAAATTAAGTATATTTCGAATATTGGCACCGCGAAAAGAATAAATACTCTGTGCATCATCTCCAACCACACATATATTTTCATTTAAGGCAGCTAAGGCTTTCACTATTAAATATTGTGAATGATTGGTATCTTGATACTCATCAACAAGAACATGTTGAAAACGGTGCTGATACTTATGCAAAACATCAGGGTGTCTAAATAAAAGTTCATTGGTCTTTAACAACAAATCATCAAAATCCATTGCTCCAGATTTAAAACACTCCTTTACATACCTTTCATAAATAGCACCCATTTGAGGCCGGTGTGCAGAATCATCTTGTGTTTTTAATTCAGCATTATTATTGTATGCTTTAACAGTGATCAAATTATTTTTGAATGAAGATATCCTAGACTGAACAATATTTACTTTATAAATATCGGTATCCAGATTCATCTCCTTAATAATTCGTCTTAATAAAGCTTTTGAATCATCGGTGTCATAAATGGTAAAATTAGAAGGATAGCCAAGTTTATCAGCTTCATATCTTAATATTTTAGCAAATACAGAGTGGAAAGTTCCCATCCATATATTCTTTGCATCAAGTCCAACAATTTTCTCAATACGCTCTTTCATCTCTTTTGCGGCTTTATTTGTAAAAGTTAAAGAGAGAATATTAAAGGGATCTACACCATTTTTAAGCAAATGCACAATACGATATGTAAGCACACGCGTCTTACCTGAACCTGCTCCAGCAATAACCATTAATGGACCTGACACATGTTCTACAGCCTTCCGCTGTGACACATTTAAATGGTCTAGATAATCATTCATGAGACAGACACCTTTATAGGATAGGGATTTAATTTATTGTTTTCGAATCGTCATTTTTTCTGTTGTAAACTTCTACAATTTATGGTGTAATTCCAAGCTTGAAAAAGATTTAGATTTATTCATAAACTGCTTATTATTATTTTTATAAGTGATATTGCTTATTTTATGAGTGGTGTTACCTATTTTACTAGGTTGATTCATCATATTAACTTAAATTTAATTAAACTTTAATTTTGCTATTTATATTACATTTTAGGACAGTATGTTATTTTTTACTTCTACAATTATTTAATTAAATATTATATTATTTATTATATATAAATTTAACCACACCTATGGACATCAAACTAGCTATTTTTCATTTCTCTTTCTTGCTAATATCTCTCAACTCTTATGCACAAGATTGTGATGATATTAACACCAATATTGAAAGCACTTATAAGCTTTGTAACAACTCCATAGATCTGGCCTTCACTATTTCAAATCCTGAACAGTATGAAAATGTGAGTTGGATCTTGGAAGAACAATTTGATAATGGGACCAATGCTAATTTCACTATCAATGAAGCGGGCTCTTATTATGTAACCATTCAGGTAGAATATTTGAACGGTGGCGGATGTCAAGAGGAAATTAATTTTGACATAGAAGAAGGGCCAAACGCTGAAAATACATCAGCCAATTTAAACTCATCTCTTTCCAATGACGATTGTTTAGACATAGGCACTAGTTTCGAATTAACAACAGAAATATCTACTCTTTCATCTATATCTTCTCCTTCATCTCTATATTGGGATGAGACTGGAACAACATCAAATTTAGACACCACCTTTACTGTTGACGTTGAAGTAGGAAATAATAATGAGTTGACCTACCCTGTTCTAGTACAATTTGATGATGAATGTAATGTACCATTGATTTTAGAACACCAATATACCGTTCAATACGAAACAAGTTTCGATAATGATTATAATGGCGAACTTCTATGTAAAGACGATAAAATTACTCTTACAAACACATCCCCTAATGCAATTTGGGACACTGACTTTGAATGGAATGTAGGAAATAATGACGTGGAAATTATTTCTGAATCTCATAATAGTATTGAATTTCTACCTATTAACGGAACATATACTTGGGAACTAAATTACAATGGTTCTTGTCCATCATCTGATCAAGAAACAGGATCAGTAAACCTTGCAGGCGAAAATGATCATGTCATTGCAGAAATAAATGCTAACGACCTTGAATATTGTGAACTACCTTATAACCTTGATGTAGATGTGCTTACACAATCTACTGGTAATTTATCCTATAATTGGGAATTAAATTCAGATAATACATTAATAACATCATCTACTTCAGAAACATTCCAATATGAAATTGAAACAGCAGGAGTTTATAATTTAACTCTAGAAGTGTCTGACGGTAATCTTAGCTGTTCCGCAAAAGACTCTATTGAAGTTCCCATAGATGGGCTTAATTTAAACCTTGATATCGAGTCTCTGTATGAATGTAAAAACTACATTTTTAAGCCGATGGATTTTGCACTAAACAATTTAGGCAGTACAGTAAACTATATATGGAAAATTATTGATCTTAATGGCTCAGTAGTTGTCGGTTCCGGATCTCAAAACCCTTCTTTCAACATGTCTGAAGTAGGGGTTTTTGACCTATCAATTGAACTTTCATCTGACATAAATAATTGCGATAATGAAATTTACCTAGAGAACATTATAGAAATACATGAACCTGAAATAGCACTAGAATTAGATATTCTAGAAAGTAACAGTTGCTTTAGTGATTCTGAACAAAGCATTGAAAAAACAATTTATGCCCAATTTGATGATCTATCCGTAACCATAATAAATCATGAATGGAGCATTAGTTCTGAATCAGGAGTAACTACCATTTCCAGTACTGAGGATGAAATCAAACTGGCATTTACAGAAGCTGGAAACTATTCCGTAACATACACTGCTAATATAGCAGGTAGTGATTGTAACTATAAAGAACAAATTAATTTTGGTATTGATGCTATTGTAAAAATAAATATGTATGAGACTATTTGTTTAGGAAACGGATTTACTACAACTCAAATAGCTGATGCCGCCGTTGGGACGAATACATCTTTCTTATGGTCTTCACCAAATAATGATTTAGTTATCGCAAACGCTAATCAAGAAACAACAACCGTTATGACTGAAGTATTAGGAGATTATACTTTAGAATTAGCTGTTACCAACAATTTAGGCTGCTCAGCAAGTGATGTGGTAACTATTGAAACTTATGAAGTGAAAGCCATGCTAAATTCTGACCAATCTGGTGAGGTATGTAAACCAGTAATTCTAGAGCTAGCAAGCTTAAACAACAATTACATTACAAATTACACCTGGAATATTTATGAAACCAATTATGAAGGTAACGAGACAGTGACAACAACTAATACTTCTACTCCAGAGCATTCTGCACTATTAAATGATATAGCTACTTTCGACATAGAATTAATAGTTCAGTCTCAACATGGTTGTAGGGACACCACTCTTATAGAAAATAATTTTGAAACAATTGGGCCAATACCTTATTTCACATTATCAGATCCAATAATTTCATGTGATTCCGTTTATCAAGACATTATAGACGAAACTTATTCTTTGTTTATCGATTCTTATTCGATTGACTATGGTAATGATGACACTTCAAATTATGTCCTAAATGATACAAATTCAACAGTATACACGTATTCAGCTGAAACATCAACTCCTTCTCAAGATTATACTATCACTCTTAGTGCAGAATACAAAGGCTGTACTGCCACTTATACTGAAACCATAACAATTAATCAACCTGAGCTACCACCAGCTCCCATCATTAATTATGTGACCGTTACACCCGGGCAAGATGTCATGATTGAATGGTCTACAGAAAACTTGGTTGATAATTTAAACTCAATAGATTTATATCATCAAACTTCTAATCCCTGGACCTTAATAAATTCTTCAAGTCAGATGATTCCTAATCAAACTTCACATGATACACCTACGAATCAAGTGAATCATTATACTGCAGTTCAACAAGACAGCTGTGCACACTTCTCTGACAGGTCAATTGTTCACTCTTCCATATTACTAAACTCTGTAAGTACTTCTCTCCAAACGATCAACCTAAATTGGACGAGTTACAATGGTTGGAATTCGGTAGCATCATATAACATCTTTAGATCTGAAGAAGGCGCGGAATACCTACTTCACAAATCTGTAGCTGGGGATATTTTGAGCTATAAAGACACAAATTTATGCAATGTCATTTACAGTTATTATGTTGTAGCAAATCATCCAACATATGAGTTTCAATCTAGATCTAACAACACATCTTTAGTACCAAACTTTATTGATTTCACAACTCCAATTGATGTAAAATATACGACTGTAAGCATTAACGAGAATATTATAACCAAATGGGATGCGCCTATCTTGAGTGATCTCACCTATTATAAAATTGACCGTTATGATGATTTTTCAAATTGGGTGTTTGACTACGATTCTAGCATAAGTTCAGTTTACATAGACAACAACGTCAATGTTAACGCTAGAAATTACAAATACCGAATTTCATATTCAGATTTATGTGGAAATACTGGACCACTAAATGGCAATACCGGAGAGAATATACTTTTAAGAGGAACTCAAAGTAAAAATGAGTTTAACCTAAATTGGAATCCTTACCAAGAATGGGATGATGGCGTAGGAGAGTACCACATTCTAAAAGTAAATGAGACCAACAACATATCGGAAAATATAGACACTGTTTCAGGGTCAGAATTTAATTATGTAATCGATAATTATTTTAATGAGATAGACACAAATTATTGTTATATGGTTGTAGCGATAAATGCTGCTGACCCAACAATTCAGAGTCACTCCAATGTTCGTTGCTTTATCCCTCAAGCTACAAATTACTTTCCAAATGCATTTTCACCAAATAACGATGAAATAAATGACACATATAAGTTCGAGGGATTATTTGCTAAAAAATTAGAGGTTCAAATTTTCGACCGCTGGGGAAAATTGATTTTCTCGAACAATAAAGTAGATTTTGAATGGGATGGAAAAAATAAAAATACAGGAAAACTATGTCCGCAAGGATCTTACAATATGAAATATAAAATTACGGGCTACGATGAATACTCAATAAAAGATGAAATACAAATTATGCTACTGAGGTGACAACTTTAATTATTTAAACACTTTTCGAACTATTTTTTTTGTGGCACCTGCTTTTTCTCGCACATATTGAGCACTCTTTTCTTTGAGCTCATTCCATCTATTTGGACGTGTTAGTAGTAAATCGCATTGGGCTATCATCTCTTGAGCAGACTTTATTTCAATGGCTACACCTATATTTTTTAAATCTACCGCTTCTTGAAACTTTTGATTATTTGGCCCTATAAATATTGGCATCCCAAATGTAGCTGCCTCTAATATATTGTGAATACCCTTACCAAAACCACCACCAATATATGCGATGTCGGCATAAGCATATAAAGAACTTAATAAGCCAATATTATCAATAATTAACACATGAGCAGTTTCTGCATTTTGCACATTGGCATTACTATAACGCAATACCTCAAGCTCAATGGAAGACTCAAGTTTATCCAAAGCCGATGGACGCATTTCGTGCGGTGCAATAACATACTTAAATCTAGCTCCATAATGTTTGATAAACTCAACCATCATATCTTCTCCTTGGTTCCAGGTACTTCCACAGATAAACAAAGGATTATCACCTTTGAAATGATCTAATACAGGAAGTTCATTTACATTATTAGTGATCTCTAAAACCCGATCAAATCGGGTATCACCTACATTACTGACTTGTGTTATATTTCTAGTCAACAACATGTATTTAGAGTCTTCATTCTGAACAAATAAATGATCAAAATTTGAAATAATATTGAGCATCCAAACCCCTGTATTTTTGAAAAAATAGTGATTGTTTCTAAAAATAGCAGAGATCACATAATGTTTATGATTGAGATTTTGTAAAGCCTTTAAATAATTTGGCCAAAAATCATACTTTACAAAAAAAGTATATACCGGTTTAATCAGTTTTACAAAACGCTGTGCATTAACTTTTGTATCTAAAGGAAGATAACACACATAATCAGCCAAGGGATAATTTTTTCGAACTTCGTAACCAGAAGGGGAATAAAATGTAATCAAAATCTTATATTGAAGATATTCTTTT
>Ga0066605_10002014_pt1 | contig 13197 bp, 11 predicted proteins | sample SaaInlLV_DNA_10m_FD_60385 | JGI IMG/M metagenome (GOLD analysis project Ga0066605, IMG submission 60385) | Marine microbial communities from expanding oxygen minimum zones in the Saanich Inlet - SI075_LV_DNA_10m | ecosystem: Environmental > Aquatic > Marine > Unclassified | place: British... | reverse complement strand
ATTGGTAGACACAAGGGACTTAAAATCCCTCGATAGAAATATCGTGCCGGTTCAAGTCCGGCCTCGGGTACCACATATTATGAAAAAAAACTGGCTTGTTGCATCATATAAAATTAACGAAGTAAGAAGATTAGAAAGTAATTTATCAAATCAAAAATTTGACTTTTATTTACCGAAAATAACAATAAAAAAGATTAATACTACTTCCAAAGTGGAAGTGCTCTTTCCTGGTTATATTTTTGTTAATACTAGTCTTGAAAATTACTCGGCTCTCAAATATACAATTGGCATAAAAAATATTATAAAATTTGGAGATAATATCTCACGCCTTTCTTCTGATGAAATTGAAGTTATGCAAATGGCAGAGGAAACATCAAAAATAGACCCAGTAGCTTCACAAATAGAAATAGGCCAAGAAGCGATGATTTCAAAGGGATCCTTAAAAGGAAGCATGGTAAAAATATGCTCTTTTCCATCCAAACAGAGAGTAGGCATCCTTCTTACTTTTCTTGGTTCTGTGAGAAGAGTTACTATCTCAGAAAATGACCTTATTTTTTAAAATATATTGACTAAAAAAACACTTAATAATATAATCGCTCAACTGTTGAACGGGTATAATATAACTATTGCATTATATTAATATTCGTGCGGTAGCTATAAATCCAAATTATTTTTCATATTTAAATAGCTACTAAAGAACTATTAAAATACCATGTGGAAATCTAAAAACATCACAGAAGATCAATTGGATCTTATGCATATTATCGAATGTGATTCCAATTCATCCCAAAGACAAATAGCTCAAAAAACTGGTTTAAGCATAGGAAAAGTAAATTATTGCCTTAAAGCATTGATAGATATTGGATTAATTAAAACAATAAGCTTTAGCAAATCAAATCAAAAAATAAACTATGCGTATATTTTAACGCCGAAGGGTATAAAAGAGAAAGCAGCTGTAACTAAAAAATTTATTATCAAAAAGAAACAAGAATACGATAAACTTATCTCATACATTGAATAATAATTTTTATGCAAGATACATATACTTATAAAAACCCAAATGATTTTGATGACGAAATAGATCTCATTAAACTTTTTTATGTTCTATTAGATGGAAAATGGATTATTATTTCTATGACGTCTTTTATATCGATTATTGGAGTTATTTTCAGCCTTCAGTTACCTAATATTTATGAATCTAAAGCTTTACTTGTTCCTGTAAATCCATCTAATAGCATTGCTAGATCTATTGGAAATTATGGAAGCCTTGCGGGGCTTGCCGGTATAAACCTTTCCCCTGTTAGTGATGGAGGGAATTCTGCAAAAGCAATAAAAAAGATTAGCTCCCTAAGTTTTTTTGAAAACAACATAATGCCAAATATTTATCTGCCAGATCTTATGGCTGTTAAATCTTGGAACTCTGAAACAAATACATTGGTTTTTGATGAAAATATTTATGATTTAAATACAAACGCTTGGATTAGAGACTATTCTTTTCCTAGCCAACTCATGCCAAGTGCTCAAGAAAGCTTTAAAGTATTTAAATCAAAGCACTTAACTTTCAGTATGGATAAAAGGTCTGGCTTTAGCACCCTATCAATCAAACACCAATCTCCATTTGTAGCCAAGCAATGGGCAGAGTTGATCGTCAATGAAGTTAATAATTTCTATAGAACAAAAGATAGATTAGAATCAGAAAAGGCTGCTAGCTATCTTAATCAGCAAATTTCAATGACTGGTTTATCTGAAATCAAGCAAGTCTTAGCGCTGCTGTTGCAAGAAGAAACTAAAAAATTAACTCTAATAGAAGCCAATCAATTTTATGTTTTTGAGTATATTGATCCTCCGGCGGTGATGGAACTTAAATCAGAACCTAAGCGATCTACAATATGCATATTGATAGCACTAGTGGGAGGAATGTTGAGTATTTTGTTGGTTCTTATAAGGCATTATTTTTTTAATGAAAAAAATTCATAATTTTTACGGTTTCATAAATATATAAGGTTTATTCGTAATTATGAAAAAAATACTGACCGTTTTTGGTACGCGCCCTGAAGCAATAAAGATGGCGCCCCTTGTGCATGCGCTTGCAGCTGATGATCGTTTTGATGCAAAGGTTTGTGTCACAGCTCAACATCGTGAGATGCTTGATCAAGTTCTGGAATTGTTTGAGATCAATCCTGATTTTGATCTTAATATTATGAAGACAGGCCAAACGCTGAACGATGTAACAACGGCTATCCTTATTGGCCTAAAGCCAGTTTTAGAAGACTTTAAACCTGATGTGGTGTTGGTGCATGGGGACACGGCATCTACCTTTGCAGCTTCCTTGGCGGCCTTCTATCAACAAATTAAGGTAGGTCATGTTGAGGCGGGTCTAAGGACGGGAAATATTTACTCACCCTGGCCTGAAGAAGCTAACAGAAAGCTCACCAGCACTATTACTAACTATCATTTTGCTCCAACAGTAGGCTCTAAAGAAAATCTGTTAAAAGAGGGTGTGTCGGAAGGTGAAATTACTGTAACTGGTAATACTGTGATTGATGCTCTATTCTGGGTAAGAGAGAAGTTAAATAAAGATAGATCCCTATCTAACGAGCTTAGCTCAAGATTTGATTTCTTAGATCCAAATAAAAAACTAATCTTGGTCACAGGTCATCGCCGAGAAAGTTTTGGAGGTGGTTTTGAGAGGATCTGCGAGGCTCTGTGCCGGATTGCAACAAATAACCTTGACGCTCAAGTACTTTATCCAGTTCATCTTAATCCACATGTGCAAGAGCCAGTAAATAGGCTTTTGAGAGATTTAGATAATGTGTTTTTGATCGAACCTCAACAATACCTTCCATTTTGCTATCTCATGGGTAGAGCCACGATTATTCTAACTGATTCGGGTGGTATTCAAGAGGAAGCGCCATCACTAGGTAAGCCGGTTCTTGTTATGCGCGAGACAACCGAGCGCCCCGAGGCTATTGATGCCGGCACAGTTCGCCTTGTTGGCACAGAGGTTGAATTGATAGTTAGTCAGGCAGACCTGTTACTAACAGACTCTTATGAATATCAAAAAATGAGCAAAGCTCAAAACCCCTTCGGCGATGGTTTGGCGAGCGAGCGCATCTTGGAATTTTTAATTTAAGGAAAAAAAATGTCTTTTAATACCATTTGTGTTGTTGGTCTAGGCTACATTGGGTTGCCAACAGCTGCTATGTTTGCTTCAAAAGAAAAGCACGTAACTGGCGTAGATATAAGTCAACACGCTGTGGAAACCATTAATGCAGGGCAAATACATATTGTTGAACCTGGACTTGACGTAATGGTCAAGAAAGCAGTGGATAATGGCTTCTTAAGGGCAACAACAACTCCAGAGCCGGCGGATGCTTTTTTAATTGCGGTGCCAACGCCGTTCTTACCTGCTAATACACAAGACTCAATACCTGAGCCTGATCTCTCTTACATTGAGTCTGCTGCAAAATCGATTGCAAAAGTATTAAAAAAAGGCGACCTTGTGATACTTGAATCAACATCTCCAGTTGGTGCAACAGAGCAGATGTCTAAATGGTTAGCGGAGGAAAGGTCAGATCTAACTTTCCCTCAAACTCATGGCGAAGAATCGGATATTCGGGTTGCGCATTGCCCTGAGAGGGTTCTTCCAGGTCATGTCATCAGAGAGTTGGTTGAAAATGATCGTATTGTTGGTGGTATGACCGAGCAGTCCTCGGCTGCAGCCACTCAGCTCTATAACATATTTGTAAAGGGTGATTGTATTATCACTAACGCTCGGACAGCTGAGATGGCAAAATTAACTGAGAATGCATCTCGGGATGTGAATATTGCATTTGCTAACGAGTTATCAGTAATCTGTGATAAGTCAGGTATCGATGTTTGGGAGCTGATTGGTCTTGCAAACCGCCATCCTAGGGTAAATATTTTGCAGCCTGGTCCTGGTGTAGGAGGACATTGTATTGCTGTAGATCCTTGGTTTATTGTCAGTCAAGCAAAGGATGATGCGAAACTAATCAAGGTTGCTCGTGAGGTCAATGATCAAAAACCTAGTTGGGTAATAAAGAAAATAAAGGCTGCAATATCAGATTATCTAGTTTCTTTTCCTGGTAAAAACGCTAGTCAAATAAAAATAGGGTGTTTTGGTGTGGCATTCAAGGCCGATATTGACGATCTCAGAGAGAGCCCTGCCATGGCAATTGCTGAGACTATATCTGAATGGCATCTTGGAGAGGTGCTTGTTGTAGAACCAAATATAAAAACTCTGCCTGAATCTCTTAACAAATGTAAGCTTGTTACTCATGATTTTGCGATCATACAAGCGGATATTGCAGTTATCCTTGTTAATCACAAAGAATTTTATGAGCTCGACTTTGGCAACATTAAACTTATTGATACCAGAGGGATATATAAAAAATGAAACCAACAAAGATTGAAGACAGATTATTTTCTGGCCACTCTGGCTGTTTTATCATTGCAGAAATAGGACAGGCACATGATGGAAGTTTAGGTTCAGCTCATGCCTACATTGACGCTGTAGCTCGTACAGGAGTTGATGCGGTAAAATTTCAAACTCACATAGCACATGCAGAATCAACTCAACATGAGCAGTTCAGGGTAAAGGTTTTTCCTCAGGATAAAACTCGTTATGACTATTGGAAGCGAATGGAGTTTACTTTTCAACAGTGGAGTGATTTAGCAGCTCACGCAAGAGACTTAGGCTTGGAGTTCCTATCTACCCCATTCTCAAAAGAAGCTGTTGACTTACTTCAAATGTTGGACGTTCCTGCCTTCAAAATAGGATCTGGAGATGTAAGTAACTTTGATTTACTAGATGAAATAATAGCGACTCAAAAACCAATTTTACTTTCCAGCGGCATGTCAAGTTATAATGAATTGGATAATACAGTTGGTAGGATAACAGCAAAGGGAAATAAGTTAGCCGTTTTTCAATGCACAACTTCATACCCGTGTGATGCAAAGGAAATTGGATATAATGTCTTAACTGAGTTAAAGCAAAGGTACAGGTGTCCTGTTGGTTTGTCAGATCATTCAGGTACGATTTTTCCATCCCTTGCAGCAGTAACACTTGGGGCAAATTTCTTAGAGGTACATTCAGTTTTCTCTAAACAGTGCTTCGGTCCTGACACTAAAAGCTCACTTGACATGCTAGAGCTTAAACAGCTTGTCGATGGGGTGCGTTTTATTGAAAAAGGCTTAATGAATAAAATTGATAAAAACATTGCTTCTGCAGCTCTATCTAAAACGAAAGAGCTTTTTTCTCGAAGCGCTTTTTACTCAAAAGGTATTAAAGCTGGTGAAGTTTTTAGTGAAGATAGTTTTGCCATGAAAAAGCCAGGAGGCGGCATAGACATTGCAATCGCTAATCAATTAATTGGTAAAACTCTCAAACAAGAAAGATGCTTTGATGATTTTGTAAGTACTGAGGACTTTTTATGAAGAATATTCTAGCTATTTTGGTTGATAGAGCTAATTACGGTCGAATGAAGCCAGTTTTGTCGGCTATTCATCATGATCCTGATTTGAAGCTAGAGGTCATGTGTACAGGAACCATGGTTTTGCCTAGGTTTGGTAATGTTGTTGATGAGGTAGAAAGGGATGGCTTTAATGTTACCTCTCGAGTCTATATGGAGATTGAAGGATCTAACGCAACCACTATGTCTAAAAGTATTGGGCTAGGCATTGTTCAGTTTTCAACTGAATTTGAGAGAATTTCCCCCGATTTTATTCTCCTTATTGGAGACCGATACGAGGCCCTGGCAGCAGCGATCTCTGCAGCTTATATGAATCTTCCTATAGCGCACATTCAGGGTGGTGAGGTATCTGGTTCCATAGACGAAAGTTGTAGGCACGCAATTACCAAATTTAGCCATTTACACTTTCCCTCCACGAAAAGAGCCAGGGATTATATTATCCGAATGGGTGAAGATGTTGAATCAGTTCATCATGTTGGTTGTCCTGCTGGTGATTACATATTGTCCTTGTCTAATGACTTGAGGTTCTCTGACATAGCCGGCGGTTTGGGTGCACCGATTGATCCTCAAAACCCCTATTTATTGGTAATTTTTCATCCTGTGACCACACACTCAGGAATGAGGAATGAGGCAAGCGAACTTCTTGAAGCGCTGCATGAAATCAATATGCCGACGATATGGCTATGGCCAAATGTTGATGCCGGGTCAGATAGGATTTCCACTGCTATAAGGTCGTTCAGGGAAGACAAAAAACCTGAATGGCTTTATCTTGCTAAGCATTTTCAGCCAGAAGTTTTCCAAAAACTTCTAAAAAATGCAGCTTGTGCAATTGGTAATTCCTCAAGTTTTATTAGAGATACAACCTTCTCGGGAACGCCAGTAGTTTTAGTTGGTGATAGGCAGATTGGTAGAGAAAAGGCTGAAAATCTAGCTGATACGAAGCTCACAAGAGAAAGTATATGTGAAAATGTAAAAAAGCAATTATTGCATGGTAAATACGCAAGCAGCGATCTATATGGAGACGGAACTGCATCCAAAAAAATTGTAAGTATTCTCAAATCCTTCAATCCGAAGATTCAAAAAACATTAAGTTACGTGGATTTATAAAATGTCAGGGATAATTTGTGCTGCATCCAAAAATTTAAAAAGATCGCCAACTGAATTTACGAAAATTCTTGAGAATTTTTTTATTGGAAAGCAGGAGCTAAGAGCCGTGAAGTCTGGGAGTAACTTTCAGGCCGCAGTTGTGTCCACCCCGGAAAGTGCTGCAAGTTGTTCTTGTGACGAAGATCTTGGAATTAGCATAATTGTCGATGGATATTTTATTGATTGTATTGGTTCTGGTTTAAGTTCGTCTGAGTGGTTGCTCCAGAAATATACGCCAAACAGTAATCAGGTCTATTCTCATCTAAACGGATCTTTCAATATTTTAATAATCAATCACAAACAGCAAGAAATAAAGTTGATAACAGATCGCTATGGTTCAAGGCCACTTTTTATAGTTGATGATGATGCCAATCTTTTAATATCCCATAGGGCAAGTATTCTCTTTGATATAAGTGATCATAAAAAGGCCATTAATCAAAAGCTAGTCGCTAATCAATTAAGTTACAGTCGAATTTTTTATGGCGATGAAACTTTCTTTAAAGGTATTCAATCTGTTCCAAAGCAGGCAATCATTACTTGGACTCAAAATTCAGGTGTTAAATATGGGAGTTATAGGCCAAATGTAAATAATTTTGTTTGTGAGGGTGGGGGTTCAGTTGATGAATTAACGGATCTATTTAAAGAAGTGATCAGTGATTTCTCGGGAATTTCAAATGTTGGTTTAAGTCTGTCTGGAGGTCTTGATTCTAGGGTGCTATTGGCCTCAGGCTTCAAGGGCCCGACTTTTACTTGGGGATATCAGCGTGAAAATGATGAAATAAAGTTAGCAAAAAGATGTGCTGATGTAACATCAAATCCCTGGAATTTTATACAATTACAACCAGAGTCTTTCTTAGATTTGAATTGCGATGGTGATAAGTTACGTGAGGGTCTGGATTTGTTTGTTCAAGCACACACATTCTCTGTTTATCCTGAGATAGTCAAAAATAATGTAACTAGTTTAATTACAGGTATTGGAATGGGTGTTTTTGTGTCTGGTTGTTATAACCCCTCACGAGAAATTAATAGCTTTGATGAAGTCCTAGATTTCACAAAAAATAAGATGCAATATTTTTCAAAAGGCGACCGAAAGAAACTATTTAAAAGTGATCAACTTGAATGCTTGGTAAGTGAAATATTCACAGGGGTCAAGTCAAAACTTCGTGAAAGCTATAGGGAGCTCGGGGCAGTTAAGTCTATAGAATCTTTTTTTCTTGAGCACAGAACCAGGCGTGGAATGTTTCAAAGGCAGCAATGGCAGCGAGCCTTTTGTGAAGACTATATACCTAGTTATGATAACCGCCTTATTGATTATCTAGCAACATTCAAGCCTGAGGAAAAATTGAATTATAGGCTTTCTAGGCAATTACTTATTTCCTTATCTAAAGACTTGGCCGATATCCCATATCAAAAAAATAATATTCCAGTTTCAGCTCCAATAAAGTTTTGGTCTGACGCAGAACGAATTGAGTTGGAAAAAGAGTGTCTGTATCGTGATATATTCAACAACTCCATGGGCCAATGTTTTATTCCTTATAATCGTTTTTACTCGAACTTTGATGAGTGGCTAAGAACCAATAAACTTTGGATGAGCCAGGCAAGATCTTTATTGTTGGGTTCAGATTCAAGAGTGGGTGACTACCTACAGCATGATGCAATAAAAGGGTTGATTGATGATCAGGAATCAGGAAAGTATCCAAATTTTTCAAAAATTGTCCACTTAATGTCATTAGAAAAAACTTTGAGGACAAATTTTGACTAAAAAAATACTTGGTATAATTCCTGCGAGGGGTGGCTCTAAAGGTGTAACTCGAAAAAATATAAGGAGTGTCGGAGGTAAGCCATTAATTTATTGGTCGATTATTGCTGCCAAGGAATCTAAGTTTCTTACTCGTACCTATGTAACAACTGACGACTCTGAGATTGCCGAAATAGCTAAATCTTATGGTGCCGCATTGATTTCTAGGCCGCAAGAACTTGGAGATGATAAAACCCCGATGATACCAGTACTAAAGCACTTATGCTTGGAGGCTGAAAATCTTCATGGCAGATTTGATTATGTGTTATTGCTTCAACCAACAGCACCTTTCAGGACCGGCGAGCTGATTGACCGTGCCATTGCTCTTCTGATTTCGCAAAGTACTTCAAAATCACTAATTAGCCTCTACCAAGTAGATGATTGCCACCCATCACGAATGTACAGGCAAGTGAATGGTGAGCTTCAAAAGGTTTATCAGGAACCTAGCGGTTCATTAAGGCAGGATCTTGAGCCAATATATCATCGCAACGGTGCCATATATGCTTGTACTCGAGATCTCCTCATGACAGATAACAAACTTATTTGCGATAGCCCAATCCCCTTAATTATGGAAAAATCATCATCTATCAATATTGACGATGAGCAAGACCTCATAATTGCTGATTTTTTAATGTGCGAACGAAATAAATTTTAGGTTATGGCTTGGGAAATATTCTTGTGATAAAACCGATACTTTTAAATATTGAACCCTTCAAATTTTCAAAAATTGCAAAAAAAATGCTTCAAAACTATTTTGATTATAGGGAAGCAACTTCAGAGTCTTTAATTAAGCAAGAATTGCCAGGTGCTTGTGTTTTGCTAACACGCTTAGGATATAACTTAAACAAAGACTTTTTGTGTAATGCTAAAAAATTGAAATATGTTGTTACCCCCACTACAGGCACCAATCACATAGATGAGGTCTACCTTACAAGAATTGGCGCTAATGTTGTTTCCCTCAAAGGTGAAATTGAGTTTCTAAAAAAAGTGACTCCTACCGCCGAGCATACCTGGGGTTTGTTGTTAGCCTTATTAAGGGACTACAAATATGCATTCCAAGATGTTGAAAACTATAGGTGGCGAAGGGATGATTTTAAGGGTTCCCAAATTAAAGGCAAAACCATTGGAATTGTTGGAATGGGTAGACTTGGGGAAATGGTTGCTAAATATGCTTCTGCTTTTGGAATGGAGGTGATTTTTTCCGATATTTGTCAGATTAAATCTCACCACAGGCAGGTGAGTTTTTTAGAGTTGCTAAAAAATTCAGATGTTGTTTCCATTCATGTACCTTTAGATAACACAACCCGTGGTTTATTTTCTTATGAAGAATTTTCAATTATGAAGTCAACCGCAATTATTTTGAATACCTCTAGAGGAGATATTATTGATGATTGCGCCCTTCTAGATGCTTTAGAGAATAAAAAACTATCAGGAGCAGGGCTTGATGTTCTTAAATTTGAAGAAGACTGGGGTTTAAATGTGCCAACTGACCATGCGTTAATCGGGTATGCAAAAAGAAATAGCAACCTAATTATTACCCCTCACATAGGTGGTGCATGTCCGGAAGTAATGAGACTAGCAGAAGAATTTATTTCTAAAAAGCTAATTGATACGTCTTGTTTTGAATAATTCTAACCTCATATCTCGCTTGAAAAGTACTGCGAGTATAAATTTAGTAAGACATCTATGTCAGCTTTTAATTGGAATAAGTGTGGCCAGATTACTCTCTGTTGATGATAAGGGGCTTCATTTTGTTTTTACTACATTTGCAGCCGCTGGCGGTATATTGTTGTCTTTTGGGATGGCTAATTCTATTGTGTATCATGTAAAAAGAGAATTGATAAGCATTAAAACCTTTTACAGGCTTACTTTTCTAACTATTGTCATGATAAGTGTAATATGCGTTGTTGCTGCATTTTTTTTATATCCGATATTTTCAGACATATTTTTTAGAGGTAAAGACCACCAGTCTTATTTTTTCTCTGTTTTTATATTGCTCGTAGTAATATCGTTCAACAACTACTTGTTATCATCTTTGAGCCTAGCTTTGAGTTTGAAAGGCTTATATTTTTTTCAAATGGTAATTGGATCACTTATTTTTTTAGCCCTATTGCTTATTGGTTTAACTTTCCTAAAATTTGACATTTATGACGTAATATATGGCTTTGTTGCAATTGAGGGTATCGTGGGTGTTATATGTTTATGTTTTGTGGGCTTTAAGTTACGTGATTGTAGGAAAAATGTAGGGGGTTCTACTAAGCCGGTTGAGGTTTTAAAGTATGCTGGTAGTTGTTATTTAGGAGTTTCGGGCTCAACCATAGCAGCAAACGGAGATTCTCTGATAGCATCTTCAATGCTCGATAGCTATCAGATGGGCCTGTACTCTATCGCTAAAACTTTTTATCGGTTAATTGCAATAATACCTCAAACTATTAATTCTGTTGCTTTCGGATATTTTTGCGAAAAAGAGTTCAATGATTCAGTCCTCATAGTGAAAAAGATCTGCCTAATATTTACTTCACTTTCATCAATTATGGTTATCTGCTCTTATTTTGTTTTAGAAGATGCAATCAAAATATTGTACGGGGAAAAATTTATTGGAGCATTCATGCCAGCACTAATTTTAGTTTTTTCAGCGGCCTTAATGGGCTGTACTTCTGCAATAAAACCATTTTTTCTTGCATACAATAGACCGTTTACAGCAAGCTTAGTTGTTGTCATAAGTAACTCTATTGGCTTAATTTTGTGCAGCTATTTAATTTTGTATTACGGATTAGCTGGTGCGGCTTTATCCTCTTTGATTGTGGCAGTTTTGGCTACTATTCTAAGATTATATTTTTTTACGCGTTTTAAATCAGAGTAAATTTTTAATGGTGAATAAATGTTAAAAAAAAGCGTTACGATTGTTATAGATTTTAAAATTTATTTTTATCTTTTCGAGCCAATAATAAGACATCTTATTTCACAGAACGTCCAAATTTTTATTGTTGCGCCTAAATCCCTTAGAACAGATATTAAATTAACTTTCCTGAGCGAACGGATTAAATTTATTAATTACGAGGAGCTTAAAAGACGGCACAAGCTGAGATTCATAGTTCACAGGATATGTACTATTTTGTTCACGAGAAATGACTTTTCATATCAGTTTTATAAGAAAAGAAATCAAATTACCAAGAAAGCTACAACAGTGCATTCGTTTCTTTATAAATTATCTGTATTTATACCAAAGGTTCCAAATTCAAGAATAAACGAATTTTTGAGCTTTGTATCTGGGTTATGGTTTGAAAACCCTTTCCCTACACGTGAGGTAATGGTGGGAAGTTTAAATGCTTCCCCCGAGTTGCTTGTTGCAAAGGGCCAGACTGTTACAACAGTTATGGAAAGCTGGGACCATGCAGTTAAGGCACCCAGTGGTTATAAATCCGATCTCTTTTTAGGATGGAATGAATCTTTGTGTGAAGATTGGAGATGTTTTCAAGGAGATCAAAATTGTCGTATTTTCCATCCCTTAAAGTTGAGGTATGCGCACGAGATATATAAAGGGCTACCGAATAAATCGAAAACTGTATCTAATCGTAGGATTAAGGTTTTGTACCCTATAGCTGGCACGAAAAAGTTTAGTATTGATATACTTGTTCAAATAGAGAGAATGATAATACAAGAGCTAATCCATTTGACAGAGCTACTAGATTGGGATTTATGCTTAAAGCCGCGACCAAATGGTTTAGTTGGTGAATTTGATTACGCAAAAGATTTTTCACATGTATCAGTTGGCGATGTGTCACATGGATCAATTGTAAATCCAGCAGATTATTTTTTTAGTGACCAAGAAAATTTTGATCGCTTTTCTATTTTGAATGATATTGATATCGTTATTAACGCATTTACTACTTTTGGTTTAGACTCGGCCGTTGCGGGGTTACCAGTATTGCAACTGGATCTAAGGTATGCGCTTGGTTTTGAGTCCTCTAGCCTTATTTATAATAATTATCACATAGAAAAATATTTGATTAATAAAAAAAATGTGATTAAACCAATTGGTGTTACTTTATTGAGTTACATATCCGATAGTAAGTTGGATTTATTTAGTATGGCTTCTGATTATTCTCGTGAGTTATGTGAATGGCTTTATTTGTATCCGTCAAGTTCAGATGCGATTAATGAATGTATTAATTCTGTATCCTTTAAAGAGACAAAAAGATGAAATATGCGTTAACTCATTGCTATACAGATCACAATAAAGGTGATGCAGCGATAATTATCTCGACCGTCCAGTTAATTCGTGAGTTGGACTCGAATGCAGAAATAAATATGTTTTCAACATTTGGTCCAAATGACGATCAATTTAAGAATGAACACGAGTTTATAAAGACTTTCGCTAGCAACCTATATCCAGGGATGTTTTACCAACCAAGACCTTTGTTTTTTGGGAGTGATGCATCTCGTCTGTTACATTTTACTTGGATTGTATTTAAGTTCTCAGTATTAATGCTAACCAAAAATAGAAATATCTTGAGATTTTTTTTTAGTAAACTAGAGCTAGAAGGAATCTCACAGTTTATGGGAAGTGACGTTGTTTTGAGTAAGGGCGGGAGTTACATAACAACTCAAAATAAATCTGTGAGGCAATCATTATCACTTATAACAATGTTGTATCCATTCTTTTTAGCTAAACGGTATAAAAAGAAAATGTTTATTTTTAGTCAGTCCTTAGGGCCAGTTGTTGGTGTATATAATCAATGGATAATGAAAAAAGCCCTC
>Ga0066605_10002009_pt1 | contig 13220 bp, 8 predicted proteins | sample SaaInlLV_DNA_10m_FD_60385 | JGI IMG/M metagenome (GOLD analysis project Ga0066605, IMG submission 60385) | Marine microbial communities from expanding oxygen minimum zones in the Saanich Inlet - SI075_LV_DNA_10m | ecosystem: Environmental > Aquatic > Marine > Unclassified | place: British... | reverse complement strand
GTGACGGAGTAAAGACTGTTGTAATCGGCGTCAATGACGACGAAATCACAGCTGAGCACGACCTTATCTCGAATGCATCGTGCACTACGAACTGCTTAGCACCAATGACTAAGGTTATCCTCGAGAACTTCGGTATCGAAGAAGGTCTGATGACAACAGTCCACTCTTACACTGCGACTCAAAAGACAGTTGATGGTCCTTCTCCTAAGGACATGAAGGGCGGCCGCACAGCAGCTCTGAATATTATTCCTTCCACTACAGGCGCTGCGAAAGCTGTTGGCCTCGTGCTTCCAGCAGTTCAAGGCAAGCTATCTGGTATGGCTTTCCGCGTACCAACTCCAACTGTTTCTGCTGTAGACCTTACAGTGAAGACGGAGAAGAGCACATCTTACGCAGAAATCTGCGAAAAGATGAAGGAAGCTTCTGAAGGTTCCCTCAAAGGTATCCTTGGTTACACTGAAGACGAAGTTTGCTCTTCTGACTTTATTCACGATGAGCTCAGCTCTATCTTCGATGCAGGCAGCGGCATGGGTCTTAACGACAAATTCTTCAAGCTTGTTTCTTGGTATGACAACGAATGGGGTTACTCAAACCGCGTTGTTGAGCTCGTTCAGAAGGTTTCCAAGTTCCTCTAAGAACTTTCTAATCGTATCTTGAATTGCTGGCCGCCGCGCAGGTTTCCCATTGAGCGGATACTCTGTTGTGGCGGCCTTTTTTATTTTCGGTTTCTAGTTATCTGGCTTTCAGTTTCTAGTCCAAAGCATCTTTGCTTTGCCATCTCCGGCACAATCATTTCACTCACTTTCATTATCACTTTTTAACATGGCTACAAAATCCATTAAAGACGTCGATCTTTCCGGTAAACGCGTTCTCGTCCGTTGTGACTTCAATGTTCCACTAACTGATGGCGTCATCTCCGATGATTCTCGTATCATTGCAGCACTGCCAACGATTCAAAACCTCGTCGCTCAAGGCGCGAAGGTCATTCTCTCCAGCCACCTCGGTCGTCCCAAGGGTGAGAAGGACGCGAAGTTTACTCTCGCTCCAGTAGCTGAAGCACTCGCTGCACAGCTCGGACAGCCTGTGACATTCATCGAAGATTGCATTGGCGAAGAAGTGGAGGCCGAAGTTGCAAAACTTGGCGACGGTGAAGTCGTACTACTTGAAAACGTTCGTTTCTACCAGGGCGAGACAGACAACGATCCGAAATTTGCCGCATCACTAGCAAAGCTAGCTGACGCATTTGTGAACGATGCATTCGGCACCGCACACCGCGCACACGCTTCCACTGCAGGTGTTGCAAAATTCCTCTCACCTTGCGTTTGCGGCCTTCTCATCGAGAAGGAGCTTGCCTACCTTGGCGAAAAGACCAACAGTCCTAAGCGTCCACTGACAGTGATCCTTGGCGGCGCCAAGGTTTCCGATAAGATCAAAGTGATCGACACGCTGCTTGAGAAAGCCGACACCATCATCATCGGCGGTGGCATGGCCTACACATTTAAATTGGCCTTGGGGCAAACCGTAGGGGATTCGCTAAGCGAGCCTGATTACATTCCAACTGCGAAAGCAGCACTCGCCAAGGCGAAAGAGAAGGGTGTTAAGTTCCTCCTCCCAGTGGATAATATGGTCGTGAAAGGTCTTGATTTCGGTGCAGGCACATTTGCGGATAGCAAAGTGGTTGAAGGCAGTATCGAAGCTGGCTGGGAAGGCGTTGACATCGGCCCGAAAAGTATCGAGCTATTCAATGCTGAAGTTGAGAGCGCCAAGACTGTTCTCTGGAATGGGCCTATGGGAATCTTCGAAATCGAAGCCTGCAACAAGGGAACTTTCGCTGTCGCTAAGACCATCGCAAATTCCGACGCATGTTCCATCATCGGTGGTGGCGACTCAGTAAAAGCCATCAAGATGGCTGGGTACGGTGACCAAGTCACGTTCATGAGCACTGGCGGCGGCGCTTCTCTCGAATTTCTCGAAGGCAAAGAGCTCCCAGGCGTCAGCGCACTCGACACTATCTAGGAAAACGATAATTGCTTCGCCATCTCCGGCGGGTCTCCATTCAAATTAATAATTCAAAAATAATATTATGAGTAAATTAGCACGCAAATACCTCATCGCAGGTAACTGGAAAATGAACCTGAACTCGGCCGAAGGCGCTGAGCTCGCTAAAGATGTTGTCAGCATCGTTGGTCCACAGACCGACGTTTCTGTCTGCGTTTGCCCAACCTTTACGACACTCGAAGCAGTGTCTCAGGTTGTAACCGACTCCAACGTTTCTCTCGGTGCGCAAAACATGCACTTCGAAGCGTCTGGTGCATACACTGGTGAGATCTCTGCTGAGATGCTTCGCCACCTGTTCTGCAAGTTCGTCATCCTCGGACACTCAGAGCGTCGCGAATACTTCGGTGAAACGGACGCGATCGTTAACAAGAAGACACTCGTCGCACTTGCAGCGAACCTTAAGCCAATCGTATGCATCGGTGAAACACTCGATGAGCGTGAAGCCGGTAAGGTAAACGAAGTTATTAAGACTCAACTCGAAGGTGCACTCGTCGGTGTCACATCCGACGCTGCAGACGCATTGGTCGTTGCTTACGAGCCAGTCTGGGCGATCGGCACAGGCAAGACAGCTACACCAGAAATGGCCGAAGAAGTGCACGCGCAAATCCGTAGCCTCCTGACTGGTCTGGTCGGTGCAGAAGCAGCGGACAAAGTTCGCATCCTCTACGGTGGCTCCATGAAGCCAGAAAACGCAGACGAGCTCCTCGCTCAGCCAAACATCGACGGTGGTCTCATCGGCGGTGCAGCGCTCAAGGCAAACTCATTCGCAGCACTCGTCGAGAGCGCAGCGAAGCTTTCCAAGTAAGCTCAATTCTCAATCAGATTTCAAAAGGCCGAGGCGGAAACGCTTCGGCCTTTTTGTTTTATGTGCATTTCAGAAACTAATGTGGCGCGCTTTCTGGTTGATTCCTCCAGCGTGAGGTCTAAGGCTCTTTCGTTTACCGAACAACCACCACACGACAGTTATTATCTATGGCAACAGGACTTCTTTTTTCCGGACAAGGCGCACAATCCGTGGGCATGGGCCGTTCTCTCTACGAGAACTCAGCAATCGCGAAGGCACTCTACGATGAGGCCAACGAAATCCTCGGTTGGGATCTTAAAACGCTCTGCTTCGAAGGCCCTGCCGAGGCGCTCACAGAAACTAAGGTCTGCCAACCAGCACTGTATGTGCAGGGCTATGCGCTGTTCAGTATTTTGAAAGAAGCGGGCAAGCTTGACAATGCGACGGCTGCATGTGGCCTCAGCCTCGGTGAGCTGACAGCTCTCGCAGCTGCTGGCGTGTATGATTTCGCAACTGGCCTCAAGCTGGTTGCTGAGCGTGGTCGTCTGATGCAGATCGCTTGCGACGCGACCAAGGGCGGCATGGCTGCCGTGATCGGCGGCACTCCTGAGGATGTGCAAACGTTCTGCGACGAGTTCGATATCGAAATCGCGAATCTCAACTGCCCTGGGCAAATCGTCATCTCTGGGGACAACAGCAAGGTGCTCGAAGCAGTCGCAGTCTCCAAAGGCCGCTTCAAGCTTTGCAAGCCGCTCAACGTCGCAGGTGCGTATCACAGTAAGTTGATGGTTTCGGCGCGTGATGCGTTTGCTGAGTTCATCAAAGACTTCGACTTTAAGGCCCCAGAGATCGCCGTTTACACGAATGTCACTGGCGAGCGTGTCCGCGATCCGCAAGCGATCAAAGATGCACTGGTCAGCCAAGTAGTATCGTCAGTTCGTTTTGAGGACAATCTTCGTAATATGGCGACCGAAAACAATCTGTCCGATTTCTACGAGTGTGGCCCTGGCAAGGTCTTGACCGGCTTTGCGAAGCGTATTGATAAGGCATTGAGCATCACGCCAGTTTCTGAGTTCAGCGATTTGCCAGAGTAGTATTTACCGATTGGCGGTTCCCCCTATCGCCGTTTTTCGGAACCATTTGAAGCGCGGACGACACAGTCCGCGCTTCTTTGCTGTATTTCGACGTTGAAGTTTTCTCAAAGCACGCGATCTTTACGCGCTTCCTGCCTTTTTACATGACCGATCTAGCCCATACTCGCAACTTTTGTATCATCGCCCACGTCGACCACGGCAAGACGACTTTGTCCGACCGTATTCTCGAACTCACGCGCACTGTTGAGATGCGCGACATGAAGGCTCAACTGCTTGATTCGATGGACCTGGAGCGTGAGCGCGGCATCACCATTAAGAGTCACCCGGTGACCATGGTTTATCGCGCGAAGAATGGCGAAGATTATACTTTCAATTTGATCGATACTCCGGGCCACGTGGATTTCTCCTATGAGGTCTCTCGTAGTCTGGCGGCATGTGAAGGCGCGATGCTGTTGATCGATGCCGCTCAAGGCATTGAGGCGCAAACAGTTGCCAATGCGCACCTCGCGGAAGAGCAGAAGCTGGCTATTGTCCCTGTGATCAATAAGGTCGATTTACCAAGTGCCGACGTGCCTGCGATTGAGGTACAGCTCGAAGACGTGCTCGCGATCCCAGCCGAAGAAGCCGTGCTCACCAGTGGTAAGAGTGGCATTGGCATCATCGATTTATTAGAAGCTGCAGTTCACCGTATTCCGCCACCACGTTGGGCTGACATCGATGGCCTGCGCGTGCTTATTTTTGACTGCCTCTATGATGCGTATAAGGGGGTGATCTGCTACGTCCGCGTCTTCTCAGGCTCGGTGAAGATGGGCGAACAGATTATGACCATGAGCGATGAGCGCAAAGCTCTGGTCAAAGAAGTGGGGCGCTTCTCACCAGAAATGACCAAGCAAGCGACACTCGAAGCGGGCGACGTGGGGTATATCGTCACCAACATGCGCGACGTGGCCGACATTAAGCTCGGTGACACAATTACGCACTCGAATGCTCCAACTGCTGAGATGCTCCCTGGCTACAAGCAAGTCAGCCCAATGGTGTTCAGTGGTATTTATCCAATTGATACGAGTGATTACAACAAGCTCAAGGCAAGCATGGGCAAGCTACGTCTCAACGATGCAGCGTTCGTCTATCAGTCCGAAAATTCGGTCGCACTCGGCTTTGGTTTCCGTTGTGGTTTTCTCGGTTTGCTACATATGGAAATTATTCAAGAGCGCATCCGCCGAGAGTACGACCTAGATGTTATTTCGACTTATCCAAGTGTTGTCTATAAGGTCACCAAGACCGACTTTGAAGAGCTCGAAGTGCATAACCCAATGCACCTACCGGATGTTTCCGAAATCGAATTTATTGAAGAACCAATGATCTTGGCATCGATCCACATTCCAAGCACATCGATTGGTGATGTATTGGCACTCGTCTCGGAGAAGCGCGGTATTTGCGAGCACACCGAGACAATCGACAATCAGCGCGTGATGCTGGTCTGTAATATTCCGCTCAATGAAATCTTGATCGATTTCAATGATCGCCTGAAGAGTATCACTCATGGCTACGGCTCGATGGACTACGAAATGAACGGCTATCAAAAAGCCAAGCTTTGCCGACTCGACATTATGGTCAATTCCGAGGCAGTGGATGCATTCTCCTCAATTGTGCATATCGACAAAGCCGAGGGCAGGGGCCGTGCACTCTGTAAACGACTCAAGGAGATTCTGCCCAAACAGATGTTCAAAATCGCGATTCAAGCCGGTGTTGGCTCCAATATCGTCGCTCGCGAAACTATCAGCGCCTACCGTAAGGATGTGACTGCGAAGTGTTATGGCGGTGATATTTCCCGTAAGCGTAAACTCCTCGAGAAGCAAAAAGAGGGTAAGAAACGCATGAAAAACATCGGCAGTGTATCGATTCCACAGGATGCATTTATTAAGATCCTTAAGACCTCTGATGGGGGCAGTTAAGCATCGTTCACCATTGACGGAGGTTCGCAGTAGAATCCGAAGTAATAGTTAGCCCAATATCCATGAAAAAGTTACGCAAACAAGCAAAAGAACTACTCCACGCGGCCAGTAAGGTGTATCACTACCGGCGCGATATCACGTCCGAAGCGCGTTTGCAGGAGCTCGAAAAGAGTGTCGTCGAAATAGAGACGATGATTGCAGACAATTCGGCGGAGTCCGTTCCATTTCAAGCGGCAATGGATCGTCTCGATGCATTATTGCGCAAGATTGGCGGCAAGATTCACCCGAAGACCTTCTGGAGTGATAACCTAGAAGTCGTCTTGGTTGCGGCAATCCTCGTCATTGGTGTGCGCACCTTCTTTTTTCAGCCTTTCATTATCCCAACCAATTCGATGTATCCAACTTATAGTGGGATGAATACGGCTGCTTACGAAGCAGAGGCCGCGTCGCCGAGTGCAGCCAAGAAGGTTTTCAACAAACTCACTTTAGGAGCCAAACACATAAGCCTCATCGCTGAGGATTCTGGCCCTGTATCATTGGCATTACTTCCAAGTTTAAGCACAGGAAAAATCGGCACCAGTCGTCCCGTGCCGTATCGGAAGTATTTCGTCCTGCCAGCAATTCGTGCGGAATATGTCTTCTCCGTCGGTGGCACACTGCAATCGATTCAAGTGCCAGCTGAATTTGATATGCTCTCGGCAATTCAGCAGTTTTTCCCAGAGGCCGACTTATCTAAAGTCGTGCCATCCCAAGAGAGTCCCAGCGGTCAAGCCTTGGCATTGAATCATATCGTTCAAGCCGGCGATCCGCTCATGCGCTTCGACATCACACTCGGCGATGCATTGTTCGTCGACCGCATCAGCTACCATTTTAAGCGCCCAAAGGCGGGCGATCCATTTGTCTTTCGTACTAATGATATCCGCGCAGAGCTTGGGCGCCTAACAGGTGATTACAGCGACAAATATTACATTAAGCGCATCGGCGGTATCGGTGGCGAATCGCTTCAGATTAAAGAGGGAGGGCTATTCGTAGACGGCGAGTCGCGTGATGAAGTCGAAGCCTTTGCTCGCAATGCTGCGAAGGAGGGCGAGTATGGTGGTTATATCAACCACACGCTGCTTGCAGAAGACCGCACGTTAGAGATTCCTGAGGATAAGTTTGTCGCCCTCGGGGACAACTCAGCCAACAGTTTAGATAGCCGTTACTGGGGCTTCGTTCCCGAACACTCAGTAATTGGCAAAGCGATCTTCATCTACTATCCATTCACCAAACGCTGGGGCGTAGCGGAATAACATAAGAGACCTGAGGTCTGAAGGCGGAAACCGTAGAGGTTGGGGTTTAGGAGCTGGGTGTATTATATAAAATTCCTCGCCAGCTAACAGGTGGTGCCTTTACTTGCTATGACGGTGGGGGCTTTCTGCCGAGCATAAGCAGAGAAATGAACCCAGTTTTTTAACCGCTCATTCCCTTCGGTCACTAGAGTTCGCAGAGGAGCATTAATGGATTCATCTCAGTGAGTTGTAGGTGTAAAACGTCCATCATTGGCCGATTTACTGGTGCACACGAATATTGGTTAAAATGCACAAATTTATAAACGGGTCCAGGATGCTCCCACCACCTTGCTATTCGCTTGGAGGGTAGTGGTAGCATCCCGTTCCCGTTCTTTCATCTTTTTCAAAATTACAAATCATGATGCTGGCAGTAGGACACTTTCTGACTTAACTGACCTCTGCGTCCTCAAGCGAAGCGGGCGGTTCGATCTACGTTCGAAGTGGGATACAATACCTTTTCTGCGATACTTGCACGAGAGGCGTCACACCTGGTGCGTGTCCCTAGAATCACTCACACTGTCTCTTGCGTATCTTCCTTTCGCAGCATATCAACTCTAGTATATGAGTAGCACACCACGAAACATTGCCATCATCGGAGGCGGTCCCGCTGGCCTACGAGCCGCAGAAGTCGCCGCTGCAGCGGGTGCTTTTGTTACTGTATTTGACGCCAAGCCATCCGTTGGACGCAAGTTCCTCGTCGCCGGTAAGAGCGGACTCAACATCACCAACAGCGCCGAATTCGAACCGTTTGTCGCGCAGTATTCAGGCAAGGATTTACCTGCTGCTCAATGGCGCATGCATCTCGCTGATTTCGATAACACCGCGATGGGGAAATGGGCGAACTCGCTTGGCATTAACACCTTCTCAACCGCAGGCGGTAAGGTTTTCCCTAAAAGCAAGAAGGCTGCGCCGATCCTGCGTCGCTGGGTGCAACGACTGCGCGAGATGGGCGTTGACTTTCAGATGAACAATCGCTGGTTGGAATTACGTCAAAATGATGAGCAAATTGAATTGGAAGTCGAGTGCAAGGAGGGCGTATTCAACCAAGATTTCGATGCCGTCATTTTAGCAATGGGCGGCGCGTCATGGTCGAAAACCGGGTCCAATGGGCAATGGGTAGCCATTCTTGAGAAGCACGATATTACAGTAGAAACTTTACAATCTGCTAATTGCGGCTGGGTGTGTGACTGGACCGACGAAACACGCGAAATGGCCGAAGCCTGCCCGCTGCATAATATCCATGTCCGCGTCGGCGACGAACTGGAGGTCGGCGAATTGATGATCACACGCTACGGGCTCGAAGGCGCACCGATCTATGCGCTTGGCCGCACTCTACGAGGCATGGACGCACCGGAGGTCGTCATTGATTTTAAGCCCTCCTTTACGATTGAACGCTTGGTGCAGAAAATGGAGTCCGCACGAAAGAATTTCTACCACGAAGCACAGCTGCGCTGGAAGCTTAGCAAAGGCGCCTGTGCGATCATTCAACAATTATACGGCGACATGGGCTCAGCCCAAGCGCTGGCCGAGGTCGTCAAGGCTTGCCGCATCCCATTGAGTGGTCCACGGCCAATCGAGGAAGTCATTTCAACCAGCGGTGGCGTCGCATGGTGCGAGCTCGATGAGAACCTGATGCTCAAGAAACTCCCCAATGTGTATTGCGCCGGTGAGATGATCGATTGGGAAGCACCCACAGGAGGATTTCTCATACAAGGCTGCTTTGCGACAGGTAATGTCGCGGGCTTAGCAGCGGCTAAGCTCAGCCCTAGTTAAATAGCTTAATATTACGCACAATATATATTATGTCTAATTTAATTTTTAGTGGATGGCTACTTTGCTCACAATTCGCCCAACTTCAACCCCAAGCTCATGAGATTTTCCCTGACCATACTTTTCTCGCTTAGCGCCTTATGCTCGCAGGTATTTGCCTTCACGTCGGTTGATCGTCCGAATATTCTTTGGCTGGTCTCTGAGGATAACAACGTCAGTTGGGTCGGTTGTCGCTCGCATGCGAATTGGCTTACGTCAGTGGCAAACTGAAATCTTTGATGCAGGCTTGCTCCCGGAATCGGAAAGTGTGAAACGCTCGGCTGAGCACGGGCTCACGATTTATGAGATGGTGCGAGATCCGAAGCTCTACAACCTCACAGCTCTACTCGATGCCGCCGACCTCGCGCTAAGTGAAGATGCCACGAAACTGCCTAAGCTACGCGCTCTCCTGAGTAACTCGGACTGCGGACTGCCTTACTGGGGCATCGTCGGCTGCTTTTTACTAAATAATGTCGAGTCCGCTCAAATTGTCCTGAATGACGACTCGCATGAAGTCCGTGCCATGGCCGCGTGGTTACTAATCAACAACGACCAACAAACCAAGGGCCTCGAAGTCCTGCGTGCCATGCTGTCAGAAAAATCCTACGCCACGCTAAAGATCCTCAACATAGTCGACTGGATTGGCTCTTCTGCCGCCCCGCTGCTGCCCTTTATCGATTCGCTCAAATTGGATAAATACGAAACGCGGATGCAGGAGACGCTGCTAGTGCAACAGAGTGTGAATGCTCGATGAGGCCATAGTTCTGCAGACGAGGCTGAGCTTGTTCCTCCACAATTAAAGCATCGCAGCGACAGGTCGGGACCACTTCTGCGTGGTTCGCGTCAACTTGGCCTAAAATTCATCTTGTGCTTTATAATTCTAATATGCAGGGATTCAACTGACAATCACGATACAATTAAACGGTATTGCTACTCACGCAGTGATGTATTCCTTGTTCGGCAATATTCACTATGACTGCACCTTTATACAACTGGCTCAACGAGCGCACTTCCGGCGTCTTACTACATGTAAGCTCCCTACCCTCGAACACTGGCATTGGCAATCTCGGCGCGTCCGCCCATCGCTACATCGATTTTATGGAGGCTGCTGGCCTGCATGTTTGGCAGATCTGTCCGCTCGGCCCTACGGGTTACGGCGATTCGCCGTACCAATGTTTCTCAGCCTTTGCGGGCAATCCGTATTTCATCGACCTCGATCCATTGGTGGCGGATGGACTCATCCATGAGAACGAGTTGCGATCTCTGTATGCCCTACCAAACGATCATGTTGATTATGCTGCGCTCTATGACGTTTTTTGGCCTATCCTTCAATATGCGTATGATCGTTTCAAGCGTTCTGGAGCCGATCACTTTGATGGCTATGGCTGCATCAAAGCCTTTCGCAAGGCGCAGTCTGCTTGGATCGAAGACTACGCCCTCTTTCTTGCACTTAAATCACACTTTGACGGAAAGTGTTGGTTGGAGTGGCCCGCAGCCTTTCGCGATGTAAATAAAGCACGTCAGAACAAGCTGTCTGAGGAAATTCTTGAAGCTGCTGAAGCGAATATATTTTACCAATATTTATTTTATGGTCAATTAACTAAGCTGCGCAGCTATGCCGCTAGTAGAGGTATCGAAATCCTTGGCGATGTCCCTATTTTTGTCGCGCTAGACAGCTCAGACGCATGGGCCAACCGCGAACTTTTCCAATTGAAAAAGAACGGTAAGCCCGAGGCTGTTGCCGGTGTGCCGCCAGACTATTTTTCGGCTGATGGTCAACTTTGGGGGAACCCGCTTTATAACTGGAAAGCGCATCAAGAGACTAAGTTCGAATGGTGGGTCGATCGTATTAAGGCGAATCTGGAGTTTTTCGACATCGTGCGGCTCGATCACTTCCGTGGTTTTGAATCCTACTGGTCGGTCCCGGCCGATGAGACGACTGCACGTAATGGTAAGTGGATACAATGCCCTGGCCTAGAGCTATTTAAAGAAATAAAAGCAGTCTGCCCCGACGCTAAGCTTGTGGCAGAAGATCTGGGTGTGATCACCGATGAAGTGAATACATTACGCGCAGCGACGGGCTTGCCGGGCATGGCAGTTTTACAATTCGCCTTCGATGGTCAGGCGGATAATGCGTATTTGCCGCACAACTACAGTCGCAATACCGTGGCCTACTCCGGCACACACGATAATAACACGACGCTTGGTTGGTATAGTGAAGAAGGCGAAAAGACGCAGGATCACGTGCGGCGCTACTTAACTGTATCCGGCGACGAAGTCGCTTGGGATATGGTGCGCACAGCATTTAAGTCCAGTGCACTCATGGCGATTGTGCCACTGCAAGATTTAATGAGCCTAGGGTCGGAAGCGCGCTTAAATACACCTGGTGCAGCAATGGGTAATTGGCAGTGGCGCTATACATCAGAACAATTAGATGACTTGCAGAAAAATAGCGCAGCGTACCTGAAGAATTTGCTTGAGTTGTACGGGCGGGCGTAAGCCGCACTATTTTAGGAGGTGCTGTAGTGACAGGATAAAAATGGTTTTGTACTCAAAAAATGATCTGCTGGATGCCTGATTTAATTTCACGCGCTTGCTTGGGTCTTTGGCACGTCTCCGTCGTAGTCAAAGCCTACTAGTGTGGAGCACCACTAACTTAGGTTCATCGGATCAACGTCCATATGATCGATCACTTCTTGGTCCATTTTAAAGCTTTCGCGTAAGGCCGCGAGCTTGCCAATGATGGCACTAGCGCTCGGCGCGAAATACCACAATTGAAAGCGATACTCATCACGAATTTTTTCAATTGGTGCGGGTGCAGGCCCGCGTACCTCGACCATCTCTCCCATTTCCTTTTCGACTAACTTGGTCCATTGATCGATGTAGAAGTTCACCTTATCTGGGTTGCGCCCGCGAAATAAGTGCCGAATTAAATGACGAAACGGGGGATAATTGAACTCGCGGCGTTGCTCGAGTTCTTCGAGTTGAAAACCGTCAAAGTCTGACTTTCGGGCAAACTGAATCGGCGGGGCGTGTGGTGTATGTGTTTGGATGACGACCTCCCCTGCCCGATCTCCACGGCCAGAACGACCAGAAACTTGCACCACTAGCTGAAAGGTGCGTTCAGCTGCACGAAAATCCTCAATATGCAGCGACATGTCTGCATCAACTAAACCGACCAATGTGACGTTCGGGAAATCTAGGCCCTTGGCAATCATTTGGGTGCCCACCAAAATGTCGATCTTACCAATTCGAAAGTCGTTTAGGATTTTACGGTAAAGATTCTTCTTCGACATCGAATCAGCATCCATCCGATGAATGCGTGCAGTGGGAAGGATCTTTTGGACGATATCTTCAATCCTTTGCGTCCCCTTGCCTCTCATACGTATCGCAGTTGACTTGCACTCGGGGCAGCATTTTGGTGCTGGCTCTTGTTCACCACAGAGGTGGCAACGCAAATTATTGTCGGTGCGATGGTAAGTCTTCGGTATGCTGCAATGATCGCAGCCAGCCACGTACCCACAATCTGGACATAGCATACTGGTCGAAAAGCCACGGCGATTCAGAAACAGTATGCTTTGCTCTTTCTTCTCGAAACGATCAATTAATTTAGTGACCAGCAGTCGTGACATCGGAGATGCTATTTTCTCCGGGGAAGTTTCGCGGCACATATCGACCACGTGAATCTTTGGTAACTGACGATTATCTACGCGATTTAAAATACGATCCACGGCATATTTGCCTTTTTCGACATTATAAAGTGATTCAAGTGAGGGCGTTGCCGAACCCAGCACGCAGACTGCTTTACTTAAGAATGCACGATACACTGCTACATCACGGCCGTTATAGCGTGGTGAATCCTCCTGCTTGTAAGACGGCTCGTGCTCTTCATCGACGATCATCAACTTCAGGTTCTGCACAGGTGCAAACACTGCCGAGCGAGCACCGACGACAACGTGCGCCTCTCCACTGGCTAAGGCTTTCCATGCATCGTAACGTTCTCCTTCGGACAAATGACTATGCCAGACCACGGTGTGTACGCCACGAGCTTCGAGTCGACCACGCACTCTGCCAACAGTTTGCGGCGCGAGAGCGACTTCAGGCACTAGGAAAATTACCCCACCACCGCTCGCTACGATCTTTTCAATTGCATTTAAATATACCTCAGTCTTACCAGAGCCAGTTACGC
>Ga0066605_10002001_pt1 | contig 13243 bp, 13 predicted proteins | sample SaaInlLV_DNA_10m_FD_60385 | JGI IMG/M metagenome (GOLD analysis project Ga0066605, IMG submission 60385) | Marine microbial communities from expanding oxygen minimum zones in the Saanich Inlet - SI075_LV_DNA_10m | ecosystem: Environmental > Aquatic > Marine > Unclassified | place: British... | reverse complement strand
AGGAATATATTTTTCAGAATTATCTTCAAATTTTGAAATAATATTTATAATTTCATTCTTTTTTTTGTTATTTAATCCTTTGATTCCAAGTTCTTTTCCAATAGAAATTAACTTACTCTTTGTAAGAGAATTTAATTTTTCTAACGAAAACATACTTATTATTAATAATGGTTATTTTTTTTATATATAAAAAAATTGAAACAAAAATGTTTAAGAAGTTGTTATTATATTTTACACCAAGATGTTCAAGAATTTTTTCGAAATGCCGGACCAGTTCACGCGGAGTGGTAACCGCTGGAACAACAAGCGGCGCAAAGATGCTAAGGCAAAGGCTATTGCGGCTGCTAAAGCAAAGGCTATTGCGGCTGCTAAGGCAAAGGCGAGGTGCATCCGCGAAAGACCTTTTAGGGACATGGCGTACGAGGCTGCTAAGACCAGGGCTGCTAAAGCTGAGGCAAAAGAAGCCGCTGAGTTAAAAGCGGTAAGAAAATTGCTGGATGATTTGGTTAGGGAGTACTCCGATACAATGGAGGATATCTTCAACTATAATCTCGACGAGGAATACGAGTATTCCTTACGCGAACAAATGTGGCGAAAGCTGCAAAAAGTGCTAATCTCCAAAAAGGAGCTATATCACGCGCTGTGCAAATTTGCGCGCAAACCACGCATAATCTTCCAGATTATGCAAATGCGTGGAAAGCACTTCCCGGTGATAATAAATGGGCCGTATGGAAGGCCCCATGTGTTTCTACATCGGAAGAAACAGCGGATATTTCGAAACAGAAAGGTCCCTAACCCGGGGAAGGGCGATATTGAGCCCGTATACCACGACTGCTTTTCAAAGCAGTTCACACACCAAGCATTTTGTGCGTGGTGGTGCTACCTATTTCTCGAATATGGTGAGGAGGATTGCGACCTTTTTGGGAACGTGGTGCAGTCGGTGATGAAGATATACAATGTATATCGGGAATTTCCCCTTGAGAGGGCTCCAAAGAGGGGTCCAGAGGAGGGAGTTCCGTTCATCGTTGATAGATGGACGTTCAACTTTGGGAGCAAAATCATCGCGAAGATGAACGATGACTTACTGAAATTAATGAAAGAGTAAGTAAGTTCAAAATCTCAATAAAAATAGTAATATAAAATTAAAGACTTTGTTAGTAATAATTATATATTTTTTAAAAAAATGATTAAATATATAAGTATATTGTCATTTATAATTAAAATGACAGATAATAAAAATATTGAAGATTTTAATGATAAATTATCTGATATTGGTTATTTTAATTTTGAAAAATATGAAGAAAAATTCTTGAAAAAATTTGGTAAAAATGAAAATATAAAAAAATATTATGAAGATTTTGAAGAATATTTTTCTGATGAAGATTCAGATAATTCATGTATGAATGATTATATAAAAAATAATTTAAATAAAATTATTTTAGGTGACTGTTTAATTGAAATGAAAAAAATTAAAAAGTCTAGTATTGATATTATAATATGTGATCCACCTTATAATATTGGAAAAGATTTTGGAAATAATAAAACATGTGATAATATTAAAGTATATTTAAACTGGTGTGATAAATGGATAACAGAATGTTTTAGGGTATTAAAACCGAATGGAACTTTATATATTTATGGTTTTAGTGAAACTTTAGCATATATTAGAACTATTATAAAATATAATGTTAAATGGTTAATCTGGCATTATACAAATAAAACAGTTCCTTCTAAAAAGTTTTGGCAAATTAGTCATGAAAGTATACTATGCTGTTATAAGGAAAAACCTATATTTAACACAGACGATGTCCGAGAACCTTATACAAAAACTTTTTTAAAAAATTCTGCTGGAAAGACTAGAAATTCTACAAAAGGTAGATTTAGTAATGGAACAAAAGAAACAAAATATAAAGCACATAAAAAAGGTGCTTTACCAAGAGATGTTATAAAAATATCTGCTTTAGCTGGTGGTGCTGGAAAAAAAGAAAGAGTTAATCATCCAACACAAAAACCGTTGCAATTATGTGAAAAATTATTAAAAGCATCAGTTAATAAGAACATAAAAGATAATTTATTATTAGTTCCATTTGCTGGTTCGGGTAGTGAATGTTTATCTGCTAAAAAATTAGGAATCAATTATATTGGTTTTGAAATTAATAAAGATTATGTTACTATTTGTAAAAAAAGACTAAATGAATAATTTATCATATAAATCAATATAGTCTATAGTATTGTCATTTATATTACAATTAACTTTTGAAATTTGATATTGATAAATATTAGAAATATCTATTTTTATCCATAATTGAGATGACATACTAAATGTTATTTTCATTTGACAATTGTTTAAATTGTTAGATATCCAACCAGTTTGTTTTCCTTTTTTTTCTCCTCTTTTACCAAACATTTTTTTCCAAATATATTTTTTTGGATTAAAAATATCAATATTCTTCGGAATAATATACCATATATAGTTTATATTATTTTTAATTTCACCTCTTGATAATATTGAATAGTAATCAAAAGTTTTATCTCTTTTAGAAATTTCATTAATAATAGTATCTATATTTCCTATATTTTTATCAGAACATACAGATGTTAAACGGTAAGATGAAATATTATAATATTTGCCATTTTTTTTTGATGTTTTATTTGATATATTACCAAAATTTGTTTTTAAATCGCACCCACTTATATGTGAACCATTTGCACAATAATTTATATAAATTTTTGATTTATTTAGAATTTGTGAATTTATTTCTTCCCATGGTGCTTCTTTTATGGGTGTTTTATTAACAATATGATATCCTTTTATTGATTTTTTAAAATTTAATTTAATTATATTTAAATTTTTTTTTATTTTATCTAATAAATTTGAAATTTTACATTTTTCTAAAAGTTCTGTTAAAACTTTTTCATATTCTTCTTTAAAATTTAATATTTCACTCATATTTTAATTATTAAATAACACTACCTTATTATATTTACAAAATAATCATTTTTTTATAAAATAATATATATCAAATATGAATACATACATAAGAATTGGAATAGGGGTTGGTTTATTGGTAAGAGATAATCCACAGATGAAAAAAATAATTTATAAAAAAATTATGAAAATAGAAAAATACTTAAAAAATAAATTAGATTATGAAAATATTAATTTATTATTTGAGAGATATTTACACTATTTAGAGTATTATTATTGGAATAACCCAATAGAATTAGATATGTTAAATCAACAAAAGTTTAAAAATAGTTTAAGCTTGGGTTCTGTTATAGCAAAAATAGAATTATCTTTATTGGTAATGAAACTAAAAGGTATTGATAATATATTATCTTTTCCAATAATTAAAAATTCTTTAACAGATAATATTATAAAATATATTGAAAATGATTTTAGGGGTGAAGTAGTAATAGAAAATGAAGAAGAAAAGTCTTTACTGATAGTATTATATAATTATTTAAAAAAAAAGATTATTTTTAATTAGATTGTTTTTGAATTATATCAAAATATTTTTAGTTTTTGGTAATTAAAGTATTGTATTTATTAATATTATCTTTATTGCTTTCATAAAATCTATCAACTACTCTTTGTGATTTTTCACTTATTCTTTTTAAAGTTGTCTTCGTTAATTTCTTTTTCTTTTGTTTCATACATTCATTCATTATGAATTTATTTAATTCTGGAACAATCATTTTAGTATGTTTATCATTTGCTTTCCAGTCATATCTTTGGCATTTTGGAATCCAGAAATTATTTATATTCTCAACTTTAATACTATTATAATGAGAAGCAATATTAATACTTGTTTCACCTAAAACAGAAGATATGTATGCCATTTGCGATAGTCTACCAGTAGGAAATAGTTGATAACATATAAGAGCATAAATACTTCTAAATTCATGTAATTTATCAACGTTACATTTTTTCTTTTTTAACCATCTGGAAATATTTCTGATTTTTGATTTAAAAATTTCTCTGTTAGAATTATTAAAATAGTTTTTAGATTTATTCCAACTTTTTTCTACTACATTAAATGGTGCTAATAAAGGAATTTCATATGGTTTCCTTTTTATATCCAAACCAGTTTTAGACTGACCATCAAATAAAGCAAAATATGGACCACTATTACTTTTATGAATAGAACCATTAACTAATTCATTTTGTCTTCTTCCAGTTGCTAATAAAGTAGCAGAAATATATTCTCTAAAATTATCAGATTCTAATAATGGTAATATTTCGTTGATAAGTTCATCTCCATTAATAATTTTGATATTATAATGTTTATTGTTTAAAGATTTTGTTTGGGTTTGTCTTAATGTCTTGGCATCTTTTGTTGGTAATTTAATATATTTATCAATGTTTTTGTTAAATAAAGGTATTTTTTCAATAATTTTATCAAACTCTTTGTCATAAACTATTTTACCATTTCTAATTTTTTTTTGAATTTTATCTTGAATATAAGGTTTTTGATTTTCAAAATCTTTAATATATTTATTATCAGTATATTTTTCTTTTAATTCATTTATTTTTGTTTCGTAAGAGGAAAGTCTGTTATTTGGATTTTCAAGAAATAATCTTTTAATTTGAGATAAAATAACAGATTGAGATGAAATATTTGGATATTTATCTTTTACATTTTGAAGAACTATAAAAGGTTTATTTTGTGATAATAGTTTAACTTGTTCTCTTTTAAAATTCATTAAGACCCTTTATTATATATATAGCGTCATAATAAATTTAATATTTTACAGATATTATATGGCAAGAATAGAGTTATATAAATATTTACCAGATATTATATGGCAAGAATAGAGTTATCTAAATATTTACCAGATAATATTGTTAAAATAATACAAAATAAATTATTACCAAGACATAGTAATAATTTATCATTTTTATACGATATACCAAATATATATAATTATTCTACATGTTTAATATGTAGTAAAATACGATCTATAGTTTCTGAAAAGATATTGATGTGTTTACATTCTGTTTCAACAAGAGAGTTATTAATAACTAGATGTAATAAGCACTATTATTGTTATTATTGTTATCCAGAAATGTTAAGAACATTTTATCAAAAACCAATAATATTAAATTAATATTATTTTATTTTTTAAATTTAATTTCTTTTTTTTTATTTTTAAATTTAATTTTTTTTGTTGGTTTTTCTTCTTTTTTATTTTTGATACTAATGTCAATAGCATCATTTATTATCCAATTATGGAGTCCAGGCATCTTGTTTTATTATTAATATATATTAATATTATATATTAATCATTTTTTTAATGACATCATACTGCCAAATAATAAACTGTATAAATAAATTAAGCAGAGAATTATGTAAATTAAAAAAAGACATAGGAAAAATAGCGATAGGACCAACTGGTCCAACAGGACCACAAGGAGAAATAGGATTACAAGGGGAAATAGGACCAATTGGTCCAACAGGACTTCAAGGAGAAATAGGACCAACAGGACTTCAAGGAGAAATAGGACCAACTGGAAGTTTAATAGGTCCGGAAAATACACTAACAATGTGGTTTAGTGTTTTTCCAGAACAATCTGGTAATAATTCTGAAATAATTTTTGTTGGTATTAATAGAGACATTATTTTAAATGAAAATAGTGATATTATAGATGGATTTGGCGTTGGAAATAACCATGTTGGAATACAAGTAAATACTTTAGGAAATACTGGTTCTATGATAATAACAGGAACAACATTAAGTGAATCCACATCAATACCTGTTACTGGAGCAAGTGAAACAATAATTATAGATTCTACTGGTTTTTATCAAACATCTAAAAAGTGGATTGAAATAACAGATATAAATATTACTTCTGGGACAATAACAGGTATTGATTATGATGTTAAATCTTTAGGCTATATGGATATTGGTAATAGAAACTTTGTAGTATCAGGGTATCGCTTAGAAGCAATCGCTGGTAAAGATACAAATATAAATTTTAACATTTTAAAAGTTCAAGATAATGGTAATGGTAAAGCATTAATTATTCCACTGGAAGAATTTAATATTGATAGTACACAAAATAAACTTATAGATATATTAAGGGGTTCTGATTCAAATTATGATAGGTCTTATGAAATGTTAGAAGGTAATTTATGGGTTGAAGATAATGAATATGTATTAAAACAAGACGACCTTACTGATTATTTTAATGTAAAAGATCCTGGTAGAAATATTATATTATCTGGAGATAAAGATGAAGGTTTAATTATGTCTGTTTCTGGAGATTTAGGTACACCAACTGGAATACCATATATGAGATTACAAATTAGATATTATTTTATTTAATAATTTTCTTTTAGACATTTGTAAGTTTTGTAAATACTAGTTTGTTCTGAAACGGTTGGGTTTTCAATTTTAACAAAGTCAACATTTTTTTCTGTATGAAAACCTACGGAAACTGGTAAGCAAGTTGGATTGTTATTGTAATTATCAATATCTGCTTCTGTTCCAGCATTAATTCCTATTACTTCACAGTCTGTTAAAACAACATCTTTTGAATTTTGGTGAACATCAAACCCGTATGTTAGACCATATGAAGAATTAACATTTTTACAAGAACATTTTTCAACAAATACATTTTTAGAGGTAGAAAAAGAAAAACCTCTTGTATTTGAACCACCATATCCGTTATAGGTAGAATTTGGATGAGATTTACCAATTTTATTTTTATAATTACTATTGTCATTGCATAATGTTGAACCTATTAATCCAGTATTTTTTATATTTTCACAAATACAATCTTTTAAATACATATTTTCTGTTGCGTCCATTTTAAAAATAACCGCCCCTTTATTAACATGAAACATAGAATCGCCATTACAAAAGAATGTAAAATCCCATGTATATGTTCCATTCGCCCAATTAACGACGTCTGTAGTAATGCTATTTCTAGATACACTTAAGTTTCCAAAACTATCACCATCTAAAATAGATTTAGTTACGGCAAGTTGTGCGTTAGATACAACATTACCCTTGTAAGTATTATCACTGTTAATAGTTAGAAAGTTTCCATCTTGGTCTTTATTTTGAGTTTGAAAAACAGAACCAACTTGGTCTTTCATATGTTTTCCATCTGGTGTTTTTAATGCTGGTATTTCATTAATATTTGAAAAAACTTTTTTTACAACAACATTATTAAAATAAATATCTTTAGATGCAGTTAATCTACTTATTGGAAAACCAAGAACAGCAACACCACCAGTATTAGTTAAAAATCCATAACTATTTCCATCTATAAGACCAGATGAGTTTCCAAATAATTTATATTCTGTTGAATTTACCCAGTTATTATTTAATACATTATTAAATGTATTTTCCATAGCGGTTTTAAGTTCCCCGTGAATTGTTGATATATTTTTACCAGCAATTGTTCCAGTCCAATTGGTATTTAATAAATGGTTGATATAAGGTCTTAAAAATCTTGCAGAAGACCAAATTCCTAGAACTGGAATATATTGTCTATTATTTTTAACTTCTACATTACAACAATATAATCCATGAACTTTATTAAGAGAACATGCAGCAACTTCAAAATTTTGAAATACTATATCTTTTAATAAAATATCAATATTATTATTACCATGTATTCCATGGTGAGAACTTAAACCAATTGTTCCATTTTTTATACAACATTTTGTAGCAGGAATTAATTCATTACCAAATGAGTGAGGACCCTGTGATGGTATAAAAGGTTGATCTGCTAATTCAAAAACTGAAAAAAATCTTTGTTGTAAAGCGTGTTCTTTACTTTGTTTTATTTCAAATCCATTTAAATCAATAATAACATCTTTTGATTGTATAACAATTGCTGCAAAAAATCCTAAACCAAATGCCCTAGGATTATATGTAGATAATTGAGAAGGTAATACATCACCTGTATAATAAGAACTTAATGGAAGAGATAAACTATTAGCATTTCTTAAAGAAATAGCATCTTGATGATTGGAATTTAAAAATGAATGACTATTTGGATTAAAATCTATATTTTCAGTTAATTTATAAATTCCAGGAGTTTTTATAACATAACTACCAGTTAAGAAATCATCTTGTTTTATTTCAATTTCTGGTAAATTTAGATTATTGAAATAGTTTAAAAGATTATTTTTTTTATTTTCTAAATTATTTTTAACTGATTTGATATTTTTAGTTTCCATTTCTTCTATATATTTTAATGTAGGAATAATATATGTATTATTGGCATTAGATGCTACAATATTACAATTATCATCTGTATGTAAAGATACACCATTATTAAAATGAATACTTTGATTATCTACATTTAAACTTTTTACCCATATTTGATTTATCTTTTTTTCTTGAGACCCTATATTCGCATTAGTTGTAAGTGGTAAAATATTATTCACATTAAAATTACCTTTATTAATATATCTTCTATTTGAACTAGATAAATAATTTACAATATTTTCACTCATATATATTATTATAGATATGTTATATAATGCCAGATTACATTAAATCTGGGAAATATTATTATGAAGTTGATAAAAGAAACGGAAAAAAAATAAGAATATCAAAAGATAAATTTAATAAAAGTAAAAGTAATAAAAGTAATAAAAGTAATAAAATTAAAAGTAATAAAAGTAATAAAATTAAAAGTAATAAAATTAAAAGTAATAAAAATCTGGATATAGAAACTTTAATAAAAGATAAAATAAAAAATATTAATAAAAATAAATTACTGAGTAATTTACTAATATTGAATTTTGATATAGTTAAAAATAATAAAAAATATCATATTGATGCTGAAGTTGGAAAAGATCCAAGATCTGGATATTACATATATAGAGTTGATGTTCAACATATACCAAAGAATGGAATGTCTCAAATAAATGCTTATAGAAGTTATATGGTTTCTAGTAATTTTGAAATACTAAAAGATTTATTATAATTATAATGTTAACTATTGCTATATCTGGTTATGGTAGAATGGGAAAATTATATAAAGAAATTATTCAAAATAATTCTTTATGTAATTTAGAGTGTATATTTACAAATAAGATTGAAAATGATAAAATTCCAATGTATAAACCATTGGATTTAAAAAATAAACTTATAGAAAAAAAAATAAATGCTTTATTTGTATGTTCTCCAACAAAATTTCATTACGAGCAGATAAAGGTAGCATTAAATTTATCAATAAATGTTTTTTGTGAAAAACCAATATGTAATGATATTAACAAGATTAAAGAATTATATAATCTTTCTAAAGAAAAAGGATGTATATTATTTTGTGCTTTTAACCGTAGATATGACCCATATATAAATAATATAAAAGATAAATATCTAGAAAATAAATTAAATATAGACCATATATTAGTCATATCACGAGATTTTCCATTGCCAGATAAAAAATATATAGATTTAACAAGTCAATTTCATAGAGATAGTATTATACACGATATTGATATGATATGTTGGATTGTTGGTGATTATCCTGTTAGTATATATTCAAAAGGAATAGTAAAAAATAATAATTTAAAAAAATATGATAATGCAGTTACTCATTTTGTTTTTAAGGATAATTTAAGTGCTACTATAATAAGTAGTCGTTACTCTCCATATTACGAACAGAGAATTGAGTTATTGGGAACAAAACCAACTATTTTATTATCAATAAAATCAAATGGTTTTTTAGAAAGGTATAAAAAATCTTATTGTAATGAGGTAGAATGTTTTATTGATAATGTATTACATAGAAAATCTAATATCGTTTCTATGACTGAATGTTTGAAGACACATGAAATAGTAGAATTGTGTATAAAAAATTGATAATATTTTATAATTATTTATTTACTATTTATACAATTATGAATTTTGATATTCTAGCGACATCTGGTTTAATTTCAAGAATAAAAAAGACTGGAAATCCAATATTGGATGGTATTATACTATCTGGAACAGTTGCTACATTTTCATATTTTATGAAAAAAAAGCATAAGATTTATGATTCATTAAATAATTTAATAGAATATTTAAAAGGTAATGAATTTAAATATTCTATCAAATTATTATCATATGAGACGTCTAATACACAGTGGCGTCCAAAAATACAATCTTCAGAAGCTTATAATGCTATAATTTCTTATATTAAGCAAAATAATTTTAAAATGAGAAAAAATGATGGTATATATGAAATAAGTGAAAATTATCATTCTTTTAATGGTAGATTAGGTAGAAAATATAATGAGTTTGATGAAGAAGAAATTCAAGATAAGATGGGTTATGATATAACACAAAAAGATAAATTTTATATAACAGATGGTATTTATGGTAAATTTGATTATTCTGTAAGAGAAGATAAAGAAGATAATGGTAGTATAAATAATATTAAAAATAAGTATTTGGTATTAATGTCAAATATAAGTTTGGAATATATTGAGATATTTATTGAAAAATGTATTAAATTATTTGATGAATATAAAGAAATGAAGACAAGTAAAGGTCCTTTTATATTTACTTATAAAAATATTAAAAAGACTGGCGAGTGTGTTTTTGAAGAAAAATACTTTAGAACAAGACAAACCCTTGATAACTCAATATTTGATACAAAAGAAGATATTATAAAAGCAATCAATAAATTTCAAGATAAAAAATATTATTTAAAACATCCAAGTTTAACAAGAAAATTAGTATTTCTTTTTCACGGAGAACCCGGAACTGGAAAGACATTTTCAATAAGATTGATTGCTAATAAGTTAAACCGAAATATTATTATTATACCTTTAAATAAGATAAAGAGTTTAGAAGAGTTAAATTCTGTTTTATTTTTTACTAGAATAAACGACCATAATATTACACCAGATAAGTGTGTATTTGTTATTGAAGATTTAGATGCTATGACAAATTTATTAAAAAGTCGTAAAAAAGAACTTTCTTTTAATAAAACTTCTAATAATAAAGTTATTACAAATTTAGTTACAAATTTATTAAATTCACCAGATAAAAAAGATAAGAAAAATGATTTTACACTTATGTCTGATACAAATTACAGTACTTTAACAATGTCAGATGTGTTAAATACATTAGATGGTATTTATAAATTAGATAATTTTGTAATTGCTTTTTCAACAAATCACATAGAGCAACTTGATAAAGCTTTTTTAAGAGACCAGAGAATTACACATAACATAGAGTTTAAAAAGTGTAGTAAAAATACTCTGAAAAAAATAATAGAAAAGTGGTTTGAAAGTAAAATTCCAGAACAATATTTATCAAGATTAGTTGATAATAAACTAACACTTGCGAATATTACAACTGTATGTGATAAATGTGATAATATTAAAGAAGTTTTTAGCCATATATAAAAAATGATAATTTTATATATGATTTGTAATGTAAATAGTAAATGTTATCGTTAAATGAAATATATAAATACGCAAAAAAAGGTGTTGCTGAATGGCAGTATTTTTTGGGTAAATTATATGAATATGGTGATATAAAACAAGGTATTTCAAAAGATATTATGGAATCATTATATTGGTATAAGTTAGCATCTAATAGAGGACATTCATTAGCACTAAATAAGTATGGTATTTACAGTTACAGACACGGATGTCATAATATTGCTTATAAATATTTAAAAAAATCTTATTTACTTGGAAGCATTGTTGGAAAGTATAATTATTATTTTTTTATATTAAATCATCCAGAGTATGTAAACCAAAGTTATACAAGTAAATATATTTCTAAAATATTATTAGAATTTAAAAAATTTAAAAAAGATGTAAATAATTTAAATATTGACGATAAAAATCTAAATTCTAAATTAGATACTTTAATAACATCATTACAATTATTTACACCCTTGAAGATTTAAAATGAACGTTTTTTTCATTAAAAATCATAGAAGGTTTGACCGTTTCAAGCCGTGTAAATTTTGATTTTGATGTATCGTGTAATACACCTGATTTATTGCTTCTACATAAATAGTTTGGTCGTTCCTTTTTACGAATAGAATTAAAAGCTATTTTGTAGATGTTTTTAGCACCATTACAATCTCTATTCCATACATTAGCACAGTTCTTACAACTAAGCAACCCATGGACTAAACGGAGATTGTCACGGAAAGGTTTCGGATTTTCACGAACCATAAATTTTTCACAAGAACCACCTTCACATTTTGAACATTTACAACTGGTTCTGAACTCATCTACTAAATAAGTTTCAAAACCATTTTTACGAAAAAGTGTTCTAAATCCTCTTCCTTTTACTGGTTCTTTGAATTTCATATGTTTTCTTTGTTCATAGTCACCAAAACATATTATGATATTATTAGAACTACCGAATATTTTCTTAAAATTATTTATTAGGTTTTGTTCGCTTTTTAATCTGTAAAAATAACCATTTAACTTTAATTTTCTAAATATATAATTTTTATAAAAATCAAATAGTTTCCCATTAATTTCATTTTTCTTTTTAACATATTTTTTATATTCATTAATATCCAAAGTTTTTCTATTAAATTTTGATAATTCTGTTTCATATTTTATGACTTCTTTATTTTCTTCCTTTAACTTCAAAATTAATTTTCCGTATTTTTTACTTCTTGTTTCTTTCCTTCTTCTATCTTGACTATGTCTAAATACATTTGCTTCTGTATTATCACCATCTACACAATAAATTAAATCACATTTACCAGGGTCGATTGCTACTATTTTCTTATCTTTTAATTTAGCATAATCTTTTACTTCATCAATATAAGTTTCTTTTTTTTTACTTTTATTGAAATTTATTCTCTTACCAATTAAATCATTTCTTAAAAATAAAATACTACAACCAACACCATCTGTTTCCATCATATGATGAAAAGTATAATTATTTTTATGAAAACATTGTCTTTCAGTTCTAAAAAAGAATTTCCAAATCTTGTCTTCATTTCTTTTAAGATTTCCTTTGAATAAATAATCGGATTTCTTTCCTTGTTTGTTTGTCATTAATAAATGAACTAATGTTGTTGTATCTAATCTTATATGTTTTGGAACAACGTCATTTCTTTGAGGAAATACATTATTTATTGAAAAACCTTCTTTTTCAATTTCTTTCATCATAAATATCATTGAGGGTAAATATTCTTGTGGGGAACATTGAATATCATAATATAAGTTATTCTTTTTGAATTTATTTTTATCTGGTAAAAGTATTTTTTTATTATTAGTAATCCAAGAATGATAAAAAGACT
>Ga0066605_10001999_pt1 | contig 13249 bp, 16 predicted proteins | sample SaaInlLV_DNA_10m_FD_60385 | JGI IMG/M metagenome (GOLD analysis project Ga0066605, IMG submission 60385) | Marine microbial communities from expanding oxygen minimum zones in the Saanich Inlet - SI075_LV_DNA_10m | ecosystem: Environmental > Aquatic > Marine > Unclassified | place: British... | reverse complement strand
CTATGAGTATCCAAAATTATATTAATAATCCAATAGATAAAAATGTTTTATTTGGAAAAAAAGAGATCACGGATGATTACTATATAAATGTTAAAAGACGAGGATTAAAAATACCATTATACAAATATAATAATTATATTAAAAAATCTCTTTATAAAAAATATTTGAAAAAAGATTATAATGTTTTAGATTTAGCTGGCGGTAGAGGAGGTGATTTATATAAGATTAAAGAAAGTAAGTATGTTTTACATATTAACAAGGTTGATAAATTATTAAAGGAAGCAAAAAATAGATTTAATAGAATGAATAATAAACCAGATATAGATTTTTTACAGTTTGATTTATTAGGAAATAATATAAATAAGATTGATAAGTTAAAGAAGGTAAAGGAATTTGATTTAATAACATGTCAATTTGCTTTTCATTATTTATGTAAGGATAAGAAGTCAATAGATTTTATTTTAAAAATAATTAATGATAATTTAAAAAAAGGTGGTATTTTTATGTTAACAGGGTATGATGGTAAATTAATATTTGATTTATTAAAAGAGAGTAAGAATAAAGATTTTAGATATAACAATAGATTATTTGCTAGGATTGTTAAGAAATATGAAGATAATAAGTTTAAAAATTACGGACAAAAAATAAATGTTACTATAGAAAAGATAGGGATTCCACAAGATGAGTTTTTAATAAATTTTGATTATTTAAAAAAGAAATTAAAGAATTTTAAAATAAAAGAAGAAAATAATTTTGGAGAAAATATAAAAAATTTTAATAAAAAATTATCAGAAGAAGAGATACATTATATTAAATTACATAAATATATAGTATTTGTAAAAGAATAAATGGGAGATTATTTTGAAAGTGATTATAAATATTATGAAGATACATTTAAATTTCCATATAAAATAACTATGTATTCTAATGAATATGAACTATTAACATTTTTTTATAATAGAATACTTTATAGAAAATATATAGAAACATATAATAATCATAATAAAAATATTGAACCTATAAAATATATTCCCATTCCCGAAGGATATAAGTTAAATTATTGGGGAAATATAGAACCATATTTAATTGATAGTAAAAAATATTTTCCTAATAACAAATCTTTTTTAATAACAAGAGTTGTTGGACCGGGTGAATTTTTTAATAATAAATTTAGTGTTTATAATGATTATGGAAGTTTTTTTGATTATATAAACTGTCCTCATGATATATTTTATATATATCATTCTTGGGGAGTTGATAATAAAAATTATAACAAGAAAAATATTCATGTAGAATTAACAAATAATAAAAATTTTTTAATGTGTGAAAAATCTAATGTTGTTTTTCCAACTAAGATAAAATATGATAATATTTTAACAAAAGGAATTCATTTAGAAAAAAAACACAAAAAAACAAATGAAATAAAATCATTTACATGTCGTGTTAAAATAATTTTATCTACTTTAAAACATTTAAAAAAAGGTGGAAATTTATATTTAGAATATTTTAATATATCTACAAAAGAATCATTTTATTTTATGTATTATTTATTTTCACATTTTAAAGAAATTAAATTTTTTAGATCTTCTTTGTATGGAAATACTTTGGTAGGTGGGTTTTATTTATTTATTGGTTATAAAGAAAAAAATACTAAAGATAGTAATTATTTAAAAAAAATTATAAAAAAAGTTCAAAATTCTATTTATAAAAAATATGAAACTTTTTTAAAAAAATGTAAATTAGTCCAAAGTAAAATTAATAAAAAGGGTCATCAATATTATAGAAATTATCAAATATCAAAAGGTATTGAATGGTGTAATAATAATGATATTACTATTTCAAAATATTATAAAGATTATTTATATCAAATCAATGAAATAGACTATATAAAAACAATTTTTTATCCTTCAACATTAAATGTATATAAAAAATTAAAATTATATTATGATACATATTACAGTATAACTAATTATAATGATGGAATAATTATATCAAATATAATAAAAGAATATTTTCCAAATATAGATACTGTGGTAGATGCGAATGCAAATATAGGAGGTTCAACAATTACATTAGCACAATTTTTTAAAAAAGTTATATCAATAGAAATAGAAAAGAATAGATATGATTTATTATTAAATAATATTAATTCTTATAAATTAAAAAATGTTGAAACATTAAATATTGATTATAATGATTATAAGAGAAAAAAAAATACTGTTGTATTTTTTGACCCACCGTGGGGTGGTATTTATAGTAAAATTGAAGATAAATTAGATTTATATCTTGGTAAAACAAATATTAATAAATATTTAATAAAAAATACTATATTGAAAGCACCATATAATTTTAATAAATCTGGAATAAAAAGAAGATACATATTAAAAAAATTAAAAGGATATCAATTACTTATATTTAATTAAAGATATAAAAAAATGAATTAACAAAAATAATATGTCTCGTAAGAAAAAAACTTACTTTATTAATATTCCAAATATTAATAAAAATAATTTACAGATAAGCAATGTTGGAGAATATAGTATGACTCCACCAAAAGATGCGAAAAAATTATGTAAAATAATAAAAAAATATTTTGATAAAAATATAACAATAACAGATACTACTGCTAATAATGGTGGTAATACCATAGCATTTGCTTTAGAATTTAATAGTGTAAATGCTGTGGAAATAGAAAAAAAAGAATATGATATTCTTGTCAATAATATAAATGTTTATAAATTAAAAAATGTAAAAACTTATAATAATGACTATTTAAAAGTTTTAGAAAAATTAGAACAAGATATTATATTTATTGATCCTCCATGGGGTGGTAAAGAATATAAAAAAGAAAATAATTTACAACTATATTTAAGTAATAAAAATTTATTTGAAATTATTGATTTATTAAAAAATAAATGTCAGTCCATTATTTGTAAAGTTCCATTTAATTATTGTTTCAATAAATTATTTGAAAAATATAAAAAAATAAAGAAAATTCATTTATATAAATTTAAAAAATATGTTATTTTTATACTAATAGACAAAAGAAATGATAATGTATTGATTGAAGATTATTTGAGTAAAAATATTTATTAAATAATTTTATTGTATCGTTTATATTAATGTAATAAATATATTGTTTATAATATTACATTAAGATGTCATTACGATTAAAAAAATTTAACATGAATAGATTAAAATACGACAGTGTTGTCGTATTACTTGGTAAAAGAAATACTGGAAAAAGTTTTTTAACAAAAGATATATTGTACGGACATAAGGATATTCCTTTGGGAACTATTATATCCCCAACCGAAACAGCTAATCAATTTTTTACACCATTATGTCCTAGTTTTTTCATACACGAAGAATATACACCAAACTTAGTTGAAAGGGTTGTAAAGAGACAAAAAAAAGCAGTAGAACAATGGCAGAAAGATAAATCTGTTGATCCAAGGGCATTTTTAGTATTTGATGATTGTATGTATGAAAATTCTTGGAAAAAAGATAAAAATGTTAGACTATTATTTATGAATGGTCGTCATTATAAGATGTTATTTTTAATAACAATGCAGTTTCCATTGGGAATGCCACCTATATTAAGATCAAATGTTGATTTTGTTTTTATTTTAAGAGAAAATTTTATTTCAAATAGAAAAAGAATTTACGAACATTGGGCTGGAATGTTTCCAGATTTTAAAATGTTTTGTTCTGTAATGGATCAATGTACTGAAAATTATGAATGTTTAGTCATTGATAATTCAGTAAAATCAAATAAGATAGAAGATTTAGTTTTTTGGTATAAAGCAGATTCACATGAAAACTTTAGATTAGGTTCTCAAGTTTTTTGGAATATGGCAAAAAAATATCCACAAAAAAAGAAGGATGATGATGATTTTTCATCAAATCAAAGAAAAGAGCAAAAAAATGGATTTATGGTTCAAAAATTAACCTGAACTTGAACCTTAACTATTTAGTTTAATTTAATATTAATTACTTGTTAATTTTCATTTCACATAAAACATTAATACCATTAATTACATCTGTATATTTTATTTTTTTAATGTTATGTCTGTATAAAAAACATTCACATCTTTTACATGGTTTACTCATACCAAGTGTATATTTAAAATGTTTAGACATTGATTTTTTATGTCTCATTAGTCTAACAATATAAACAACACCTTTCAAATCAATATTTTTTTTTAAGTTATAAATATTTTTTGTTTTTAATGATTTATACAAGGTATTTATTTCGGCATGTACGCTATGTGAAAATGTATTTCCTATTTTTTGTCTATGTTGGTTCTCCCCATAAAATACATTGATTTTTTACCCAATGCGAAGCGGCCATTCGGTGCGATCCTTTAAACGCACTTTTCTCTGCAAATTGAATCGTTGAATGTAGAGCAGTCAAATCTTGGGAGTACAAATCGTCTAAAGGAGTAGTCTTACTCAAGGAATACATTTTTACTTAAACTTAATAATTTTATATATAATAATTATCAATTTTTCTTATATATAAAAATAAAACTTTATAAATTATAAATATATATTTATAATAAGTTTAAATTGTTAAAAATGGATAATACTAATGAAACAGAAAGTATTCCATTATCAACCATCAACAAATTTGATAATAATATTATGATTAATAATAATTCATTTTATGGATTTACATGGGCGGCTGGCTTAGAAATGGAAGCTACATATGTTTTAAATCCTTTAAGTAAAGACGATGATTGGAAAAGTGGTTTAAAACAATTTTATTTATTAGATTTTAAAAAGATTATAGAACATATTGATAAAAAATATAATTCTAGTGAGAATAAATATCCTTATTTATATGAAGCAGAACAATCTGGTAGAACATGTGGTCCAAAGGGAAATAAAAAGTATATAATTAAGCCAGATCCTCCAAGTTCAATGTTAGAAATAGCAACTGATACACCGTATAAAGATAAAAATAATCCAATTTCTAGAAAAGAAACAAGTTCTATTGTTAATTACCCTCTTAAATTAATAGAAATTCAAAAAAAAGCTTTAAGGGATATGAATCTTTTTTATAAAAATGAAAAATTATTTAAAAACAAAAAATACAAATCTATTGTTCCATATCCTTTTGCTATGTCAGATAGACTTAAAAATGCTGATATTGTTCTAGGTAATAAAAAAGATACAGAAAAAAAATGTAATTATACTGGGAGTTATCATTTTACTTTTACATTACCATTTTATTCATTAGCATATAATAAAAAAATATACATTGAACAATACAAAAGATATATTAATCATTTCCAATGGATAGAACCTTTAATAGTTGCTCTATACACAACTGTTGATATGAGAACAATTGGTTCGACCACAATTCACCCAAGAGCTTCTTACAGAATATTATTATCCGGATGGGGACAACCAGGTGGTAGTGATGTTAGAAAATTCAATGATGGATTAACAAGAAAAGTTAATATTCCTTTATATTGGAGAGAAGGTATGAAATATCCTGGTATGGAAAAAACAAAAAAATATTGTGCTAATCCGGATATAAAATATGACCCAAAATATGTAGATCCTGATAGAGATTTGTTTGATATGGGTGGAGATTTTAGAACTCCATCTGGAACACACGATGATAATTGGTCTAAACGAGATAGATTTAAAGGTAAGAATTATGGAGTTGAGATGAGAATATTAGATTATTTTCCACCAAAACATATGATATCATTAATTAGATTTATGGTATTTTTAGTTGAAAATTCAAGAAATATACCAAATGAAATGTATGTTTATGAAGATAAAGATTGGATTGATACAATGCATTCTGTTTTTAAAGATGGATGGAGAGCAAGATTAACAGAAGGTTATATTGATAAATTGGAAAAAGTATTAAAATTAAAATTTCACAAAAAACCTAAAAGATTAGATGCCTTTTGGGAGATTTTATTAAAAAAACTTTATAAAAAAAATCATGAAGGTTTTTATGTTACACAATTATTACCAGAATATTATGATAACGATGGTATGTTAGATACAAAAATAACACGACAACCTCCTTTGGAAAAAAGAAATCCAAATAAAGAAAGTTTAGATTTTGCAATTTTATTAAAAATAAATGATAGTGATAAATTAAAAAAACAAATTATAAAAACATTTCAATCATTACCTATCAATAAAAAATTAAAATTAGATTTTATTGAAAAAAAATATAAAAAATATATGCCAGTAAATTGGAAAAATAATTTAAAAGATTTAATATATTTTTTAGAAGAAAGAGATTGTTTAAAAATAAATGAAGACAATGATTGTTTTATTGATACAATTGAAATAAGTAAAAACCAACATTATAGAATTGAAGTATTAATGGAAAATTATATTGGTGAAATAATTAAAATTTGGCCTGAATTAATAAGTTAAAGATATTCTGTAAAATTATTTGGTAATTCTTCTACTTTTGTATTATAAAAGTTTTCAATAGTCTTTAAATATTCATATTCTTTTTCAGTTACAAGATTAATTACACACCCTTTTCTTCCCCATCTTCCACATCTACCAGAAGAATGAATATAATTTTCTTTATCTCTTGGTAAATCAAAATTAATAACAATAGAAACTGCTTGAACATCAAATCCTCTTGCTAAAAGTCCAGTTGTTAACAAAACTCTTACTTTACCAGATCTAAAATTTTTAATAACATTCGTTCTATCTTTTTGTTCCATATTACCTGTTATTAATCCAACATCGAAATCTGATTTTCTTAATATACTATATACTTCTTCTACATCTCTTTTTCTGTTTATAAATATAATACATTGTGTAATAGAAATCATAGAAAACAAATCTATAATAGTATCAACCTTATGTGATAATTTTTCAACACCAACATAGAATTGTTTTATACCATCTAATGTTAATTCTTTTGTTTTTACCAAAATATTAATTGGATTATTTAAAAATTTAGAACTTAATTCTAAAACTTCATTTGGTAAAGTAGCACTAAATAATACAACTTGGCATTCCTTTGGTAAAAATTGGAATATGTCATATATTTGATCTACAAAACCCCGAGATAACATTTCATCTGCTTCATCTAAAGTAAATACAGATAATTTATTAATATTTATTTTTTTTCTTTTAATATTATCTAAAACTCTACCTGGTGTTCCAATTATAATATGGTCGTTTTTTCTTTCATTCCATCTGTTAAACTGTTTTCCTTTTGTTCCACCAATAGATAAATATATTCTTAAATCCATATACTGACCTAATGATTTTATAACATCATATATTTGCGTTGCTAATTCTCTTGTTGGAGCAAGAATTAAAGATTGTGTTTCATCTTTTTTAGAATCAATCTTTTGTAATATTCCAATTGAAAATGTTCCAGTTTTTCCAGTTCCAGATTGAGATTGTGCGATTAAATCACGACCTTCTGTTAAAGGAATAATTGCTTTTTGTTGTATAGTGCTTGGTTTTTCAAAACCATGTGAATAAATACCTTTTAACAAAGGTGTTTTTAATTTCATATCATCAAATGACTCATATATTTTAACTTTATTAGAGTCTTTTAATTTATTTTCATTTTTAGTTTCACTCATAATTATAAAAAAATATCTTAATCTGTTTAAGTATTAAAATATTTAATTTTTATAGAATTACTGTTTATTAGTATATATGTATTAGTATAAACTTTATTAAAGTTTTTTAAATTATTGAAATTGTTTTAGAAGTTTAGTTTTTGATAATTTATTAACATAATTTGATGCAGGTAAAGGAACAGCTTTATAGCAAGTTCCATAACCACATTCATTTTTTAAAGAGCAATTAACAGATTCTCTATCAACTTTACAGACATTATGACAGTTAATTGGTCTTGGTTCACATTCCTTACAAGAAGACTTATTAATATTATAAAGACGAATATCATTCATAATTTTTTTTCCATTATTAATTAAATACTGACGGTAATCATAACTATTACGAATTTTATTTTCAGATTTAATTAAACCGTTCATAAAACAAGATGAACGATAATCTGTAAATGCCCTACCATCATCCATTATAGCAGGACAATCTGGAAATTTATTATTGCTAACTTTGTAAAGTTTCTTGTAATATTCTGGATCACTTTTTTTTAAATCATCCTTTGGAACAGAAGCGTGTGTATATAAAGAATTAAATGCGTTAAAACCATCCATGGATGGGGCGGAATAATCACTTAATTGAGACATATTCTATTTAATAATATAACAGATATTTTATTTTTAATATAGCTGGAACATAACAGATATTTTATTTTTTTAATATATTAATATTTATTATTTTTTATTTTCAGTTTCATTTTCAGTTTCATCTTCAGAATCACTTTCTGAATCAGAATCAGAATCAGAATCACCTTCAGAATCGGAATCACTTTTTACTTCTTCAACATCATTCTTTGGAACAACTTCTTCTGAAACCTTTGATCCAACTTCTTCTGAAACCTTTGATCCAACTTCTTCTAAAACTGCTGGAACAACTTCTTCAGTTGGAGTATCTGTATTTTCTGGAACTTCATCAATAGAACTCAATGGAGAATTAGGAGGATTATTATGAGGAACAATATTATTTGGGTGAAGCGAATCAGTATTCATTAATGGGGGTTCTTGAAATGATACAGAAGGAACTTCGTTCATAGAACCAGTTGCTTTCATTCCAACATCAGATAAAAGATTTTGTAATGCTTCAATATCATGTTGATTCTTAACAACTGATGTCTTAAGATGTCTTACTTCTTTATTAGTAAAAAATAAAGTTACACATACAATACCTAATAATATTACAAGTAAAACTAAAACACTTGTTTGAATATTTGATTGAAATAATTTCATTCTTTATGAAATTATAATAGATTTAACCTTAATTGAAAAAACGCACTTATAATTTAATACTATTATAACTTTCTCTTGCTAGTGATATTATATCATGTGTAAATCCTTCTTTCTCTAGTAGATCTATAGCAACATGTTCTTTTGAAACTCCTTTTTTTATTTTATAAGAATTTATAATTTTACCATTTTTATCTCTTTTAATATCTAAACAATAATTTTTTATTCTTTTATTTTTTCCTAGTTCTGTTAAACAATGATAATGTGTTGTTATTAATGATAAAATATTTGGATAATTATCTGATATATATTTTATTATTGAATAAGAACCTGCAACACCTTCTTTATAGTTCGTTGATGTAAATATTTCATCTAATGCTATTAATGCTGTCATATCTTTATTTTTTTCTTTAAGCTTATCTAATGTTTTTATAAAACTATAACATCTTTTCATTTCTGCTTGAAAAGTAGATGCCTTACCTTCCACATCTGGAACATTAAAATATGTATCAATATAAGAATATGGTCTTGGACTTTCCCATTTCTTTGCTAAAGCAATACCAAATGTTTGTGCTAATAAACTATTTATAAAAATTGTTTTAACATATGTAGATTTACCTGCCGCATTTGGACCAGTAATTAATAAAGTATTTACTTCTCTTTTTGTTTTTAAGGAATTTGGAACAGGTTTATTACCAGATGATAATATTAATGGATGCCAAAATTTTTTATAATTTCTTTTTTTATTAAATCTAGCAAATGTCCATGGTAATTTTTTTAAAGTTTTTAAATATTTAACAATTCCATAATATCCATCTATCAATCCAATAAATTTAACCCTTTCTCCAATATCATCTAAAACATCCTTAACCTTATAAAAAGTAGATAATATACAACCTTTGTTATTAAAAAAAGATTTTTCATTTATTATAGTATCTTTTAATAATAATACCTCTGTTGAACTTTTACATTCTGGAATACATAATATCTTTTTAATATTTTTTGGAAATAATAATATTTTATTTTTTATATTTCTTGAAGTATTTATAATTTTTGAAGCAACTTGTAATTTTCCGTGTAAAATATTTGTAATATTATTTGTTAATAAAGAAAATTTTATTATGGTGTATGTATTATAAAAATACATAACAACCCAAATAATTGTTGATAATAATGCCATACCAGTTGTCTTATTTGAAATAAAACTAATAGTAAATACCTTACTTTTTAATAAATGAAAAATTTGCATAAAACTTATTTTTATACCAAGAGACCTTAAAAACATAAATGGAATTAAAAAACATAAAATTGGCGTTAAAACATTAAATGATGGAGATAAAAACATCGTATAAAATGTACTAGTTCCTAACACAATTTCTGATTTATTCAAAAATTTATCAAAAAAAGGTATTTTATAATAAACCATATCATATAAAGTTTTGCTTTGTTCATCTGTATCTTTCCATAACCAAAAAATATTATCTTTATTATCAATTTCATCTAATTTATTTTCAATATTATTATAAAATTTTTCATCATTTATAAATTTATTAATAATCCATTGTCTATCTTTAATATCATCGTAATTTTGTAATGGATTTTTAAAAATACTATTTAATATATGCTTACCATAAATAGTCTTTGTATGTTGTGATAAACTCTTGTAAACAGACGATTCATTATCAAAAAATTCTAAATCGTTATAAACGTGCTCTTTTACAGAAAGAATATTATTAAAATTTAAATTTAAAACTTTATTGATATGATAAGAATTTAAAAAATTAGAATTCCAATTCTCTATTAATTCTTCTGTAGAAGGTCCTTTTTTTTTTAAATTTTCTTTTATTCTTTTTATCATTATAAAATTATAAATAAATATGATAAACTATTATAAACGAAACTTATAATTAAGTTTATTATCTTAACTTTGTTAATATCTTTGTATTATTAACCCATAGAGTTTCTAAAGAAAGTTTTTTAAATTCTGTTAGAATAATATCTGTTCTTTTTCCAAAAATATAAACAGTTTTTAAATTTGGAAAATTATTAACAATCCATCGCTGAACTTCAACCGTAACTTCATTTGTATGATTACAAATTCTTAACTCATCAATTGTTTCTGGATTAGTTCTAAATAGTATTTTAGTTGGTTCTTTACATTTATTTTCAAAAATATTATAAAAAAATTCTCTTTTATCTTTTTTAATAAACCAGGTTTTTCCTAAAAAAGGAATTACTTCTTTGGTTATTTCTATTTCAAACTCAGTTTTAATAGACGATGAACAAGAACCCATTTTATTATTTAGATATTAATTATCTTTAACTAATTTAATATTTTTTAATATTTTATTAATATTTTTTAATAAACTTTTAATATTTTTAATAAAATTTTAATTTATATAATATAGAAATGAGTGATTCTATTTACACTATACATGTATCACCAGAATATAAAGATTTTGCGAGAGCTTTATTAGCAACTATTTCTGTATTAATAGTGTTACATTTATTAATGTCAGATCAGAAAAAGATGGGTATTGTAGGTGGTTTATTTAATGATCCTTTTTCTGATACATTTTCAAAAATTTTAGTGTCAATTGCTTCATATTATTTAGTTGTTAAAAAAATAATTTCTATTGAATAATTTTTATTATTAAAACCAATAGACTTTAAGTTGTTTTTTTTTTGATAAAAAATATAAATTTATATAAACAGTTATAATATTAATATTAAGATGGGGTTGTGTAATAGCACGATAGACCCAAAAGAGGAATTAAAAAAATGTATTAAATTTATTCCAGATATTAAAAAAGCATATGTTATAAAAGTTTACGATGGTGATACAATAACAATCTCTACTAAATTAAAACTACTAGGACCAAAGTATAAGTTTAGTCTTCGTTTAAGTGGTATAGATGCACCTGAGATGAAAACAAAAGATGTTTATGAAAAAAAAGCTGCAATAAAATCAAGAGATTGGTTAAGTAATAAAATTCTTGGAAAAAAAATTATAATTAAAAATTTATCATATGAAAAGTATGGAAGATTATTAGCTGATATATTTTATAAAAATAAAATATCATTAAATAAACAATTAATTAATAATAAATTAGCTGTAATTTATGATGGTGGTAAAAAAGAAAAAATAAATTGGAAAAAATTCTTATGAGATATTATAAGATGTCAACACCAGCACCATTTGAATATGTTCCTTGTGAAAAAAAAGTATTACCTGACCCAAGAACCGTAAGATCTAGTGATTTAACATGGTTTAATACATGTGGTAATAACATAGTTAGATCTGATTATAATACTTGTAATCATAGAAAAGTTAAAAAATTATATCCATTTGGTAAATTAAATGATCCAATACAAAAACCATTTAATTTAGTTGGAAATCATAGTTGTGATTTATTTAAAAAATTTACATTTAAGACAAAAGGATGTAATAAATTAAATACAAATTGTGTATTTTCACCAAATATATTTAGTAAAGATTATATTGATCCTAATTAAAAATATAAATGTTATAAAGATTAAATACTAATATATATAAATGACAGACCAAAAAAGTGAATCAAAAGAAATCGTTCAAGTTGGTTCAATCATATATGATTTTCCAAGATTAAGTAGCTATGAAACAGATAAAAGTTATAATTTAAGAAAAAAATATTTTATGAAAGCCATGGAAGAAACAAAAGCATCTTTGAAAACAGAAAAAGATTATTGGAATTCTATTAATATGTCAATAGTTTATGCAAATACCATTATATTAAAATGTGTTTATAAAAAAGATGTAATGGATCTTATGAATAAATATTTATAATATTATATAATGTTTAAAGTTTGTGTTATATTATCTATAATACTTTTATCATTTTTAGTTTTAAAAATGATAAAAAATAAAGAATATTTTGATAATAAGAATTCTTGTTATATGGGAATAAATGAAAAACAACCTTTAAAGGATGAATATGCAACTATTGGTTGTAATTTATATGATTATTATAACCAATGTGAAAAAAATAAAAAAGATGGAAAATGTACTGTTTATAATGTAGATGGTACAATTTCAGCAGTAAAATGTGAAGATGGTAATAAACCAAATTGTTTAGAAAGTCCAACTCAAGGTTTTGGGTGTCCGGGTAAAGATTTTACATCTGATAATATACCACCAATTAATCCTAATAATAATAAAGGTGTTGTTTGTAAATATACAGAACAATAAATATTTATAATACAAAAGAAACTTTTTTTATTTTTTTTAATTTTTTATTTTTTAAAACTGATTTAGATTTTTTTAATTTTTTATTTTTTAAAACTGATTTAGATTTTTTTAATTTTTTATTTTTTAAAACTGATTTAGATTTTTTTAATTTTTTATT
>Ga0066605_10001984_pt1 | contig 13335 bp, 13 predicted proteins | sample SaaInlLV_DNA_10m_FD_60385 | JGI IMG/M metagenome (GOLD analysis project Ga0066605, IMG submission 60385) | Marine microbial communities from expanding oxygen minimum zones in the Saanich Inlet - SI075_LV_DNA_10m | ecosystem: Environmental > Aquatic > Marine > Unclassified | place: British... | reverse complement strand
ACACCTTTTAATGGGACAGGGTTTGAACGCACCAAATAAATCATCTGATCAATTATTGCATTTTCTACCGCTCGTTCATCAGGTATTTTTAAGTTTTTATATTTATTCCAAAATGTAATCACCTCATCAATTCTTAAACCCACTGTTTTTTGAAAATCTTTCCTTTCAATCTGAAGACCGACTGATGTGAAAACATCCTCCATTGCTACCTTCCACTGCGGCTCACTATCGATTAAAACGCCATCCATATCAAAGATGACTGCCTTGTAATTATCTATAGAAAATGCTAGTTCCATGCTTTAAAATCTTTTAATTGAATGGTCTTCATTTTCTGTTTACCTAAGCGGCTTTTTTCAGCGACGATCCTGACTGAGTTTGTTGATTCAACAGAAATACCTTCCCATTGTTGAAGGAAGCCTAGGTTCTTTTTTCCTATAATCTTAAAAGCACCATTTTCACGCTCTAAAACAAATACACGTTTATAAGTCAATACATAAAGTTTCCCATCTTTGTAATCACAACCTGTAACGGATCCTTGAAGCCATGATACTCCTTTAAAATTAATTTGTTGAAAAAGCTTAAGTTTTAACTTTCCAGGGGAAAATTCTCCTTCATAGATTTTACACGTCCCCCTATAGGGCTTGGAGCGATCCTTTGACAGGATTAATAGTTTTCCATTAGCAGAGGCAATAGATTCCGCATCAAAGTTAAATACTTCAGCGGATGGTGGAAATCCCTTTTGATCCTGATAAAAAAAAGAGAATGAAGAAGCTTGAACTGTATCAGGGAAATTATGCGTGAGATGACCGTCAATGTCAGAATGAGACCAAACATCACTAATGGGAATACGATATATCTTCAAGTTTTTTCTCTTATTGCTATTATTACCAATATCACCGAGATACAAAAATTGATCATCACAAGAAAGATCCTCCCAATCGACATTTTTAGCGCCGTTAACATATATATGATGAAAGACAACACCTTCTGGAGTCATAACATAAACGATTGGTCCGTCACCACTATCATTTACGGCAAAACAATAAGAACGCGAAAAACATTCCAAACCTGAGACTTCATCCAAAACATCAGGTAATATTGAGCGCTGACTTGCACAGGAAACTAAAAAAAAACAAATAACTATCGCAAAATAAAACCGAATCATGACTTAAGATAAACACTAACAATTTCAATGCGACGATCTGTCACTTCCTCAACTACAAATGCGAAACCCTCCATTTTTAGTTTAGAGTTTTTTTCTGGAATATTTGCGAGTTTATAAAGTATAAATCCACCCAAAGTCTCATACTCCTCTGACTCCGGGACATTTAGATTATAGTGCTCGTTAATGTAATCAATTTCAACACGTGCCGAAAACCGAAAATGTGTGTCCGAAATCTTTTGCTCAACAAGATCATCCTTGTCATGCTCATCCTCTATTTCACCAAATATCTCTTCGATAACATCTTCCAAAGTCACCATGCCAGCCGTACCCCCATATTCATCAGAAACAATAGCAATGTTACCTGATTGCTCTGTAAATTTTGCAAGTAACTCCTCGCCTGTGGTTACGGAAGGCACAAAATGTATTGGTAGTAGAATTTGCTTAATCGATTTCGGCGATTTAAACAAATCATACGAATGAACATAACCAATGATATTGTCAATGGAATCACGGTAAATAATCACCTTTGACAGCCCCTTTGCAATGAACAATTGCATTACCTTGTCTAAAGAGTCATCTATATCAACTGCTATAATCTCGGTTCTCGGTATCATACAATCCCGTGCCTTAACATTAGAAAAATCTAAAGCGTTTTTCAACAAATTCATATCCTCTGAAGATACCTCCTCGCTATCTATTCGTTCTGAAATATCTTCAACAAAGTGTTCGAGATCGACTTTTGAAAACACTTTTTGGTTGGTTTTTTGATCGAAACCAAAAGTTTTTAATACCACCCAGCTCATTGCAAGAATTACTTGCGTAGGTATAAAAAGAAGAACAAATAATATAAATAATGGAAATGTTCCAATCTTAAGAAATCGATTCGGGTTGTACTGAACAAGGCTCTTTGGGATAAATTCGGCAGCAACAAGAACTAAAATTGTTGACAAGAGCGTCTGTAAAAGTAAAAGTCCTGCTTCCGAAGACACACCCCAACTTGAAAGTACTGGATCTAAAATCTCAGCTGCAGAAATCCCATAAACTACCAGAGAAACATTGTTTCCTAGTAAAATAAAAGCAATGACTTTAGATTCATTGCGATAAAATATTGATTGAACTTTACTTAAGAGCGTCCCCTTTGATTTATCAACTTCAATTTTTAAACGATTTGAAGCGAGAAATGCAATCTCCATTGCTGAAAAGAATGCTGAAAAAACAAGAGCCACGAACAAGAAACAAATCGCGTTGAACATAGTGTACAACAATGTAAGGATTATTTGATTAAGTCAAAACCGATATCCTTTCTGTAATTCATGCCTTCAAAGCTTATTTTATCTATAGACTCATAAGACTTTTTCATTGCAAATTCTATGTTTTTGCCATACGAAGTAACAGCCAACACTCTACCACCTGAGGTAACTGAAGAAGGCCCGTCAGAGCGCGTGCCTGCATGGAAACACAAACTATCCACAACGCTATTTAATCCATAAATAGGCTTTCCTTTTTTATAAGCTTTTGGATATCCGCCCGAGACAAGCATAATCGTTGCTGCGCTTTTATCATAAAATTGAATGTCTCTTTCAGATAAGGTGTTTGTTGCGATCCCTTCAAATAAATCTAATATATCGGACTTTAAACGAGGTAAGACAACTTCTGTTTCAGGATCTCCTAGACGACAGTTGTATTCAATTACATAGGGGTCACCTTTAACATTGATTAAACCAAAGAAAATAAATCCTTTATAGTTTATGCCCTCGGATTTCAATCCCTTGGTGGTAGGCACAATCACTTGATTATGCACCTTATCCATAAATGCTGCATCTGCAAAAGGAACTGGGCTTACAGCACCCATGCCGCCGGTATTCAAACCGGTATCTCCTTCTCCAATCCTTTTGTAATCCTTCGCCTCGGGAAGGAGTTTAAACGATTGTCCATCGGTAATGACAAAAACAGATACTTCTCTTCCATCTAAAAATTGTTCAATTACAACTTTCGCACTTGCATTTCCAAACTTAGAGTCCTTAAGCATACTCGTAAGTTCACGCTCTGCTTCAGCTAAATCGTTCAAAATTAGGACGCCTTTTCCCGCAGCTAAACCATCTGCCTTCAGAACGTAAGGAGCATTCATGTTTCTTAAAAAAGCAATACCCTTTTCCAATGTGTCTTTTGTAAATGTTCCATATTTCGCGGTAGGTATATTGTGTCTTTTCATGAAAGCCTTGGCGAAATCTTTACTTCCCTCAAGTTGTGCTCCTTCTGCATCAGGACCTATAACAGCAATATCTTTAAGCGATTCATCAGCATAAAAATAATCAGCGATACCATTGACGAGTGGCTCTTCTGGACCAACAACAACGAGCTCAATATTATGTGCTAAAACAAAATCCTTAACCGCGTCAAAATCATTTGGATCAATTGCGACATTTTTTCCGTGTTTTCGCGTCCCTGAATTCCCAGGAGCAATGTATAGTTCATCCAAAATAGAGCTCTGTGCCATTTTCCACGCCAAAGCATGTTCTCGACCACCTGAACCCAACAATAAAATTTTCATTAACAATGTTTTAATAATGATTCAAAAAGCATTGCGCCATCCTTAGTTTGTAAAATCGGATCTGATGACCTTTCTGGGTGGGGCATCATACCAAAAACATTCTTTTTTTCATTGGTAACCCCTGCGATATTCATCAATGAACCGTTTGGGTTAATTGAATCAGAAACCGTACCACTTCCATCACAATATTTAAATAAAACCTGATCGTTATTTTGCAACTTTGAAATGGTTTCTTCACTTGCGTAGTACCTTCCTTCACCATGTGCAATGGGAACTGAATAAGCCTTACTATGGTCAAGACCTTTCGAAATTGCTGCGGAATTAGAAACCGGTTTTAAATGTACATTTTTACAAATGAATTTTTGATTGTTATTATGTAACAAAGCACCATCTAGCAATCCTGTTTCGGTTAAAATTTGAAAACCATTACAAATACCGAGCACATACCCTCCTTTTTGAGCGTGTGTAATAACATCATTCATTATAGGCGAAAATTTAGCAATCGCACCTGAGCGCAAATAATCACCGAAAGAAAAACCTCCCGGAAGAACCACCATGTCAACTCCTTTTAAGTCCCTTTCCTTATGCCAAAGAGAAACAACTTCTTGCTTTAAAACCTTTTCAAGAATGTAAACCATATCTTGATCACAATTTGAGCCCGGAAAAGTTACTACACCAAATTTCATTTTAACTGTATTTAGTTGCAAAATTAGTCAATTATACATTTTCAATCTAAGAGAAAATGAAAAACTTGATAACAGAGAAAGTCAAAAGCAAATAAAACACGCCACTTGTTGCCATACCTATTGAATCGCTTCGGAATGCGAAAGGTAGAACCAGGCTCAATGGGAGTAATAAAAGACTAAAAAAAGCAATATGTTGAAAACTTAGTACGTAAAACAAGCTCAAGAATAGCAATAGAAGAAAAAGTGAAAGCAACATTTGAAATTGTCTTTTTGAACGTATCGCACTTTTTTGCCATTGCGAAAGAAAAGCTGTAAAACCCATAATTGATGCAATACTTAGAATACCTACAACCACAAACCATTCTCCATGGATAGAAGTATTGGAGCTGAAAAAAGAAACTTTTAAAGCAGGCGAATCCAACAAATAAACAATTGAAAATAGATAAACAAAAGGAAGTGTTGAAGCCATTAGACCAACTAAAACATCTCTTATTGTCAAAGGCCTCAAAAACCTTATTAAAAGCAAAAAAAAAGGAAGTAACATTAATAAAGGCGGTACAAAAGATGCAGCCAAACCACCAAAAAGAAGAATATTAAAAACAATTGATACTTGAGACTCATTTTGACTGAGCTCAAAAAACTGTTGAAGCATTAATATGAAAAAAAAATGGGCGAAAAGCATTCCATTTAATGTAAATGAGACTGCAAAAAAGCTCATAAAAACGACATAACAAGGGGCTATAAGAAAGGTTATTTTATCAAAAAAATTAGACCTATTAAAGATTCTATTTAGCAATATTGCATTAACTAAAATCAATGTAGCCGCAAAATATCGCGAATCAAAATTTTGAAAATCTATAAAACCATTCCAAAAGCCAAAATCAACACTTTCATCCGTGTAAAAATCATTTGTGAAATTCAGAAAATGAAACAATGCGAGAAGAACAGGTAAGAACAATAAAACTATGGTTCTATTCCCAGAAAACAACTTTAACAAATCAAGAAATTTAAATACGTCTGAAAAGTATAAAATTAAAAGAATTAAAGTCATGGGGTAAACAAAAAAGAATCGAAATAATATTGAATTATTGGTCCTAGAACGCTAAAAATGATATCTTTGGGCGCATAATTTCTTTACATTTCAAACCATATTTTATGGCAAAGCAAAAAAATAGATTTTCAGACAAAGAGCTCAAGGAGTTCAAAGATTTGATTTTGGGTAAACTTAAAGAGGCACAGGATGATTACAATCTTTTAATAGGTTCTCTATCCCATAATGATGACCACGGAACCAATGACACAGGAAGAACCTTCAATATGATGGAAGATGGCTCCGAAACCCTATCGAGAGAGGAGTTAGCGTCACTTGCTGCGCGTCAGGAAAAATTCATTAATAATCTCCAAGCCGCACTCGTACGAATCGAAAATAAAACATACGGAATTTGTCGCGTTAACGGCACATTGATTCAAAAAGAACGTCTCAAACTTGTTCCGCATGCAACAATGAGCATCGACGCCAAGAATGCCCAAAACAAGTAAGTGAAGAAAAAGCTTGGTATTCTATTCGTTTTTATTGTCGGATTCATTCTTATTGACCAACTTATCAAGTTTGGTATCAAATCGAACTTTACAGAAGGACAGAGCCAACCTTTATTAGGTAATTGGCTCGTCTTAAATTATATCGAAAATCCAGGCATGGCCTTTGGCACTACATTTGGCACATCGATTTGGGCGAAACTTAGTTTGAGTATCTTTCGGATTGTGGCCATTACTGCGATTGGTTACTATTTATGGCTTGAGCTAAAGAAAGGTTCAAATTTTGAATACCTTATAGCAATTTCATTAGTATTTATTGGAGCCCTAGGTAATTTGATAGACTCCATGTTTTACGACTTTATTTTCACATTTGACCCTTGTAATTATTACAACTACATGGAAGGTACTGGCAACTTTGAAAAGTGTATACAAACCATTCATGGACAAGAATATTCGCGATCGATTGAGGTAAGGCATCATGGTTTTCTTTTAGGAAATGTTGTGGATATGTTTCAGTTCAATGTCCAATGGCCAACATCTATTCCATATGTAGGAGGCAAACAGATATTTCCCGCAATTTGGAATTTTGCAGATTTCTGTATTTCGATTGGCGTAGGAATGATTTTGATTCGAAATAGAACTTATTTCCCGAAAGGAAAGAAATAAACGACTTTAAAAATCCCACTTCATATTTCGATCGTCAAGAATTGCAAATGATATCTTCCAGTCGGCTCGAGGTGCAGATTTATTGGCATTGGATAGAACGCCATAAATCCCGACACGTAGTCTTCTTCTTGATAGCTTAAAGTTCCTTTCAAGGCCTAAAAGTCCCTCGTAATGGAACCAATCATGTTCACGAACATACAAAGCTCCAGCACCGAAAACTAAACCAATTCTTGTTTTTTTCATAAAAGGAATCTTATTGATAATCGATCCATTATCGTGATGAACAAAATGCGCTTCGACTGAAAGGTCACTTGTTCTGAGTAAAGTATCCAAGCCTTGGAATGAATATAAGGGATTGGAAAACCACAAAGGATCACTTCTTCTTTGAAATTTGAAATCAGGATCACGTAAGATTTTTGAACTTAAAAATTTCCCGCCCGAAATACGATAATTAGAAGTTCCTATAGTTCCTATTTTAAAGGTTTGCTCAATACTTGCTTGTAAATAATGATGGTTTATATCACTTCCAAACAGATCCGGAATGCCCCATTCATAATTTAAACTAAAGGTGGGCCAAGCAGAACCCAATACGACCTTACGGTATGGCTCTCTCATGTATTTCTGCATAGGCACAAACCAAATATCTATATCTCCAATTAAGGCCTGATATGTCTGGAAATCTGAAGGTTGGTTGTTAGGAAGTACCTCATCAACGGTTTCTATAAATCTATAACCCTCAAGACTTCTTCTTTCACAAAATTCGCCACCGACACTCATATAAAACCCATTGAACAATTCATATTCAATGGAAGTATTCAGCTGAGTTGTCTCTATAAAGTTTTCGCGCTTATAAATTTGAGTAATTGCGTCGTAACCTCTAATCACGTCAAAATCGTGACTTAATGAGGCCCTAATTCTACCTTGACGAAATGGATCAAATTTATATTTCCACCAAGTATCTCCCTTTATGTCATTATTTAAAAAGCCGAATGACACCTGAGTGTATGAATCTAAGGTCCTTTCATCTTCCCATTTCTTGAAGAAATCGAAGTTTGGTGATATTCTTGGACCTGCAATATATACGGGCCTAATTAGGGTCGCTAAAGAACCTATAGTCCATTGGTGTCTTTTGGTTCGGTTTCTATGATCCACACCAAACCATGCGACTTTCAAAAAAGTCACTTTATTAAATGCCTCGTCAATGCTGTCACGATATTCTTTGCGGTTCTTATAATCACGAATACTATCCTTTTTAAGAATAAAGGCGATTTCCTCCTTCGTTAGTTTATCTTGTCTTTCATCCTCCCAGAATAAAGAATCTTTTTCGTATGCCTCCTTCTCGGTAACTGCCAATTCTCGATTAAAGAATTTTTTGGAAAATTGGGGATTAAAATCATAATCAGAAAAAATTGCGGTGGTATTACAAACAGAAGTTTCGCTTTTGTTTTTGACACCATAGCTCAGTATTTGTTTTGATAAAACACAGACAGAATCTCCTAGATGCTCATAATCTTGCTGAATCTTAAAATAATCGTAGTACAACAAATTCCCTTTTTTCATTGTTAGCTCGAGCTTCTGAACGAGCCATAATGAATCCACAACCCATATAAACCCTTCCAATGTAGTTGTAGCTGATGCGCGAGGTTGTATTCTAATTTTGGAGATTTTCCTACCGTTTTCTTCAAACTGATCTACGAGACGGTACTTGTAGGATAAAATACCAGGAATAGAAATTGGTGAACTAATCGGATTCTGATGCAAGTCATCTAAACGTAATAAGTTTTGAAAGAAATTAAAATTCGATTTAACTGTGGTTTTATAGTACAAATTTCTATCACGACCTCTCAAAGTGTAAGCATTTCGAAGTTCTTTTACTTTGTTCGTCGGTGCATAGTTTCGTTGTATTTGAACCTCAAGTAAATTCATGGTGTCTCTGTCCTCGAAATCATCATCTAATAGGTCATCATCATTTCTATCTCGCTCCGCTTTCCTAATGATTTTCTCCTTCGCTTTAATGTAGACATTGACTTTATGTGCGTAGCTCCAAGGATTGATTTGATCGCGTTTTGCAACCACCTTTTTCATGATTTCCCTACCTGGGTTTGTTCGTTTGGTCGTAATATTTACAGCTTCTAAATCCTGAATTTTACTCGGAAAGAGTTGGATATTCTTTAGAATGTTTTTTTCATTCACGGAAATGTAGGCTTCACGTGTATCAAATCCGGTAGCACTGAAAACCAGAAAATACTCACCGCGTGACATACTGATTTGATATTTACCATCAATGTCAGCAACCGTTCGCTGCGCAGGTGCATTTTTAATAAATATTTTAGCAAAAGGAATTGGCTGTTGCTGCTCATCATAAACTATACCATCAACAAAATACTGCGTGTTTCCTGTAAATGAGAATAAAAATATTATCAGAATAAGTATTAAGTATTCAGTAAGATTGTAGCGCTTCGTCAATTTCTAAATTTATTTCAGCTTCTGATCATTTGTCTCCTTTTCCCTCATATAAGCTACATGTTTTTCCATTCTTTTCATCATCCAAATTTTGAAAAAGTACATACCAACAGATAAAAGCACAAAAGGGTAAAACATCCACCACCTTTCAAAGCCTTCGGAAAATCCTTTTACGGTTATTACGACAAACAATATAATGGCAAAAACAAGCCAAAACATTTTCATTATTTTATTATATATATCCATTACTTTTTATTTAGTGTCATTTTACCCGTAGGTTCTAATATTTCAAAAAAACTAAAATCTTGCTTAGTAACAAGACCTTTGCCTTTAATGATTTCTTTTGGTGAACGCACCGTGACATTTCGATCTGTGCGAATCGTACTATCTTCTTTATTCCAAATTAAATATTCAGTTTCCAGAACTTGTTGTTTGGAAAAGTTAATAAGTCGAACAGAGTCCTCAACCTCAACAATACCCTCATCATGATTAAAATTTCCGAAAAGAGAGGTTAGTCGAGAAACCTTTTCACCCGTATTATTAAAAAAATCAACAGAAAGAAAACCCTTGAAGTTTGTCACATGTTCGGGTTTATAATACGTTTCTGCAAATTTAGCGAATAGATTAACTTTTGTTTTACCCGAATCGCTATGAATCATTTGTAAATTTTCAGTGTATTCGTCTGGCGCTTTTTCAAAATGCGTCACCCTTCTAATCTCACCTGAATCATTTTCACATGCGACAATAGCCATTAAGACAAATACAATGGAAATTGACGCTCGAAACATTTAAAGAATTTTTACTTTATGTCAACGGTAACGCCCCAACAGGAAAGCGTCACTTGTGCAGGACTATTATTGCTGAAAATCTCATCCGATGAAGGACAATTTTCGCGATATTTTGCCGCAAGACTTGACTCACCAGCGTTTGTTGCCAACTGCGCGGCATAATAGTAATTACACTTTCGATCAAAGGTACTTGAACCACAGGTATTCGCAAGCTTCGCAACACAGTTTGAGGCGACCATAAGGGCCTTGGATCTATTGGCTCCATTAATGGATAGAGCAGTATTGTAAGCACTTTTATAACTGCTTAGATTCGTGTACTGTATCTCTAAAACACTCAACTTTATATCGCCACGAAGCGTATCATTATCAGCCATTTCAAGCGCTGTTCTAAACACCGCTATTGCCTCTTTGTATTTCTTTTTAACTATCAGCAAATCTGCTTTCGCTAAAACTGCATCCACAGTATTGTCAATTGAAATTATTGTATCGATTAACATAGCATACTCATCACTTTCAGTACACTGCTTTTCTTTAAGAAGTATTAAGAAGTTGATTACCGCTTTCTTTTTCTTATCCTTTTCCTGTGGCAGTTCACTCATGAAACCATTAAGATCTGGAAGAATATCATCGCATGTACGCACAACATTGTTGAAATAATTCGTCATCGACTCCTGAGTTCTCGCTTTAAATCCTTCGTTTTCAATCTTTCTAGAGAGTCTAAAATAATCGGTTATCATTCTTTTCTTATACACCTCTTTTGTTTCCTCTTTTGCTTTAGTGTACATCGTATAAAGATTGTAGTAATAGTAACTTAGTTGCGCATCCTTAAATGTGTTATTCTCAGCAAATGCTACCGTGAACAGAGAGTCCGCCTTTACACGATTTGGTAATGAAGATTGCAGAATGTAAAGACCTCGAATGGATGCTTCAGCCGGATTGAAAAATCCTTTTTGTTCAGCGCGGTCATAGGCAGCAATTAAGGTATCGATATAAAGTTTCTTTTTCGCCTTATCCTTTTCAGTCGCAACTGTATTTCGCATGGTCTGAATCATGTTCTTGTACTTCTTTGCATCATAGTTCCCGCACAATTCTTCTCCTTGCAGATAATACATGGTGGCTCTTGCGTAATTTTTTAGCTTCAGTTCTTGCCCAACAAATAGTTGCATTCGCTTACATTCTCGATCCTGCAGTGAATCTTGTTGACCAAAGGCAAACGCCATCAAAAAAACAAATCCTAACCCTAATCCGAACTTCTTCATGTCTTATTAATCTAATTTTCTTTTCCTAAACCACTTTTCAAAATTTGATGGTGAAAACACCATTCCAAATTTAAATCCTATGTATTGTTCTGTTAAGTCTGACTCAGCTGAAGTACCCTTTTCTCCTAAAACAAAAGCTAGATTTAAAGATGATAATGACATCTGAGCAAGTATCGGAATACCAATTCCAAATGTCGTGCCACGATCAAAATAGTTTTGGCCATTCGCTGTGAAAGGCAATGCACGATGGTAGTAACCTACACGATAATTTAATTTCTCAAGCATCTTCAGCGTCGCGACATTCTCAAACAACCTCGTCTCCGGAGAATAGCTCATACCAAAAGACAACATATTGGACGGGTCAACTGTCCAATCTTCCGTGGCATTGAATTCAGACCTAATACCCTGATTAACTTTGTATGCGAAAGCCAATGTTAGATTTGGTCTCCGTGTTGTTGCTTTACGCTTCGTTTCTTTGAAGTAAAACTTATACTTTAATCCGACTTCATAAGAGGTTAAAACTCTCACTAAACCGGAACGAACTGAAGTAAATACAGTATCATAGATGGAAGGTGCATCAATATTTGCAGATGAATAGAGGTTATTCTCAATTGAGGCATTAAAGCCTTGTTCTGGATTCATAGTAAATCCAACTAATAAAGATTGACGCTTACCAATCCTTTGTTCAAGGTGCGCACCTAGCTCATAATGGAATGCTGATAACCTCGTAAGATCAGTAGAAAGGCCACCAGGATTGGTGTCTTCCCCTACTAACTCACTTTTTCGTTCATTGGAAACGAAACCAAATAAATATGAGACATTAGCACCAAGAGATAGGTGGGTGTTCTTAGTGGCTAAAGGTGCAAAAGCAAAACCTAGATACGCATCCTGTAAATTACCTCTACCGTTGTAAGTATATCTAATTGAATCTAATCCTGTAAATACCGATTGACTGAACTCGTAACCCACATTTGAGTACGGCTTTAATCCAAAAGCAAAGCCAGTTCGCTTTGAAGCCTTGAAAGCTAGAGAAAAATGCTCAAACATCGTGGATGTTTTAAATTCCGTCAAGCCTTGTTGTTGGTAGAAAGAAAATCGAGAGTCTAAACTCAAAGACAAAAGGGTATTCCCTTTACTCAATCTTGAATAAGATGATGGGTTGAAAAAATTAACATTTGTTGAATCAATCCAAACGCTATTTACATTCCCAAGTGCGCCTGTAATCGCATTCACGCCCGAATTGTATTCTCCAATACCGTAGGATGAAAGGGGATGACTCGTGTTTACTTGAGCGTAAGTAAGCTGAAGTAGTATTCCAAAAGCAAAAGTTAAATTATAACGTATTAATCTCATATATCTCAACAATTCCTTCGAGTGTCAAATTTTTGTTTGCAAAGATGTTACTTTTTTGAGGGAAATCAAAATAAGATGCATCCCCTCCTGTTATTAATATTTGTAAATCTTCAAAGTCATTCTCATAACGAGAAATTAGACCTTGTATTTCATGGGTCATTCCATTAATTATTCCTGATTGGATAGCATGTATTGTATTGGCTCCGATTAAAGGAGTTGGTTTCTTTATATCGAGCAACGGCAATTTACTTGTATAGTCGTTTAATGATTTATATCTGAGTGAAATACCAGGAGCGATTGATCCACCTTTATATATGCCGTGATTGGATAAAAAGTCAAACTTAATACAGGTCCCAATATCAATGACCAAAACATTAGTTCTGGGAAACGTCGATGAAGCAGATGCTATGTTACAAAGCCGGTCAATCCCAACAGTTTCCATAGATATATATGCGCTTTTAAAGGGCAAGATAACACTATACGTAATTTGAACATACACGCCGCCATGCTTTTCTACGAGTCCTTTAAAATCATGGTTGGTTACAGAACCACAAACAACCGTTTTTTTCAGAACAAATGGAATAATCTCGTCTAAAGAAAGCAAGCGATAAACCACAACGATTTTAGCATTTTCGATGATCGCCAATTTGATGCTCGTGTTCCCGGCATCGATGATTACATAGCTCTTTTCATGGTTGAACATGGCACAAAGATACAAGTAACGCTATATTTTTCGAGAATAATTGCATACTAAACCAAAATATTCATATTTTTGCCTCCGCAATGGCTGGTGCCTTAGCTCAGTTGGTAGAGCAATGGACTGAAAATCCATGTGTCCCTGGTTCGATTCCTGGAGGCACCACAAAAT
>Ga0066605_10001968_pt1 | contig 13429 bp, 11 predicted proteins | sample SaaInlLV_DNA_10m_FD_60385 | JGI IMG/M metagenome (GOLD analysis project Ga0066605, IMG submission 60385) | Marine microbial communities from expanding oxygen minimum zones in the Saanich Inlet - SI075_LV_DNA_10m | ecosystem: Environmental > Aquatic > Marine > Unclassified | place: British... | reverse complement strand
CAGGATTAGCTACCCCGTTAGTATTTTCTGTTCACTCTATTGTATCTTTTGACTTTGCTACGTCAGTGATTCCTGGATGGCACACAACAATCTTTCCACCATATTTTGTGGCAGGGGCTGTCTTCTCTGGCTTTGCTATGGTTCAGACCTTGCTTCTTATTATGCGTAAGGCCATGAATCTGGAGGCATATATCCACACAAAACACGTTGAATATATGAATATTGTAATTATGGTAACGGGATCTATAGTAGGTACGGCATACATTACAGAACTATTTATTTCTTGGTATTCAGGAGTAGAATATGAAGCATATGCGTTTATAAACAGGGCTACTGGTCCATATTGGTGGGCTTATGCGGCAATGATGACGTGTAATGTTGTTTCTCCGCAGTTAATGTGGTTTAGAAAACTTCGTAGAAGTCTGCTTTTCACCTTCTTTATCTCAATTGTTGTGAACATAGGAATGTGGTTTGAACGTTATGTGATCATCGTAACCTCCTTGCACAGAGATTACCTTCCTTCATCGTGGAGTATGCATTACCCAAGTCCAATTGATATAGGAGTATATATTGGTACAATCGGTTTGTTTTTCGTGTTCTTTTTATTGTTTGCAAGATTCTTTCCTGTATTGGCATTAAATGAGATTAAATCAATATTGAAAGGTTCAGGTCAATCTTACAAAGAGTCACCTGATTATTATAAAAACCATTAAGAAAGATAGCTATGTCTGAAAAAGTAATATATGTAATGTATGACGACGACGGAGTGTTGAAGGATGGCGCGAAGAAATTAGTCTCAAAAGGCGTAAAGATTTCTGACACATTTTCACCTTTCCCGATTCACGGAATTGACCCTATCATTGGGGTTAAAAATACCAGACTTGGCATTATGGCCTTTTTATATGGCTTAACCGGTCTGACGCTTGCCACGATTGGTATGCGTTTCTTTATGATCGAGGATTGGCCCATGAATATTGGTGGTAAACCAAGTTTCACCTATTTAGAAAACATTTTGTCTTTCGTGCCAATTACATTTGAGTTCACTGTAATGTGCGCGGCACATGGTATGGCTATTACTTATCTGTTAAAAAACAAAACACTGCCTGGAATGCCGGCTCAGAACCCTGACCCAAGAACTACGGATGATAAATTCGTTATGGAGATTAGAACTTCTGAAAACGCACTAGAAGAAAAAGAGTTGGATAAGTTAATTAAGGACACAGGGTTTATTGAAATTGACAAAAAGACCTTATAAGTAATTTGAGAAAAGCTTTTAAAATGAATAAGAAATTTAATTTATACGTGGGTCTGTCGTTTTTAATGTTTGTGACATTACTCACCTCTTGTACTACAGATCCTGATAGTCCAGGAACTGAATACATGCCAGATATGTATCGATCTCCTGCTATTGAAACCTATGTTGATTATGGTGAAATACGAGGTAGGGAGAACAAGGAGTTAAAGTCCAAACAATCTGCAAGATTGACACCAAAGTATACCATACCTTATGTCGGCACTGATTCTTCTCATGTCCAAATGATGTTGCCAAATAAAAGAAAAGGTGGCGCTGCTTGGCAAGAAAGCCATGGTCTTTATGGATGGGATTTGGTCGCGGAAAGCGGTTATGATTTAGCGAGGTTAGATACGATTAATCCGCTCACTATGAACGCAGAAAATGCATCTTCAATTCTCAAAAAAGGAGAACAACTTTACGCCTCTATGTGTATGCACTGTCATGGTGAGAAGGGAGATGGTAACGGGACAATGATTCAAAGTGGAGCTTATGGTGATCTAGGAGTAGTGCCAGCATACAAAAGCCTAGATACGCTATCTGAAGGAAAAATATTTCACAGTATTTATTACGGTAAAGGATATATGGGAGCGCATGGTTCTCTTTTGAATAAAAAAGAAATTTGGACATTAGTTCATTACGTTCGCCAATTTCAACGTGACGGTTATGGTAAGTTTGAAGACGTAGCAGAAACAGGATCAAATCAAGAATCAGCTGAGTAGAATTAATAAAATTTTAGAATAATGGAATTTCAAATAACACAAAAAGCTAAAAGAAACATATACCTGCTATTAGGTATTGGACTTGTTTTGACTCTGATAGGTGTCCTTACAGGAATGGATAGTCATCATTTTTCAACGCGTCTTTTGACGAATGGTTTAATCGATACCTTCTTCTTTTTTGCAATGGGACTCGGTGCCCTTTTCTTCTTGGCATTGGCTTATGCGACAGAGACAGGGTGGTATGCTTCCGTGAAACGAATTATAGAGGCAGTTGCTGGTTACTTGCCATACGGCATGGTTTTGATGGGACTTGTTCTTTTGATTATTACAGTTATGGATGGTGCACATGTTTATCAGTGGATGGATCCAGAAGTAGTCGCTCATGATGAAATCATTCAAGGTAAAACGGCTTATCTTAACCCAGCATTCTTTTGGATAAGAACATTAATTTATTTCGCGGTCTATTTGATGTTTCTTCGCGGTTTTAAAAAGAGATCTCTTGAAGAAGATAAGATTGGAGGTACAGAGCTTCATTTTATGAACTACAAAAAAGGAGCTTTATTTCTTGTCTTTTTTGCTGTATTTAGTTCAACTTCATCATGGGATTGGTTAATGTCAATAGATGTTCACTGGTTCTCAACTTTATTCGGTTGGTATACATTTGCCGGAATGTGGTGCACAACAATGGTTGTATTAATCATGGTAACATTGTACCTAAAGAAACAGGGGTATCTCGAAAAGGTTAATGATTCTCATATTCATGATCTTGGAAAATGGGCTTTCGCAACTTCTTTTCTCTGGTCTTATTTGTGGTTCTCCCAATTCATGCTCATTTGGTATGCAAACATTGGCGAAGAAGTTTCATACTTCCAAATGCGAATAGACAACTACAAACTTCTTTATTTCGGGATGTTTATTATCAACTTTGCCTTCCCTATGTTGATTTTAATGTCAAGAGACGCTAAACGTCATGCAGGTATTCTAACTTTTATTGGTTTAATTATACTTGCAGGACACTGGCTAGATGTATACATCATGGTCACTGCTGGTTCATTAGGCCCTGCTGCTCATATTGGAGTACTAGAAATAGGAATGGCTCTAACGGCCTTAGGTGTATTTATTCTAGTAATTCTCAGAAACTTAACTAAAGCTCCATTGACACCAGTCAATCATCCGTTTTTGGATGAGAGCATACATCATGAAATTTAACCAAACAAGTCGATAGATAAAATGGAAAAAATTATAATACTTATTGTCCTTATCACTGGAGTTATTGCAATTGCTCAGCTTGTAAGAGTATATGAGCTTACCTATAAACTCAAGAATAAAGGAGAACACGAAATACCAGATAGAGATAATAATCTCAATGCCAAGCTAATGCTAGGCTTTATGATGTTCCAGTTTCTTGGATTCATTTATTTGATGTTGAAATATGGCTGGACAGGTCGTGGCGAAGCGGCATCACTTCAGGGAGTAGAAACGGATTGGTTATTGAACGTCAATTTTATAATCATTATTGCAGTATTCTTCTTAACGAACTTTTTACTCTTTTTCTTTTCTTATAAGTACGTTCGTAAACCAGGAGTAAAAGCCACATATTATTCTCATAATAATAAATTAGAATTGATTTGGACAATTGTTCCTGCAGTTGTTTTAGCTGTAATTATCATCTTGGGTTTAAAGTCATGGACGGATTTAACCTCTGGCCCTTCCAAGGATTCGGAAAAAGTGGAATTATTCGCTTATCAGTTTGCATGGATTGCGAGATACGGTGGTGAAGACAATACTTTAGGTAAATTCGATTATAAACTAACTACTGGAAACAACGAATTGGCCTTAATGACTTCAAGTACCATAGATTCATCTGTAAATGAGATGGGGAAATCGATTGCGAACGTTGAGGAGAAATTAAAGCGAGTGAATTTTGAGTACTTAACGTCTGAGTATCGTAATCTCCTTGCTACTTCTGACTACAAATCTGATGTCGAGAAACTAGTAGCATCAATTTCTGCCTCGGACTTCAATCTTGTAGATGCAGAAGATAAGTTGAAGCATGTTTATGCTGAACATACTGGTGCTCACGGTCACATTGATGTAAAACTTAACGAACCGAATGCAGAAACGCAGTCTATTATTGGTGATCTCGAGCAAGAGCTATCGACTAAAGAAAGACTCTACAGAAGTTTAGTTCAAATGAAACAAAATCACAATCCTGATGTTGATAAATTTGCATTGAATGATATTGTACAAAAAGACACACTTTACTTATGCAAAGGTAGAGAATATGAATTCTCCTTCAGAGCAAAAGACGTGATCCATTCGGCTTACTTCCCGCACTTCAGAGCACAAATGAATGTGGTTCCAGGAATGCCTACGAGATTTAAGTTTACGCCAACAATCACGACTGCTGAAATGCGCGTAAAGAAAGAGGATTCAAAGTTTAATTATGTCTTAATGTGTAACAAGATATGCGGAGGAGCACATTATAAAATGAAAATGATTGTTGTCGTCTACCCAGAAGCGGAGTACAACGCATGGATGGACACTAAAAAATCAGCTACTTTCAAGGATCAATATTTCCCTAAGGAAGAAGCAGAAGAGGTATCTAAATAAAATTATAATTTAAAAAATTCACTACGATGTCATCAGTAGCACACGACGAAAACCATCACGAAGAACATTTTGTTTCTAAGTATATCTTTAGCCAAGATCATAAAATGATTGGTAAGCAGTTTTTAATGACTGCAGTATTCATGGGGCTAGTTGCCATGATGCTTTCAATTTTGTTCAGAATTCAATTGGCTTGGCCAGGCGAAGAGTCAACATTCTTAAATATTTTCTTGGGAGACGCATGGGCGCCAAATGGTATTATGAAAGAAGATATGTACCTGGGACTAGTAACTCTGCATGGTACGATAATGGTATTTTTTCTTTTGACGGGAGGTTTGTCAGGAACCTTTTCGAATATTCTAATTCCGTTACAACTTGGAGCAAGAGATATGGCTTCTGGTTTTCTGAACATGCTATCCTATTGGTTTTTCTTCTTGTCATCGCTATTGATGTTTGCCTCGTTATTTGTTCATGAAGGCGCTGTCTTTGGTTTGCAGCTTGGTGATGCCACAACCTCAATGCCAGGTGTTTGGGACGGCTCCGGGCCTGCAATGGCTGGTTGGACAATTTACCCGCCATTATCGGCTTTACCACAATCCGTTTCAGGCTCAGGTTTAGGAATGACTTTATGGTTGTTTTCTATGACAATTTTTATTGCATCATCCTTAATAGGTTCACTAAATTATATTGTAACAGTATTGAATTTGAGAACAAAAGGAATGACAATGACGAGAATGCCTTTAACGATTTGGGCCTTTTTTGTAACGGCAATTCTAGGGGTTCTTTCCTTCCCTGTACTACTTTCCGCCGCCTTGTTACTCATGATGGATAGAATGGCTGGTACAAGTTTTTATTTGTCAGACATCATCGTTGGTTCTGAAATGCTTGCGAATCACGGAGGGTCACCTATTTTGTACCAACACTTGTTTTGGTTCTTAGGACACCCTGAAGTATACATCGTATTACTTCCGGCTCTTGGTTTATCTTCAGAAATTATAGCAACGAATTCAAGAAAACCGATTTTCGGTTACAAAGCAATGATAGGTTCTATTATGGCAATTGGTTTCCTATCATTTATTGTTTGGGGGCACCATATGTTTGTCACGGGAATGAATCCTTTCTTGGGCTCCGTATTTGTTTTCACAACCTTATTGATCGCTATTCCTTCTGCTGTTAAAGTATTTAATTACTTAACGACTTTATGGAAAGGTTCATTGGTCCTTACCCCGGCAATGATGTTTGCGATTGGTCTGGTTTCAACCTTTATTACAGGTGGAGTTACGGGAATAATTTTAGCGGATTCAGCATTGGATATAGCATTGCATGATACCTATTTTGTTGTGGCTCACTTCCATATTGTAATGGGAATGTCAGCTGTATTTGGAATGTTTGGTGGCGTTTACCATTGGTTCCCAAAAATGTTTGGACGAATGATGAACACTAGACTTGGTTACGTTCATTTTTGGATCACAATTATTGGGGCGTATGGTGTGTTTTTCCCTATGCACTTTGTTGGTCTTGCAGGAGCACCGAGAAGATATTACAATTACTCTGTATATGAGGAATTTGATCAAGGGGCTTTAGATATGATGATGGACTTAAATGTGATTGTCACCTTTTTTGCAATCTTTGCAGCATTAGGTCAAGCCTTATTCTTATTTAATTTCTTTTACAGTATTTTTAGAGGACCGAAAGCACCACAAAATCCATGGAGATCGACGACTTTGGAATGGACGACCCCTGTAGAACATATTCATGGTAACTGGCCAGGTGACTTACCAACTGTTCATAGATGGCCATACGATTATTCTAAGCCAGGTGCCTCAGAAGATTTCATTTCACAAATAGAGCCTTTAGCAGAGGGTGAAGAAGAACATTAGTAAAACGAAGAGCTAACTTTTATTTAGCTCTTCACTTACTTTTTCCATTTCCTGGTAAAATTCCTGTCCGTAAGCTCTTACTAGTGGTTCCTTAAGAAATTTAAATACTGGTATTTTTAAAGAACTACCTAAACTGCATGCAGCACTGCAAATGTCCCACCTTTCATAGTTTATAGCGGTGAACTCATTGAAGTCTTTAGTCCTAATCGGATACAGATGGCATGAGATGGGTTTGTTAAAGGGGATTTCACCTGCTTTATATGCTGTTTCAATAGAACACATAGCATTCTTGCTGTCTTTATCAAAATAGACAAAAGCACATTCTTTTTTATTCACAAGTTGGGTAGCAGGTTCATCATTTTCATCGAGATAAAAAAAACCGTTATGCGCTATCGTATCAGAACCTTTTTTGTTCATAAAAGGTTTGATGTTATTTAAATTCTCCTCAATAAGAGAAACCTCCTTTTCTTTTAAGGGTGCTCCTCCATCGCCTTCAATACAGCACGCACCATGGCATTTTGATAAATCGCAAACGAAGGCTTCTGAAAAGACCTCTGTTGAGACGATTTTATCTTTAATTTCTACTAGCATAACTATAAATGTAAGGGTTATTACTTTTTTATTTAGGTAAATGTTGTATCTTTGTACTCACAAATATAAGGTATACAGAAAGAGGGGACGAAAGTCCCCTCTTTTTTTAACCAAGATTGACATGATTTCAAAAGAGCGTATAACATCCTTAATAGATGAAAGAATTCAAGAGCTGGAGAAAGACCTGTATGTCGTTGATATGACGATATCCTCTAGCAATGTAATTCGGGTGGAATTAGATCGTGTTGATGGTAATGTAGCTGTTGAGGATTGTATGTCTGTATCTAGGAATATTGAACACAATTTGGACAGAGAGGTAGAAGATTTTGAATTACACGTGTCGTCCGCAGGACTAGATAAGCCCTTTAGACATGAAAATCAATACCGTAAGAATATTGGAAAGCGCGTCAAAGTCAAGATGCACGATGCCTCCAAATATGAAGGTGAGTTGATAGAATATACTTCTGATGAAATTAAGCTTAGTGATAAGGTTAAAAAGAAGATAGAAGGAAAGAAAAAGAAAGAGTGGGTAGAGGAGATATATACCCTAGAGATGAAAAGTATAAAAGAAACAAAAATTGTAATATCATTTAAATAATAGCATATGAATAGTATTGAATTGGTAGATTCGTTTTCTGAGTTTAAAGAGCTCAAAAACATTGATAAGCAGACGATGCAACATGTTCTTGAGGATGTGTTTCGTGCAATGTTTAAGCGGAAGTTCAACACGGATGAGCATATCGATATCATTGTTAACATTGATAAGGGTGATGTCCAAATATTTCTAAATAAAGAAATTGTTGACAACGGAGAGGTAGAAGATCCAAACACCGAGATAGCATATTCTGATGCTATTAAAATTGAACCTGATTTTGAAATAGGTGAAGAAGTTACAGAAGAATTCAAATTCGCTGATTTTGGAAGACGTAACGTCCTTTCATTAAGACAAAATTTAATTTCACGGATATTAGAGCTTGAAAAAGATCATATCTACAAGAAATACAAAGAGCGTGTCGGTGAAATCATGACGGGTGAAGTCTATCAGGTATGGAAAAAAGAAATCCTCGTTATGGATGATGACGGGAATGAGCTTATTTTACCCAAGTCAGAGCAGATTCCTTCAGATTTTTTCAAGAAAGGAGAATCTGTTCGAGCTGTTGTTTCGAAGGTCGATATGCGGAATAGTACGCCTGTGATAATTCTTTCACGAACTGCGCCTGAGTTTTTAGAGCGTTTATTTGAATTAGAAGTCCCTGAAGTTTTTGATGGCTTGATTACGATTAAGAATATCGTTCGTGAGCCGGGTGAAAGAGCAAAGGTTGCTGTGGAATCCTATGATGATCGAATTGATCCTGTTGGCGCATGTGTCGGTATGAAGGGTTCAAGGATTCATGGAATCGTTCGCGAGCTTAGAAATGAAAATATAGATGTTATTAATTTCACGACCAATAACCAATTACTCATCCAAAGAGCATTATCTCCGGCTAAAATCACTTCGATAGAAATTATAGAAGAAGAAGGCCGAGTAAAAGTTTTCTTAAAACCAGATCAGGTTTCTCTAGCTATTGGACGAGGTGGTAATAATATCAAGTTGGCTGGAAGACTTTGCGGCTATGAAATAGATGTTTATCGTGATGGCGAGGTTGATATTGAAGATGTTGATTTAGAAGAATTTGCAGATGAAATTGACAGCTGGATAATTGATGAATTAAAAGCTATTGGTTGTGATACAGCCAAGTCTGTTCTAGAAATCAATGTAGAAGATATGGTCAAAAGAACGGACTTAGAAAAAGAGACGATTGAGGAAGTATTTCGTATATTGAATGCGGAATTTGAATAAATTTGGAAATCGATTTTAAATCGAAATTAAATTATGGCAGGAAGACCAATTAGATTAGGTAAAGCAGCAGGTGAACTCAACGTAGGTTTGCCAACAATCATAGAATTTTTAAGTTCTAAAGGTATTACTATTGATACGAATCCAAACACGAAACTTGACAAAGAACATTATGCTATGTTGTGCGATGAGTTTGCTGCAGATCAAGATTTAAAAGAAAAATCTAAAGGTGTCATAACTAGTCGTGAAAAAAGAGAATCATTATCTATTGAAGATTCTAAAAAAGAAGAAGTTCCTGAAGTAAAAGAGGAACCACAGCTTAATGTTGAGGAGATTAAACGACAAGTTGCAGAAGAAGAAGCGCCGAGTAAACCAGAAGCTGGTCTTAAAGTAGTTGGCAATATCGACTTGAATGCACTTAAGCCGAAGAAGAAAGAGCCTGAAAAAGTCGCTCCGGTTGAAGATAAAAAAGAAGAACCACCAAAGGTTGTTGAGAAAAAAGAGGAAGCTCCTAAAAAAGAGGAAGCTCCCAAAAAGGATGAGATTGAGACCATTAAAATTGAGCGTAAAAAAATTACGGGACCTACTGTTCTAGGTAAAATCGAATTGCCAGTTGAAAAGCAAAGAACCTCTAGTAATTCTCGCTCTGATAACGCAAATAAGAGAAAGCGTAAAAGAATTAAAAAGGTAGAAACTCCTTCTCAAGGTTCTAAAGGAGGGAATCCGAAGTTCCAATCAAACAAACCTCAAAAAGCTGAGATTTCTGAAAAAGATATTCAGAAAGAAATTAAAGACACGCTAGCAAGATTGTCAAATAAAGGCGGTAAATCAAAAGCGTCTAAAAACAGAAGGCAAAAAAGAGAAAGCGTTGCGCAACGTCGCCAAGAAGAAATGGAGGCTGCAGAGTTACAAGAAAAAATCTTGAAACTGACTGAATTTGTGACGGTTTCTGAGCTCGCTGTGATGATGAGCATTCAGCCAACACAAGTTATCTCTGTCTGTATGTCTCTTGGTATTTTCGCTTCCATTAATCAGAGACTTGACGCAGAAACAATCCAAATCGTCGCTGATGAGTTTGGATATGAAACACAATTTGTAAGTGCCGAGGTTCAAGAAGCCATTCCAACAGTTGAAGACAGTGAAGAAGACCTAATAGATCGTCCACCAATTATTACGGTTATGGGTCATGTTGACCACGGTAAAACGTCTCTTTTGGATAGAATTCGAGATGCGAATGTAACTGAAGGTGAAGCTGGAGGTATTACACAGCACATCGGTGCCTATTCATTGATCTTGAAGGATGGACGTAAAATGACCTTCTTGGATACTCCTGGTCACGAGGCTTTTACAGCAATGCGTGCAAGGGGTGCACAAGTAACAGATGTTGCGATAATTATTGTCGCTGCAGATGATGACGTGATGCCACAGACAAAAGAGGCAATATCTCATGCCCAAGCTGCTGGGGTTCCTATGATTTTTGCGATTAATAAAATCGATAAACCAGGTGCAAGTCCTGATAAAATTAGAGAACAACTGTCAGGAATGAATATACTTGTTGAAGATTGGGGAGGAACTTTTCAGTGTCAAGAAATTTCAGCAAAACAAAATTTAAATATAGATGAGCTTTTAGAAAAGGTTTTACTTGAAGCCGAAATGCTTAATCTTAAAGCGAATCCTGCGAAGCCAGCCTTAGGGACAGTAATTGAGGCTTCTTTAGATAAAGGAAAGGGATATGTGACGAACATGTTAGTTCAAGCAGGAACACTGAGAATAGGAGATGTACTTCTCGTTGGAAGACACCACGGTCGTGTACGAGCAATGCACGATGAAAAAGGAATTGCAATGAAAGAGGCAGGTCCATCTCAAGCAATTTCTGTTCTAGGAATCAATGGTGCACCGAGTGCTGGTGATAACTTTAACGTAATGCTTGACGAAAAAGAAGCCAAGTCTATCGCAACCAAAAGAGAGCAATTGTATCGTGAGCAGGGTCTCCGGACCACCAAGCATATAACCTTAGATGAAATTGGAAGACGATTAGCAATTGGAGATTTTAAAGAGTTAAATTTAATTATCAAGGGTGATGTTGATGGTTCTATCGAGGCATTATCAGATGCATTACTAAATCTTTCAACACAAGAAATCCAAGTTAATATTATTCACAAGGGTGTTGGTGCAATATCTGAGGCAGATGTGAATCTCGCTTCAGCCTCGGATGCTATTATTCTCGGATTCCAGGTAAGGCCAACAATTGGTGCAAGAAAGTTAGCAGAAAATGAGCAAATAGATATTCGATTATATTCGATTATTTACAAAGCTATTGAGGAAATTAAAGCCGCTATGGAAGGTATGCTTTCTCCAGATATTGAAGAGAAAATAGTAGGTTCTGCGGAAATTAGAGAAACGTTTGACATCACAAAAGTTGGAACGATCGCAGGTTGTTATGTTCTCGAAGGGGTAATCAAAAGAAATTCAAATATTAGAATTATTAGAGACGGAATTGTTGTTCACTCAGGAGAGCTTGGATCATTGAAGCGTTTTAAAGATGACGTTAAAGAGGTCAAGAACAACTATGAATGTGGTCTAAATATTGACAAGTACAATGACATCCAAGTAGGCGATGTTGTTGAGGCTTATGAAGAGGTTGAGGTGGCGAGAAAACTATAAAACGTTCGCTTTTCACAAGTTTTAAGCTGAGTTTTATTCATTACATTTGTTTGTACAAAAAAGTTAAGATATATGTTTTATTTAGGCGTTGTAGGTGGTCCTCAGGTTCTGATTATTGTTCTCGTAATTGTAGTGTTGTTTTTCGGAGGTAAAAAAATTCCGGAGTTAATGAAAGGGCTCGGAAAAGGAGTCAATGAGTTCAAGAATGCTTCTAAAGGCGATGAGGTAGCAGAGAACGGTGAAGCAAACGACGATCAAGAGTCAAAGTAACCTAAAATGTACAGGACGATTGCCGACATAAAAGGGGCTATTCAATCTGGCACATCGGCAATAAGTATTGTTGAAGAAAGTCTTTCAAGAATAGAATCCAAAAAAGAGCTTAACGCTTTTGTTGAAGTTTTTAGCAGTTCGGCTATTGCAACAGCTAAAAGTGTAGATGAAAAAATTAAGAAAGGAACAGCAGGTAAACTTGCTGGGGTTATTCTAGGGATTAAGGATAATATATGTTTCAAGGGGCATAAGGTTTCTGCAGCATCCAAAATATTAAACAATTTTGAATCTTTATTTACAGCCACTGTTTTACAGAAGCTTCTTGATGAAGATGCCATCGTAATAGGGCGTTTGAATTGTGATGAGTTTGCGATGGGTAGCACAAACGAAACTTCATATTATGGACCGGTAAAAAATAATATCAACACGAATTATGTTCCAGGAGGCTCCTCAGGAGGCTCAGCAGTGGCAGTTTCTGCCGGAATGTGCACAGTTTCTTTAGGTAGCGACACAGGAGGTTCCGTTCGTCAACCAGCGTCTTGGACAAATGTTTTTGGATTAAAGCCTTCATATGGAAGGCTGAGCCGATACGGTCTAATTGCCTATGGTTCTTCTTTTGACCAAATAGGTATTTTTGCTAATACCATTGAAGATATAAAATATGTTTTTGACCTGTCCCAAGGTAAAGATCCTTTAGATTCAACATCGCTTTCAGCCCCTTGTATTTCTTTTGAAAATAATAAGCCACTTCGCGTCGGTTTTTTAACCGAGTACATGAACCATGATGGTTTAGACAAAGAGATAAAGAAAAAAGTAGAAGTGCTTCAAGCTAATCTAGGAAAGGATATGGAAGTGAAGGATTTTAGTTTTCCTTATCTCGAACATCTTGTGCCTACATACTATGTGCTGTCAACTGCAGAAGCATCTTCGAATCTTTCTAGATTTGATGGTGTGCATTATGGTCATCGTAGCGCTGAGTCAAAGGGTGTAGATGAAACATATAAGAACTCAAGGTCTGAAGGTTTTGGAAAAGAGGTAAAACGAAGAATAATGACAGGTACGTTTGTGCTTTCTCATGGCTACTATGATGCTTACTATACTAAGGCACAGAAAGTTAGGAGATTAGCGAAAATAGCTACAGATGAAATCTTCAAAAACGTCGATGTTTTAATAACGCCAACCACGGCCTCAACAGCTTTTAAAATAGGTTCAGTTTCAGACCCCCTACAAATGTATCTCCAGGATATTTTTACCGTTCACGCCAACATAACAGGTCATCCCGCTATCAGTGTGCCTTTTGGAACACATTCTAATGGCATGCCTTTTGGACTTCAAATCATGTCTCCATGTAACGAAGAGGCTAAACTTCTTTATTATGCAGAGCTGCTCAAAAATTATTTCTAATGGTGAATAAGTATTTAATGTTTTTCTTTCTTTTTCATTGTTTTATGGGCGTCTCGCAGACTAACCCGCCGAAAGTGGGTGATTCTTTGCACAAAGATCCTTTTTTGAATACCGTAGAACAGAGCTTAAGTATATTTTATAAGTCTTATGGAAAAGGTGT
>Ga0066605_10001964_pt1 | contig 13446 bp, 7 predicted proteins | sample SaaInlLV_DNA_10m_FD_60385 | JGI IMG/M metagenome (GOLD analysis project Ga0066605, IMG submission 60385) | Marine microbial communities from expanding oxygen minimum zones in the Saanich Inlet - SI075_LV_DNA_10m | ecosystem: Environmental > Aquatic > Marine > Unclassified | place: British... | reverse complement strand
ATTTCACCTCGATCAGACTAATTTCTCGCCCGACTAATCTTCGATCATCATCATTCCAGAATTCTAGGCGACTTTCATCTCCCTCACGCTCCACCACAAGAGGAACTTCTTTCTCCCCGAGCATCAAATCTTGCACTGCGTCAGGAATACCCACCAAATATTCCCCAGGAATAGCCGAGCCATCAACCTCCAAAAGCTTGCCGCGCCGGCCAAGAGATGCTGCAACATTCCGCTCACCTCCCTTCGGGTCCTTTGCAGAAGAGTCCCCCAAAATCACACGCGATTCGTCCTTGCTCACCGGAATAAAGACCGAAGCCGGGATCACTTCCTTTATCCCATCTGGCCGTTCCCAAGAAAGAGTGACCCACGCACCACCCCACTCCTCTTCGTAACTCGCTGAAAAAACGACCGGCTTACCAGCCAGTAGTTCAACTTTCGAGCTGCGCCCTTGAACCGCTTCTTTACCTTCATAAACAATTTTGCCATCAAGTTTCAGTTGGAACTTATCATCAACCGTCACTTCGAAAACATACTCACCGGATGCTGGAGGAATCAGCGAACCCATCCAAGTCACGCCGAATCGATCGGTCGGGAACCCCTTTTCAGGCGCACGACCCTCCCAATTGAAATCAATCGCTGGATCAATACGACTAAAACCCTCACCCCGATTTTCTAGCGAACGATACTCCGCCTTCAAACCGCCACCTCCTGGAAGAGAAAGAGCCGGACTCCAACTTGCCCGCACATTTAAATCCACAGTCTGGCCGCCAGCCAACCAGTTTGTCATCTCGTGAACAAAAGGGACGAAACTCGGCCGCGCTGGCAAACTCCCCATTCGTGCATCGAGGGAAGTTGTCGTTACAATCACACGGCCGTTCCCGTAATTTCGAGTTGCCAGAAAAATTTCCCCATCACTGTATCGCGCCGCGGCAAGAGCACCCTCTACAAGATTTGAAGACTTACGATATCCTTCAATCACAGCCTCACCAAGATCCTGGCCCACTTCATCTTTAAAAAGACTTAGAACCGGATGGTCAAAAGTTCCTGGGGCAGCCTTTACTCCATTTTCGGGTAACCTCATTTCTCCGAGGTTCAGAGGCATTACGTTCCCGTCCCCCCCTCGCCACGAATTATAATAACTTGGATCCAACTTTGGACCAGCGACTACCCACAGCCCCCCCCCATTGATGACAAAGTCTGCGATCCGCGTAGCGGCCGATGCCGGAAGGCGGGTCACATCGGCCAAAACAATTACCGCGTCATTGTCAATTTTCTCACGGGTCAGTGCCGCAGCATCAATAACCCGAGGATCAACAAACATTTCTCCTTTCTCAGACACTGGAGCGAGCGCAAGGGAGAGGTAACCACCGGCTCGCTGAAAGAAAGAAGCACCAGCATTCCCTTCAACAATTAAGACAGGCAGAGTCTTTTTTACCCAGACAGCTTTCTCTGCAATATCATCGCCGGAAAGATCATCATTCCCGTCTAGAACCACCTTAATTACCTGCGGGCCAGTTTTTGAAAATTGATAGCGATACTCCAGGACTGAGCTTTCGCCAGAGGCCATCTGTCCTAATCCTTTGGGCTCTAATTCGTTTTCACCAACCGTAACCCTAATCAAGCCAGGTGTGACCACCTCAGTCCCAGTGTTCTCAATCGAGATCCGAATCGCGACCTCACGATCAGTCCCAACAACATCACGTGAAAGTTCAATCCCAGTAACCGAAACATTGCGCAACTTCTCAGGTAGAGCAAACGAACGGAGCAGAAGCCGCGGCTTCGCCCGATCGGGCAAGCCCTCCCAAGCATCTCCAAGATTAGCCCATGAGGTAGTACTATCAAACTGCCAACCGATTCGTTGCAAATCCGTGAATACGACAAGATCCCTACTACTCCCCCTACCCTCGGCGAGGGAAAGTGTTGCTACACCTAGGGCGTCGTGTGCTCGAAACGCTCCCCCCACCGGCTCAAGTTGGTCTAAAACTTCCAAAACATCAGCTCGATGGGTAAGCGGAGTCCCCGTTTTCAGCTCAGGAGCCGGTCCACCGAGAACGATTGAAAAAGCCGTCCCCTTCGGTGCACCCTTCACGAAATCCCGAGCCTCCTCAACTGCCCGTTCGAATGTCGTTCTCCCATTCTCGAGCAATAACATCGAAGTCGACCCATCGATTATAATCGCTACGTCACGGCGTTCGCTGGTTTGATATCGCTCTAGGTTGAGACTTTTTTCCTTCAAGATTAAAAACCCTGCCCCGAGCAATATTAGAATCGCCGACCCCCGCATCACCCATTTCCCCTTAACCGAGGAAATCACAAAAGATCCACCAAAAGCTGCAACACCAAGCAAACCGAGCGGCAAGACAAATAACCATGGAATCCCCGAGTTGGGAGGCACAAAAGGCCGAGCGATTGCCAAAACAATTAAGGCAATCAGAAGGCAGCGGGCAATCATCAGCAAAAAATCCTCCCACTCCATCCGTCTACGACGAGCGGCCACGGTATCAAAAAGGAAGCGCATCGCCCCCCAATCATAAGGTTTCGCAGCCTGACGACGGATCAGATGTAAAATCACGGGAATCAAAACACCCGCTAAGCCTGCCAATAGAACTGGATTGCGAAAAAGCATGCTACCTTTTCCTCCTTCCCAGATACCGAACCAGAGCTTCTGAGACCGGAGTCTTAGTTGTCACTGGCACGTAGTCCGCTCGAAGATTTCCGCACACCGACTCAATCGATGCAATAAACTCTTTTAATTTTTTAAGGTAAGCTGCGCGCACCGCCTGAGGATCAATCCGTAACATTTCCTCAACCCCTTCCAAATCATGAAAGCGTTGGAAATTTTGAAATGGGAAACTCAACTCTTCTTCGGCCAGCAAGTGAAAAACTACTAATTCATGCTGACGATAATCAAAATGATGAAGCGCTTCGACAATCTGCTCCGGCTCATCGAAAAGATCACTAATGATGACAACCAGTCCCCGCTTTGGAATTCGTTCCGCTACCTCATTAAGAACTTTGCCAACTCCGGTTTCCTTTCCCGGCTCAGTTCCATGAAGTTCTTCACAAATCCTTCGAACCTGACTCGGCCTATTCTCAGCGCGCATTGACGTGCGTAAGGTGTCATCAAAGGTGACCAACCCTGAAGCATCACCTTGCTTGATGAAGAGATAGGATAGCGCAGCCGCAAGGTACTGACCATATTCAAACTTCGAGAGTTTCGATTCCTGCCCTTTAAAACTCATTGAACCAGAGACGTCCAAAACCATGGTAGCTCTCAAATTGGTCTCTTCAATATACTGCTTAATGACATTGCGATCACTTTTTGCCATTACTCGCCAATCAAGATTTCGCAAATCATCACCAAGTGTATATTCTCGATGTTCAGCAAACTCAACCGAGACCCCTTTATCCGGGCTAGTGTGGCGCCCAGTCAGAGTCCCTTGCTTCCGCAATCTCGAAAGCCACTCAAGGCGGCGGAGCGACCCCACTACCTCGGGAGCAAGCAAACGCATGCACTCGGGCATTTTCAAACGATCTGCATCTTCGGCCATTCCGGTCTTGTAAGTGAAGACTAGATCTTAATGTCGGCATCTTTTCCGCCGAGTTCCTCGATAAGACGCTTAATGATGTCGTCACTCTTCACTCCAGCCGCTTCCGCGTTGAAGGTCGTAAGGACTCGGTGTCGCAGCACCGGCAGAGCCACCGCAGCGACATCGACCGTAGTTGCATGAACCCGCCCCCGAAGAACGGCGTGAGCTTTAGCTGCAGAAATTAATGAGATACCAGCACGAGGACCAGCACCCCAGCCAACCATTTCTTTTACAAAATCAGGCGCTTCACTCGAGCCCGGACGAGTGGCCCGGGCCAGTCTTGCTGCAAAGTCGATGACATGATCGCCAACTGGGACTCGTTTCACAATATTTTGAAGCTGAATGATTTCAGGTCCAGTCATCAGCGGGGAAACTGTTGCTGAGTTTGGGCTAGTCACACGCCGAATTATTTCACGTTCCTCCTCGGCATTCGGGTAATCGACAACAATATTAAAGAGAAAACGATCAAGCTGGGCTTCCGGAAGAGGATAGGTCCCTTCTTGCTCAATCGGATTCTGCGTTGCCAGAACGAAAAATGGATCAGGTAGATCAAGCGTCCGATCACCTACTGTGACGTGACCTTCCTGCATTGCCTCTAAAAGAGCTGCCTGCGTCTTCGGAGGAGTCCGGTTAATCTCATCCGCTAGAACCATACTAGCGAAAAGCGGCCCATTCACGAACCGGAAGCCACGATGACCAGTTTCAGGATTAACCTCAAGCACATCAGTTCCAGTAATATCAGCTGGCATGAGGTCAGGAGTGAACTGAATCCGCTTGTATTGCAGGTCAAGTGCTTGGGAAACAGTCGAAACCAAAAGCGTCTTAGCCAATCCGGGCACCCCTACAAGCAGAGCGTGACCACGACAAAACATTGCCATGAGAACCTGTTCAACAACTTCATGTTGTCCCACAATGACTTGGGCCAATTCATCCTTCATCCTCCCATAGCTCGCGTGGAGCTTTTCAACGGCAGCTTTATCCTCACTCATGTTAGAAATTTCTTACGGAAAAAAGGTCAACTCTCTTACTTATTTCACAAAAAACTACTCCCAGTAGCCGTGACCCCTTGGAGCCTCAGAGAATTGCAAATAATTCACTCTCTTAAAAGCCTTGCCGCCTCCTTCGCGAAGTAAGTCAAGATCATATCAGCCCCTGCACGTTTAATTGCGATCAAACTTTCCATCATGACTGACTCTTCACAAATCCATCCTTCAGCCGATGCACTCTTAATCATAAGATACTCTCCACTCACCTGATAAGCCGCTACCGGCAGTGTCGTGTGCTCTCGTAAGTCACTGATAATATCAAGATAAGCACCTGCTGGCTTCACCATCACAATATCGGCCCCCTCATCTTCATCTAGTAAAAGCTCCCGAAGCGCCTCCCGACGATTTGACGGATCCATTTGGTAACTCTTTTTATCTCCAGATTTTGGGGCAGACCCTAATGCCCCTCGAAACGGTCCATAATAAGCCGAAGCATACTTTGCCGTGTAGCTGCAAATCGAAATTTTCTGATAGCCCGCCGTATCCAAGGCCCCTCGTAAAGCACCTACCCGACCATCCATCATATCGCTTGGAGCGATGATGTCTGCACCCGCCTCTGCTTGACTCACGGCCTGCTTGCAAAGCATCTCTATCGTTTCATCATTCAAAATTTCCCCCTCCTCAACAATCCCGTCATGCCCATCGATGTTATAAGGATCAAGCGCAACATCAGTCATCACGACAAGCTCGGGGTAGGCTGACTTTAAAGCGCGAATCGCTCGTTGCACTAAGCCTTCATAATTAAAGCATTCCTCGCCCCTTTTCGTTTTTAATGAATGATCAACTGCCGGGAACAATACAACCGCTGGGACTCCAACCGCTAAAGCCTCTCCGGCTTCTTTTACCATCCCATCAAGTGACCAACGTCTACAACCCGGCATCGAGGGGATGACCTCATCCACCTCAAGATCGTGCAAAAACAAAGGGAGCACAAAGTCACCCGGGCTAAGCAAAGTTTCACGGGTCAATGCTCGCAATCCCACGCTTTTTCGGTTGCGCCTTGGTCTAATCGGTAAATCCACACTTGAAGTATAATTTCTAAATTCCAAAATCCGAATCTTAAATTACCTTCCTCCCGTGGCCCACACCCCTTTCACCGAACTCCTTCAAGGAGATCTAGCAAGCTTAGAAACGAATCTTCGTAATCTTCTCGGGCCGCACCTCTTGAAAAAAGACCACCTTTCACTCCTCAATCTCGCTTGTGGCCGCGGCGATGAAACAGGCGTCCTGGCAAAGCTCCTCGCCGAAAAATCTAAATCGTCCCACCTTCAAGGGCTCGATATCCGTGCCGCCGAGATTGACCAAGCCAATTCCCGCTGGAAAGAGAAGCTGCAAAAAGCAGGAGAACAAAACACCTCGGTCGACTTCATCACCCATCGTGGAGACCGACTCCTCGAACTAGCCGAAATTAGCACACCCGATATCGCCTTCCTTCGGCATCAAAATTACTGGAACGATAAACCTGTTTGGACCCGGATCTTCGATCAGGCCCTTGAGCGATTAAACGATGATGGATTACTCGTAATCACATCCTACTTCGATAAAGAACACGAGCTCGCTACTGAAGCTCTAAAAAATCTGGGCGCCATCCAAGTTGGCTCCATAATCAACCCCAACTCCCGAGCCCTCTCAGACGCACCCGGTAAGTCAGTCGACAAACACCTAGCCATCTTCCAAAAGAAATAGAGACAAGGTAAATCAATCATGAAATCGTCGGGCGATCGCCTAGCTCGAAGATAGAACAAGCTCTAATCTTTCCTTATTCGGAAAAAGGTTGGATTCAAAATGATTCATGACAAAGGCATAACTCATCCCGGTCTCTACATTTGCAAAACCATAACTCCCGCCGGCCCCTGGGTGACCAAAACAATTCCTATCTGGACCTAGTCCAAGCATTACACCGAAACCAAAAGAATTTTCGACGCGCTGGATTTCATCTAACCCCTTAATCCTTGGTCTAATCAGTTCTTCTAAAAAATCCTGGTGGAGGACCCAGTCATAAAACTTCGCCAAACCTAGAGCGGAGCCAACTCCTCCCATCGCAGGAAAACCGGCCTGCCAAGCTCTTGGCTGATTCATCTGGCTTACCCCAGCAAGATCGGAAGGGGAAGAAAAGGCCAACCTTGTCAATGAACCCTTTGTAAGCAGAGCTTCGTAAAACGGCTTTGGTTCTCCATTTGTTGAAAGTGGCGCTGGCACCAACTCGGCCACCCGTGAAAATTGCTCCTCCGGTAATCCTATCCAAAAATCAATCCCTTCCGGTGCCGCAATTTCATCTCTCCAAAAATGCCCCAACGCGCGTCCGTCGACCCGGCGCACAATTTCATCGGCCAAAAATCCGATTGTCCTTGGATGATAGCCATGCGTCCCCACTGACCACAATGGATCTTGATTTTCGAGGGAGGCAATGACCGCTTCCCGATCCCAAATCGAAGCCTTCTCGTGTAATCCGGCATAGCCCCCTTGATGGGAAAACATCTCTTCAAAAGTCAAATTTCCTGCCCCCAATTCTGGCCACACCCCCTCGACTAACGATTCTCCATTCATCCCGATACGGTGAAGTGCCATCAGGACACAAACCGCCATTGGCCCCTTTGTCGCCGACCAAACTGGAGCAATCGTTTTCTCCGTCCAAACTTTCGTTCGATGCCGATCCGAAAACCCTTCATGCCGCGAGACTAACTCCTTACAATCTTTCATGGCCACAAAGGACCAACCAATTTCGCCCTTCATAAATCCAACTCTCCCTGGATATCACCTCCATTTACATCAATTACTTCAGCCAATGAAGTCGAGACTATCCGGCACTCCACCATTGAGACACCAACCTCAAATACTTGGGCCACCGCAGCTTGATAGCTCATCATCTGCTCGAGATAACGCACCACCAAATCAGAAGACGACTTCACTACATCCGTCTTAAAATCAATAACTTCTATCCGTGAGATCTCACCATCCTCCCTATAAAGATGCAAGCGATCGACCACGCCACTCATCCATTTATTTTGATAAATCAATTCAAAGGCCTGCTCGCGATAAAGCTCACCTCCATCGTTCTCAAAGACTTTGTGAATTGCTTCCGCTTTCAAAGAATCTTCCACGATTTTTCCGGCAGCAGAAAAGGATTGCGCCGGGACTTCGCCCGGAGATAACCATCCGATTTTTTCGAACAAGCGATGGACTTCGACACCTAACCGTCGACCAGTCCCACCTCCTTTAGCAGCCGCCCCCTTCTCCGAAGACGGGCTCATTCGACTTCTCCTGGGTTTTCCCTCGGGTAATTTTAAAACCCTACCTCCTTCTATTTTCTTTGAGCTAGGAACACTCGTGCTCCAATCCGGGTCTGATCCGATTAATTCTAAACCGGTCGACTGTCTAACCAGATTGGCCGGGGTCGCATGCCTTTCTCCCGCTGGTTTTCCTCTTCGCGCCGCGGGCTCCTCGGGCAAGAAGACATAAAGACCACGCTTAGCCCTCGTTAAAGCTACATACAGCAAACAGAGCGTCTCGTATTTTTGTGACTCAGCCCAACGTTCATATGCGGCCTTTGTTTCTGGATGTGCAAGATAGGCCCATTTTCCAGGAACCTGCAGCAACCAGTCGACTCCTCGCGCGACTTTGAAATCACCCGCGTTGGGAACCTGCAAGCGATCCGGCAACTCTGGCAAAATCACAACATCAAACCCGAGTCCCTTTGACTTGTGAATCGTCATCACCTGAATCGCAGCGACTCCAGGAGCTTGGTTAACCTGCAATCCACGAATCCAATTTGCAGCCGCTCGTGGACACGCTTCACCGGTCCGATCAAACTCCGCTAAGGCAGCGATAAAATCCTCTGCTCGACGACGTCCGTATAGCTCCAAACGCCCCCACTCCGGAGCAACCAAGGCACTCACAAAACGAGCAAAACCTATTCCTTGAATCTCCCTCAATACCCCATCCCAACGTCGTCCCCAGCCCTCTCCATACTTCTCGAGAGTCACCATCACCGGAGACATCGCGAGCACCTCTCGACTGTAATCGTTAGCGGGATTTGCCAGCCACTCAATGAGGTGCTTGATCACCACTCCCACCGCATGATCCGATCCCGGCTCCCGCTGTCCGGCCTCGATTACATCGAAGCCTTCCGCTCGCAACAATTCGGCATACTTCTTCACCTGATCACCCTTTCGAACCAATACGCCGCAACTCAACTCTTTCTCACCAATTCCGAGCCTCCGAAGTTCCGAGACCAAAGCCTCTCCTTCCTCATCTTTTGACACCTCGACCACCTTCGCTTCACCCGTCACCCCTGGCTTGGCCGACTCATGATCCTTCCATTTCCATTCCTCGCGAACAGCCTTACCAAAGAGATCTTCAATCAGCCCAAGGTTGCCGCAAACAGCATTCACTAACGCCAGCACCGCCGAGCATGATCGCCATGAGACATCCATAGGCTCGATCTCTAAACCATCTTGATAGCGTCGGAGAACATCATCGAAGAGACTGACATCTCCACCACGCCAAGCATAAATACCCTGCTTACGATCACCCACCACGAAGAAGCTACCCTCCGGATCAGCCACGGCTTCATCGATGAGAGGCTCTAGTCCCCGCCACTCTGCTCGACTTGTGTCTTGGAATTCATCGAGTAACCAGTGGTCATACCGACCGTCGAGGCGATAATCGATTAACTCACGACGCAACCGTGCCCCTTCGCTCTGGCTCCATTTACCTAGAAGAATCTTCACGTCATCAAAGCTCAGAAGACCCCGCTTACGCAACTGCTCGCCGTGCTCGTGGTCCACCTGCTCCATTAATTCTCCGATCGCCTGGGTCTTGGAAACCGCACTCGCCAATTCACATCCGATCGCCAAGCGGAACAACTGCTGCCAAATCTTCCATTGTTCCAAAGAAATCGTAAGCATCTTACGACCATCCTTCACCTCCACTGGCCCGGGCTCATCAAGCACCTCTAACAAGCGCTTTCCAAAGGTATTCATCGCCAGTGATTTTCCCACAACGTGATCACGAAAGGTGTCCAGCATGCCCTTCCACGTCTTTCCTTGGGAATCATCACGTAAAGCCGTAATCAATCCATCTTTCTGGCCAATCCAATCTTCTGCCTGGGGCAAATTTGAAAACACCCCGGCATTCCCGAATACTTCCTTTCCCGCGCCTGATTTCCAGATCCGGTGCCAGGTCTCGATAAACTCTTCCAATGCCCGCTGCACTCCTTGTTGTCCCTGGCCTAAGCTTGCTTTTCTAAAAGCATGAAAAAACTCCTGTCGCTCCCTCAAACCATCCCGCAAGACACCTTGCAAAATCTCCGCTTGAGCCGTCTTCAATCGTTCGCCTTCCAGCAAATCAAAGGCTCCTCCAGTTAAGCCCAGCTCATACTGAAAACCTCTTACAATCCTAGAAAAGAATCCATCGAGCGTCGTAAACTGAATTTGAGGCAAGGCCCGAATTACTTTCTCGAGGACTGCAGGTAAATCGATCGTTGCGCGAATGCCTTCACACACCGACTTCGCTTCCTTGGGATCCAAACTCCCCTTAGCCAACTTCGTAAGCACCGAGTCGGCAAACTCTCCCGCTGCCTTGCGAGTAAAGGTCAGCGCCACAATCCGCTCCGGCTCCACTCCTTCCTTCCCGATTTTTCCAATGACCCGGTTTCCCAGTTGATAAGTCTTCCCTGATCCTGCCGAGGCGAGAATCAAAAGATTTTTAGCCAAGATTTCTTTCACTCCAAACCTCCTTTCCCAGAAAAAGCTTCCGCAAGCTCACGACCAAAAGCTAGGTCTTCAAAGTCGTCATAAGTGACCTTCTCCGCGGGAGGCCAAAAGATCTCCTGCTGAACCTGCCCGACGATCCACTCAGCACACCGACGGGCCGACACCTTCTCTTCCTCACCAAAACCATCCCATGGCGTGACCTTTACATTCGCCTCATCCTGTCCCAACGCAAAGTATCCAATCTCATCAACTTTGCCAAAGGCATCAGCATAAAATGGCACCTGTAAATTAGTCCAGATCGCCCCGCCCGGAGCCACCACTTCCTCGACTCTCAAATGCGCAGGAGGATCATTTCGAAACTTTCGCTGATGTTCACGCACCACATCCTTGGCTTCCTTGCTGCTTTTATAATCCAAAACCCTCACTCTACCATCGTCGTTCTTCTCAATTCGATCAATCTGACCGCTCACGGTTGCTCCCCCGATTTCCAACTCGAAGTTTTTTTCCACTTCAACAATGCGCCATCCTTGAGCTCGAATCTTTGCCTGCTCTTCAGAAAACCACCCCAACCGTAAACGCATCGATTCAACCTGTAAGGAAACGGCCAAGGGCAATTCCTCACCAAAGTGTCGAGACACCAGTTCATCAAGAGATTGCTCGAGCCAATTACGGATCTTCGCCGCATCAGCCGAATCCCGCAACACCTTGTCGCGTCCCCAACTTTCCAGCACATCATGAATGACATTCCCGAAGTCTCGATGGTTCCACTCCACCCGCTCGGGTTCCGGTTCATTCATTCCCAAAACCCGCTGTAAGTAATAGCGAAATGGACAGGCTAGGTATTTGGAAAACGCCGTCACCGACATTCTTGCCTTCGGTGATTTCTCGCGTGGATTCCATTTCCAATGATCTTCCAAAGCCCACGCCACGCCCGAGTCGGCAGGCTCTACCTCAGCAAAGAGCAGACTCACAATCTGTGCCAGAGATTCTCCTTTCGCAGTCAAAAGGAGTCGCGAAGGCATCAAAACATCACCTCCCTGCGACGATTTGCCAGCGATCAAGTCTACTCGCCCACTCTCCCGACGCACCTCAAGAAGAGCATACAAGAGATAGGCATCTCTTGCTGCTCGACTTTCCTCACGAGACAATCCCAGCGCCTCGCGCGCACTTTCTGGCAACCATGTATCGCTGCTCGCTCTCCCCGGGACGCAGCCCTCGTTCATTCCACAAATCACCAGATGACTCGCTGGATCATGGAGCAATTCTAACCACCCTTGCACATCGAGAACTCTCTCGTCTGGAGCCTCCTCCGGCACCGGCCCAAGGTCCTGCAATAACAGCTCAATCCAAAAGACGGGCGGGCGCTTCACCTCCTGGGCCGCCCCCACAGTCTCATCCAACCAATCTAAAAGCCCCGCTTCATCATTCCGATCAATTCGCCCGGCCAAAGAGCGCATTCCTTGATGGAAACCCTGACTCAAAAACCTCTTTCGGAGTCCTGAAAAATTCGACATCACCTGTTCGGCTACGACCGCTGATTTGAGTTGATGATCCAGTCTCTTTCGCTTGCTCTCGGTATTCGCTTGCTCCAACGAATTAGCAATTAACTGGCGCGCCCGAGAAACATCAGAAAGATCACGAACGAGATGAGAATCGAGCAAAGAGGAAAGCGCCTCAACTTGCTGCGAACGGATTCCTTCGACCAAAGATCTTCCCTGGTCAAAAGCCAACATATCCACCACCTCCTTCACTCCTGGGTTTTGTAAATAGCGCCTCCAGCAACTCAACCATCCCACGAGAGACGAAGGCAGCGAAGCCCCTGGGTCGTGGATGACCCATCCTGCTCGTTCAAATGCTCTCACAAGTTCGGCCGCGATTTGTTCATCAGCCGTGCCTAACCCAATATTATTACATTCCGATTCAGCTTCGACGACTTTGGTGACTGCTAAAACCGCCTGTTGGCTCGGATCGCCCGTCAAAGTGACGCCCCCAGTTTTTGGCCACTGGATTTCTTGCCTATTCCACTCCAAACCAGGGCGCCCCCATTCATCCACTCTTGGATCAGGGACGAGGACATTTACCATGATTTCAATCTTTTCAAAAAACCGAATTAACACAGGCGGAAGATCCAACACGCCAGCGATCACCACTCTTGAAATGCCTTCCGGAAATTCCAAATTCCCCAATGCCAGTCGAGTCGATTTACTCTCGTAACCCCAATTCTTTAGATGGTTTTCCACCTCTCTTTCCAAGCTCGCTAACTGCTCCCAACGATCATGCTCAAGCGCACTTACCCGACGAGCAGCCTCACTCAACGTTAAGCCATTTTCTTGGAGACTTTTACGGAGTTCGACGAAGGCTTTCGCCAGCCCCAAACCCCAACCGGGTCCGTCACTCGCTGGCGATTCCGGGAAAATTGCTTCGTAATTCTCCCAGTCTTCAACACTTTCAAGCGCTTCAGTCCAAGCGAGAACCTCCACCGAATCCGCAGCGGTGTCCTCTATTTGCAAAAGAGCTCCGGTCGTAACAACCCTCGGAGCGAGAAGAGCACCACGCTCCGCCAGACCCTGCCTCAATCGTCGACCACTCTCGGCCGTAGGCACAAGAATAAGAAATTCCGGCAATTTTTCCTTCTTTTCTAAAAGCCAATCAACGACCGCCGTCCCATAGGGCTTCGAAAAGAGAAAAGAAATGATCTCCGCAGGCATGATGGAACCATCCTCAATCGTTTAGCTGGATCCAATCTCAATCCTTCACCAAACGAAAAAATCACCTCGAAAAACTGATACGATAATGGCAATCTCCCCTCTATGGCAGAAACAACGTGGTTCTACGCAGACTCCAATCAACAACAGCAGGGCCCCATTACCTTCGGGGAAATTCAACAACTAGCGGCAAACCGTACAATTCAACCTTCAACTTTGATCTGGAAAGAAGGAATGGCAGGATGGACCGCAGCTAGCGAGGTGCAAGGGGTCTACGGAAATTCGGCAACCCAAACACCCGCTTCCCCCACTCAAGCAATCCCGAGTAATCCTTATGAAGCCCCAGTTTCTGCCAACGCGATAGAAGTCTCGCCAACAGGAGCCTATCCCA
>Ga0066605_10001959_pt1 | contig 13460 bp, 6 predicted proteins | sample SaaInlLV_DNA_10m_FD_60385 | JGI IMG/M metagenome (GOLD analysis project Ga0066605, IMG submission 60385) | Marine microbial communities from expanding oxygen minimum zones in the Saanich Inlet - SI075_LV_DNA_10m | ecosystem: Environmental > Aquatic > Marine > Unclassified | place: British... | reverse complement strand
GTCATTCATTACTTTTTCAGCATTACCCCATCTTCTTAGGTCAAACAAACGCTGACCTTCCATAGCTGTTTCCAAACGTTTCTCCATACGAACCGCTTTACGAGCATAGTCTTGTGATGGAAAAGAAGGATAAGGCTCGATGACATAGTTTGCTGCAGGTGTTCCGGCAGCATCTAAAATCGGAGTAGAGTTTTTGGCTCTATTACGAATCTGATTTACATAATCAAGAGCTTTCGGCAGGTTGTTTGTTTCAACTGCAGCTTCTGCAGCCAACAACATGATACCACCCAAACGCATGATATGATAGTTCAAACCGGATAATTGCTCACCCCATCCACCAGTTGATTGTACAATACCAGCTTCATCTTTTTGGTAAACATTCTTCTTTGGCATGTAAGGCCCTGAGATATCAGCAAAACCAGCACGAATCCAATCTTTACCAATGTGCTCACCGTATCCGTTGTAGTCAATACCACGACGACCAACTGTGAAATCAGCACGAGGGTCAAGATTTCCTGCAAACTCAGTGAAAGACTCTGAACTCAATACACCGTAGTCACTGGTTACATCCGTTTGATTGAATGTATCAAGTAAAGGCAAACCATTGGCGTCTGTTTGGTACGCATTCAACAAATCTTGGCTTGGCTGATAGAATCCGCAGCAAGAACCGAAAGGTCCTGGATTTGGAAAATTCAGTGCTCCAACCCGATTTGCGTTGTAGCTTAGTCCAGCATCATTAAGGAATTGAATCGCGAAAATGGATTCTGTTCCATTTTCACCTTTAGCTTTGAAGTTGTCACCAAATTCAGATAAAAGTGAATATGACGCCATCGCTGCTTCAAGTTTTGGAAGCGCATCAGAGTACTTCCCTTGTTGCGCTAGCACTTGACCAAGATAGGCATTAGCGGCAGCACTTGTAGGACGTCCTGGCTCAGCTTGTGTGCTAGGAAGTGAAGCGGCAGCAGCTGTGAAATCGGCCTCAATAGCTGCGTAAATATCGCTGGCATTTGGCTGATTAAACTCTGAGTTAGAATAGTTCTCATCAGAGATATAGGGAACTTTACCCCACATTCTTTGAATCTCAAAGTTAAAGTGACCTCTTAGGAAACGAGCTTCAGCCAATTGAGCTGAAAAATCTCCACCTTCGATACTATTGATCAAAGAGATAACCGCATTGGCGCGATTTGTCCCTGCGAAAAGAACTCCCCAGCGAGCCATCCAATATCCATTGGCTGGTGACCAGTTCATCAACTCAATTTCTTTCAAATCTGGTTGATCATCATCAGTACTCCCTTTGTGGGCATCGTCAGACAATACATCAGCTGTCCAGTTGTCAGCTGCGCGTCCCCATTCGTTACCGTAGCCGTGATTTACGACTGCGTTCAAAGAAGAATACGCTCCTGTCAACATTAGGTTTACACCTACTTCATTCTTTAATGCTTCGTCACTTAACGCTCCTACAGCAGGAGAGACCGTGAAGTCGTCGCTACACGCGAAGACAACGAGCATTGCGAGTAAATAACTTAATTTTCTCATTGTATCTATCTTTAAAATTTAATGTTTGTTCCTATTGTAAATGTTTTGGAGAAAGGGAATACTCGTGCATCTACTCCAAGACTTAAGTTGTCATAAGCAACAACTTCAGGATCGTATCCTTGGTAGTCTGTAAGTGTAAATAAGTTTGTTCCCTGTAAAAAGATTCTTACTGAATCTGCTCCGATGCTACCTACTACACTCTCTGGAAGTGTGTATCCAATCTGTAAGTTTTTCAAACGGAAGAATGAACCGTCTTCTACAAAGTATGAGTTTGGAGAAGATTCTTCAAGTGGGTAAGATGCAGTCAATGCAGGTACATCAGTATTTGTGTTAGAAGGAGTCCATGCGTCTAGTACACGTGCGCTTCTGTTTCCTAGGAAGAAGTATCCAAAGTCAGTAAATACTTTACTGTAGTTGTATACATCGTTTCCTTGAGATCCTGTAAAGAAGGCTGCAACATCGAATCCTTGGTATCCTAAGTTCAAATTGATACCGTAAGTAAAGTCAGGGTGTGGAGAACCAATTACTTTTCTGTCATCACCATCACCGTCTTCGTCAGCAGCAAATGTCATACGTCCGTTAGAATCCAATCCTGTAACTTCTCTTCCGAAGAATTCTCCAATTTCTCCGCCTACAATTGTTCTGTTCATAGAACCGTTACGAAGATCTCCACGTCCAAATACGGGCGCATCGTTAATCAAAGAAGTAACTTCGTTTTTGTAGTGAGACAAGTTGAAGCTTACGTCATAAGTCAAACCGCTAGCAGTAGCATCACTATATCCTAAAGACAAATCAAAACCAGTGTTTTGAATATCTCCTAAGTTTACTAATGGTGCACCGGCATCAATTGCAGTAGTACTAATCAAGCTAAAGTCACGTGTGATCAGGTCATTTGTCTTAATCTGGAAGTATTCAGCAGAGATTGACAATTTGCTGTCCAATAAACCTAAATCTACACCGAAGTTTACTGTTTCAGAAGTTTCCCACTTCAAGTTAGGGTTTCCTACTTGTTGTAGGTAAGCCCCTTGCGTTGGACTACTATTGTTGAATGGGTAGTCTGCAAGGCTTACACTTAAGCTTGAAATGTTGATTGTTGGATTGTCAGCAGGAAGTGTTTGATTTCCTAGTGTTCCCCAAGAACCTTTAAGCTTCATGTAGTTAATAGGTCCACCAGTAGGGAAGAAATCTTCCTTACTAATATCCCAACCAGCACTAAATGATGGGAAAATATCGCTTTTGTATTCAGCAAAACGAGATGATTCATCATTACGAATGGTTACAGATAAGAAGTACTTATCGCTTAAGTTATAGTTTACGTTGGCAAATACAGAAAATAGTGTACTATATCCGTCGTATGCATAATCTACGTTAGGTAAACCTGAACCGTTGCTAAGTAAATAAAACGTTGGCTCTTCAAATAAGTACCCTTGACGAGAAACACCAGATCCTTTACCGCTGTTTTTCACTGCTTCAATACCAGCTACAGCACTGACAGAGTGCTCTCCAAACTCAGCATTGTAGTTTAAGATACTTGTCCAGTTCCAGTTGTAGCTAGTTTGGTTTTGCTCATTCAACGTTTGTGTTGAAATAGGCTCCCCATGTTCAGGGTCCAAAGAAGTAAACTGACGAGAATCGAATGTGTTAAAGGCTCCTGCAATAGTTGTTTTAGCAGTCAACCCATCCATGATGTCATATGAAATGTAAACGTCTCCAATAAGGTTTAAACGCTTAAAGTAGTCATTACGTGTACGGTACAATTGTGCCGCAGGGTTTCTTGTGTTACTCAGTCCAGGACCAGCAACTCCAGTGTAGTTTCCATCAGCATCAGTCACAGGCAATAATGGTGTCATACGAAGGGCTCCTTCGATAGACTCATCAACTCCAGGTGACGTGTTAGAATAGGAAAGGTTAAGGTGTTGACCTACTTTGATTCGGTCTTTAACTTTGGCTTCAGAGTTAAACTTGATGTTTCCTCTTTCAAAACCAGTTTGGTTCATTATACCTTTGCGATCTAGATATCCAAGACCAAAGTAGTAACGAGCAGACTTAGATCCGTTAGCAACGGAGAAAGAAGCGTTTGTTACAGGTGCGTCTTGCGTTACAGCGTCAATCCAATCTGTTCCACCTGGAGTAACAGGTGCAGAGAAACCAGCTTCAGAGAATTGGATAGGGTTGTATGCAACAACTCTTCGGTATCCAATAATAGAAGAAGGAACGACAGGGCTTGAACCACTACCATATTGAGGGTGGCTAGGTGTAACACCATCATAGTTATAACTATCCCAAATCATTTGAGCGTGTTGCCCAGCATTTAACATCTCAGGAGAGTTCGAGATTTGTGATGTACCAGTGTAAAAGTCAAAAGAAACTTTTGCACGGTCCATATTGTAACCACCACCTTTGGTAGTAATAATCACAACACCATTAGAGGCACGAGCTCCGTAGATCGCAGCAGCACCATCTTTCAAAACGTTCATCTGGTCGATGTCGTTAGGGTTGATGTTGTTAAGTACTAGGGGATCATCTGTTTGAACGCCATCAATAATATATAATGGGTTGGTATTATTACTGGTACCAAAACCACGAATATTGATTTTAGGAGCTTGTCCTGGGTTTCCGTTGGTAACAACAGTAACTCCAGTTACACGTCCTTGTAGTGTTTCAGCAGCATTGACAACAGGTGTTTTTACCGCATCATCCATGTTTACTACAGCAACAGATCCTGTTACACTACCTCTGGTTTGAGATGCATAACTAGTAACGATCACCTCATCTAGTTCGTTGTCGGACTCTAACATAACCATAACTTGGTCTTGGTCTCCTACAGAAACATCCTGAGAGGCAAATCCGATAAAAGACACAACAAGTACGTCATCTGGACCCGCTTCGATGGAGAAGTTCCCATCAAAATCGGTAGAGACACCGCTTGTTGTTCCTTTTACTAATACAGTGGCTCCCGGTAGTGGGCCATCCTGACTCGAAACTGTTCCATTAACAGTTTGTGCATACACTGACCCAATAAATATAGTGAGCATGAATAAGGTCAGTGAAAAAAGAAAATTGTTTTTCATTATTGTTGGTTTATTTTTGCTGGGTTAAATTATAAAAATTTGTTAAAAAAAATGAAAGATTCTGAAAATATGGTGTAATAATTTGTTAGTATCATAACATGTTCAATTTGTTTAACTTTCGTTGAACAAAATTAAAGGTCTAAATCAAGGGCTTTTATCCCTGTTTTCCCCTTAAAGAGAACTCCAACATATAGCATATTACTTCTAAAAAAATAGTACTTTGAACCCCGTAAAATTGATTTTATGTCGTCATTAGGCCGTATCAAAAAAGTTGTTTTTTTCACACTCCTTAGTGTTGGATGTGTTTTATCTTCATGCCAATCCAAAAAAGCGTCTCTTTTCTCTCCCGTATCCAGTTCCAAATCAGGAGTTTTATTTAACAATCGTATCATTGAAAACGACTCCATTAATATATTAGAAGAGGAATACGTCTTTAACGGGGGTGGGGTTATTACTGCCGACTTTGATAATGACGGAAAACGCGATCTATTTTTCACAGGCAATCAGGTTCCCAATCGACTCTATCGCAACCTTGGCAATCTCCAGTTTGAGGATATTACCGCTACCGCTCAAGTAGATGCTACTGGACAATGGGCAACAGGAACCACTTATGCCGATGTGAATGGCGATGGCTACCTTGATATATATGTCTGTTTGGCCATGTATAAAAACAATCGTAAAAACCTGCTCTACATCAACCAAGGCGCCCAAACCGATGGCAGCATCCGTTTTGAAGAGGCTGCCGAAGCCTATGGTGTGGCCGATGCAGGAAACAGTATGGGGGCCGCATTTTTCGATTACAATAAAGACGGCTTGCAAGATCTATATGTACTAAATAATGAGCAAAGCAAGGTGCTTCCCCTCACCTATCGAAAAAAAGTTACCGACGGAAGCGCTCCAAGCAACGACCAATTATACCGAAATAACGGAGATGGCAGCTTTACCAATGTAAGTCTGGAGGCTGGGATCACTATAGAAGGCTTTGGTCTCGGTATTGGCGTGGTGGATGTCAATCAAGATCAATGGCCCGATTTATTCATTGCCAATGATTATATCACCAATGACCTTTTGTATGTCAATAATGGAGACGGAACTTTTACCAATCGAGCGGCTGACTATCTCAAACACCAAAGTATGTTTTCTATGGGAGTTGACGTTGCTGATTTTAACAACGACGGTTTCAAGGACATCATCTCATTGGACATGCTGGGAGAGTCCAACTATCGAAAAAAGACCACCATTTCCTACAGCAACTATGAAAAAGTCATTTTAGACCGGAAGTGGAACTACGAAACACAACACTCTAGAAACATGCTGCATTTAGGCAATGGAAACCAGCAGCCTCTTAGTGAGGTGGGAATGTTGGCTGATATTTACCAAACCGATTGGAGCTGGGCACCTCTTTTTTTTGATGCAGACAATGATGGGGACAAAGACCTATTTATTACCAATGGTTTCCCTCGCGATATCACGGACAAAGACTTCTCTGATTTTCGTCAAAGCGTGGCGCGATTCGTTAACAGTGATATTCTTTTGGACTGTATTCCCATTGTCAAGCAAAAAAACTACGCCTATCAAAACAAAGGCGCATTGGCTTTTGAAGACGTTGGTGACCAATGGGGTATTGGAATTCCTTCTTTTTCAAACGGAGCCGTCTTTAGTGATCTAGACAACGATGGAGATTTGGACTATGTCGTTAATAATATTAATGACCCAGCTTTTGTCTTTGAAAACACAGCATCAACCAATGGCAATCGCTACCTGAGTATTGAGCTTAAAGGCCCTGCAAACAATCCTACGGGAATTGGCGCTCAAGTTGTGATTCGTACGGGACAAGACCAGTTTCAAACCCACACCAACTATCACAGCCGTGGCTATATGTCAGGGGTTGATGATCGTATCCATTTTGGATTGGGCACCCTTGACACCATTTCACAATTAGAAATCCGATGGCCAGACGGAAAAGTTGAAGTTCAAAAACAAATTCCGACCAATCAAACCATCCCTCTTTCCTACCAAGCAGCCTCCATCCCGTCGACGCCACTTGCGTTCCCAATGAATCCGAAACAGTCTGCCACATCAGCCTTTAGTGCGATTCAAGAAGACATTTCGTTGGACTATACCCACCAGCAAATTGACCGTGCTGATTTTCATATTCAACGACTCCTCCCTCGAAAACTTTCTGAAAACAATCCCAAAATATCCCCCCTGGATGCCAATGGAGACAAGCTCGATGATTTTGTCATCAGCGGTTCCGACGGAGAAAGTCCACTCCTTTATATACAGGACAAAAAAGGGAAATTCAAAGCGCAACCCTTATTTACCAAAAAAGAAATCAGCGAAGCAACCATCGATGACCACAACAGTTTTGACATTGATGGCGATGGCGATAAAGACATTGTCTTTTTATTCAACTACAATGAATATCGAAAAAACAATTACTACGGCAAAGTTGTGGTTTTGATCAACGATGGAAAGGGAAGCTTTACGCAAGACTTGAATCGTTTTCCAAAACTAGACTCTCAGCTATCCTTGCTCCAACCCATAGACCTTGATGGAAATGGACAAATGGATCTTTTTGTAGCAGGGAAAATCAAAATTCAAAGCTATCCCTTTCCCGATCCGTCCTTCTTTTTTGAAAACAATCAAGGACGCTTTGAGGACAAGACAAAAGCCGTGTTTGGAGACAACCTGCCACAAGGAGGAATTGCTACAACTCTCGCTACAGATTTTAATAATGATGGAAAAACAGATTTAATCCTCGGTAGCCCCTTCCATCCCTTGCAGTTTTTTGAAAATCATACGCAAGGACTACGAGCTGCCACACCTAAATCAATGACCAACATTAACGGCTGGTGGCAATCCTTGAAAGAAGTGGATTATGATCAAGATGGTGACCTTGATTATCTCGCAGGAAATTTAGGTCAAAACAACCCATTCAATATTTCAGAGAAAACGCCCATCACCCTTGTCGTAAGCGATTTGGATGATAATGGGTTTCATGAACCTCTCTTATTTTCATACAATAAAGATCAACAAGGAAAACTAAAGCAGTACCCCGTAACTTTTTGGGGCAATCTTAACCGTCAAAGTCCTTATTTCCGAAAAAAATTCAATACCTATAAAGCCTTCGCCAAGGCTGATATTAGTAAAATTATGACGGAGGAACAACTCGCAGCTTCAACACAATTGACCATCAATAACGATCAAAGTTTGCTTATTGAAAATCTTGGAGACGGAAAATGGACCCATCGTCCACTCCCCATTGAGGCGCAATGGGCCCCGATTTATGGTTTTGAAATCTTGGAAGACAATGGCAGCATGGAACTGCTTTTGGTAGGAAACGATTTTGGAAATGAACCTTTCATTGGTCCCTTAGATGCCTTTTCAGGCTTACATCTTAAAGTCGCGGATAAGGATTTCAAAATTGTTCCTAAAGCGAATTCCCAATTTGAAGTGCCTGGAAATGCTCGAGACATAGAAAAGATTACGGCTGCCAATGGAGATAAACTTCTTTTGGTTTCTCAGAACAACGACAAACTGTTGGTCTTTAGAAAAAACTAGTGAATCCGAAAAAGACCTTCCTGCGCTACGGATGAAATCAAATTTCCTCCCGCATCGAAAATATTTCCTCTCGCAAAACCTCTTGCATTGGAGGTACTAGGGCTTTCCAAAACAGACAACACCCCCTGTGTGACTTCCAAAGGTCTATGAAACCACAAGGCATGATCCAAACTTGCCATCATTACCGCTTTTTTTTGTAGGGTTTCTTCATGCGGCAATGACATGGCTGACATCAGACCAAAATCGGAAATAAATGCCAGTAATTGTTGTTTCTCAGCAATTCCGAATCCCTCCCAGCTCGGCGACTGTGTCCAAAATTTCACTTGTGACAGCCCGTTTTCCATAATCTGTTTTCCCAAGGGTAAAAACCGAAATACTTGGTCAATCTCCATTCCCTTTAATATAGCATTGGCTCGATCCATGTCCGTGGATTCAAGAAGATCTTCAGAAATATCTTCTGCCACTGGCGGTGTGAAATTTGGCAAGCATTCTTGATGCGTAACGCCCTCTTCTACAATCTGAAAAGAAGCTGCCAAAATGAACATTGCCTTCCCTTTTTGCTTGGCAATAACCCGACGGGTAGTAAAACTACCACCATCACGGACAATATCAACTTCATACTGCACTGGAAGGTTTAGATCTCCCCCAAGGATAAAATAGGAATGCAACGAATGGGCAAAACGATCTTTTGGAACCGTTTGATAGGCAGCGTGCAGTGCTTGTGCCAATACTTGACCTCCATATACTCTCCCCCATGGGGTGAAAAAATTCTCACCTTCAAAGCTGTTTTCGCTTTTCCGTTGCAATTCAATTCTTTGAAATAAAGTTTCTAAGGTTTTCATAGTATCTATTTAAGGCATGTGGACTTCTAACAAGCTGGCTTTATTCCCTTGCAAGGAGATCGTATCCAAAGATGCTGGAATAAGAAGTACTTCTCCTCGTTTTAATGAAAAGGCTTTGTTATGATATGTCAATTCACAAACTCCTTCTACTCCGATAAGCACCACAAAGGAGTCTAATGTTTGATAATTGCGCTGTATTGTCCCTTCTAACAGCACATAATGTGTTGAGAAATAGGGTGTGTTGATCAGGGTATTTTGCTGATTGATTTTCTTTTGATAAAGGGTTGCATAAGATTCCGCAGCCGAAAAATCGGCTACTGATTGCGCCATCTTAGTGTGTAAGGTTCTTGTTTTTCCCGTTTTGGAATCCACTCGGTTGTAGTCGTAAATGCGATAGGTAACATCAGAGGTTTGTTGGATTTCGGCAAGTAAAACTCCTGCACCAATAGCATGAACACGCCCTGTAGGAATAAAAAAAGCATCTCCCGCTGTTACTTTTTCTTTATGTAGTAATGTTTCTAAGGTTCCCGAAGCCAGTGCGTCTTGATAAACTTCAGCCGAGATGGATTCCTCAAAACCCAAAATCAATTCTGCATTGAGATCGGCTTGAAGAATGTACCACATTTCATTTTTACCAAAGCTGTCATGGTGCTTTCGGGCCCAAGCATCATTGGGATGTACTTGAACGGATAAAGGTGCTTGCGCATCAATAAATTTTATCAAAAGTGGAAATTCCTCTCCAAACTGTTCCCATACTTTTCTCCCGACAAGGTCTGCTTGGTAACGTGAAACGAGAGTGGAAAGTTTTTCCCCTTTTAAGGGGCCTTCGGACACCATCGTTTCGGCTTGATCCACGGCTGACAACTCCCAACTTTCCCCAATAGAAGGTTCGGTCACCGCTTTGCCCAACTCCTTAGATAGCTTGTCACCACCCCACATTCGGTACTGAAAAAGAGGTTGGAATCGAATCGGATAAAGAGTCGGTGTCATAATGCTAATTTCGGTATAAAGGTAACTGATTCTCTTTGCTTAAACCTTGTTTCATGGTTTCTATCGCAAGGGTTGTTGTTCTTTTTTTAATTTCATAAATTGTTGGGAAACTTTATCATGCTTTATCGTCTTATTTGGCTGTTGGCTATAGTCTTTTGCAGTCTTCAATGCAGCGCTCCCAAAACACCTCCCAACATACTGTTAATCCTCACTGACGATCAGGGCTATGGTGACTTGGGGTTTCATGGTAACACAGCTATCCATACCCCTCAGTTGGATCAGTTTTTTCATCAGGGCAGTACCATTCCCCAATTTTACGTGAATCCTGTTTGTGCTCCCACACGAGCAAGCATACTTACAGGGCGTTACTATCAGCGTGCTGGGGTGCATGGCGTTACACGAGGGCGCGAACGCATGCGCATAGAAGAACAAACCATGGCGGATTTGTTTCGAGAGGCAGGCTATCAGACTGCTGTATTCGGCAAATGGCACAACGGAGCGAATTACCCATATCATCCTCTAGCACGAGGCTTTGATCATTTTACTGGATTTTCTTCTGGACACTATTCAAGCTATTTTGATACCACCATTGAAAAAGATGGAGAAGCCTTTCTTGCCGAAGGCTATCTACCGGATGTCATTACTCAGGAGGCTCTTGATTTTATGGCAAAAAACAAAGCGCAAAACAAACCCTTTTTTTGTTTTGTGACCTTTCAAACTCCCCATACCCCCTTGCATGTTCCTGACAGCTATTTTGATCCGTATATAGCCCAAGGGCTGGATGCTTTTACAGCCGCCATATACGGTATGTGCGAAAATATCGATGACAATCTCGGACGGATGATGGCACAGCTCGATACCCTTCAACTCAAAGAAAATACTATTGTGATTTTCCTGACAGATAACGGTCCTTTAACCCTCCGTTATAATGACGGTCTCAAAGGGCGAAAAGGAACCGTTGATGAAGGAGGGGTTCGCGTGCCGTTTGGTATTCAATGGCCTGGAACTATTCCTGGAGGGCAAAGCATTGAAGGAGCCTGGGCGCATATCGATCTGCTTCCCACACTTCTTGATCTCACCCGAGTACACGTCAATCCCAAAAACACTCTAGATGGCACTAGTTTTGCCCCTCGCTTAATGCAAAAGTCACAGGTACTGGATCGGACACTCTTTGATAATTGGGGAGGACGTGTTCGATTGCAGCGAGACAGTTTGCTGTTAACACAAAATGGTCTTTATGATTTAAAAAATGATCGCGGTCAAACCCATAATCTTGAAGATCAACTGCCTAAATTAAAAGCCCAATTACAATCCGAATTTGATGCGTGGGAAGCAACACTCCCTGAAAAACCTAAAATCCTTCCCTTTCAACTTGGGCTTCCTAGTCAGCCCAAAGTGGTGCTGGAAGCAAGTCAAGCCTTGTTACAACCTCCTTTTGAATTCCGAAAAGATCGTCGACACACCGGTATTGCCTATCACAGCCTACACGGCTGGGCCCATGATTGGATAGACTTTTGGACCGACACCCAAGCCTATGCGGTTTGGAATGTAGAAAGTTTAGAGACTACCACCTATGAAGTGTATCTAGAATATGGCCTTGATACCGAAAATAAAAATGTCAAGCTAGTCCTCAACGCCAAAGATCAGCAATTGAACATTGCACAATTGCCTGTTTTTGAACCCTTAGCACTCCCGGATTATGATCGAGTGCCACGAACACAAGAAGCCCCAGCCATGCAATGGAAACTTCACAAAGTTGGAGAACTAAAATTTCCCAAAGGAAACTACCCGCTAAGCCTCCAAACTACAGTTATGGGTGGCACCCAATCCATTGAATTAAAATCCATTCGTTTACATCCAAAAAAATAAAACTCATGCCGACACGAAGACAATTCATCCAAGCTACTTCCCTCGCGGGAATGAGTGCTTTTGTTCCGCTTTCCACCTCTTTGCAAAACACTGCAAAAAACTTACGTGCCAGTCTAAACCCTGGTGCAATAGGACTGCAATGCACTGCAACCGAACTGCTAGACTATGCCATTTCCTTTAATTTCAAGGCTATTAGTCCTGTTTTAGAGGAATTGATTTCCTACTCCAAAACACAACAAAAGGAGTATCTCTCCAAAATGAAAGCCAACGATATTGTTTTTGATTCCGGAGGCTTGCCCATTCAATTCCGAGCTTCGGAAGCTATATTCCAACAAGGGCTTTCATTTTTACAAACGAATATCCAAACCATTGCCTCCTATGGTATTCCAAGTTTTGTTACTTGGATTATGCCTACCCACAAGGAACTCACTTATCGTCAAAACTTTGATCAGCACCAAGTTCGGCTAAAGCAAATAGCCCAAGTGATGGGTGCAGAAGGGCTTCGATTGGGATTGGAATATGTAGGCCCCAAGACTCTTATGGCCCGTGATAAATATCCTTTTCTACACAGCATTGCAGAACTGCGTGAGCTCATTTCCGCTATTGGAGAAGACAATGTTGGGTATTTGCTGGATAGTTTTCACAGTTACTGTGCAGGGGATGACTCCAAAGCGCTGGACTTCCTTCAAACGAAAGACATTGTTTCGGTTCAAGTAAACGACGCTGTGATAGGACGAACCATTGATGCTCAGATTGACCAAGAAAGAGAGCTTCCTGGTGATACCGGACTGATTGATCTCAAACAGTTTTTGAATATTGTTCAAGCCAAAGGCTATCAAGGAGGTGTTAGTGCTGAGCCATTTAATCGAGCTGTAAATCAATTGGGTACTGCTGCAAAATTAAAACGAGTGCGTACCTCACTTCAAAAAATTGGGGTATAAAAAAACCCTCCTTTTGGAGGGTTTCTTTTTAGGATAATAGTTGCTTACTCTGCATTCAAGAAAATAAACTTGTTAAAGGCAACACGATATCGCAAATCGCGAAGTTTTGTTATTCCTTTATAAGAGCTTCCTGCATCGGAAGAAGGACGCGCTCCAACTTTTAAATAGTCAGAATATTTATCATACCAATCTACCGTAAAATGGGTCCAAGCAATGTCCGTTCCAAAATTTTCAACTCTTTTGGCTAATGACCAACCTTTTCGTGGAGATCCCTTGGCAATAGACTTGGTAAAGGATTTTTCCATGTTTTCATAGGACTTGCTTTTGCCGTCTTTTACTTTCATAAAATTCAAAACAGCAATGTCTGGATAGGTAGTCACCCCTGGCTGAAGTACTTCTGCTACATTGACCATTTGAGTTTGGAAAACAATCTTCCGGTTGTCATTGATCATTTCAGCAATTTCACGAGCGTGTGCTTCCGTCAAATTGGGAAGGCGCTTTGTCCAAGAAGCCCAAGACCAATCATAATCATCATCCATTTTGTCCATATCGTAGACCGTAACGGCTAGGTGGGTATAATCTGCTTGCGCTGTATCGACCACTTTCCACACATGCCATCCCAAGACTCTTCCATCGTCAATCAATCG
>Ga0066605_10001953_pt1 | contig 13483 bp, 10 predicted proteins | sample SaaInlLV_DNA_10m_FD_60385 | JGI IMG/M metagenome (GOLD analysis project Ga0066605, IMG submission 60385) | Marine microbial communities from expanding oxygen minimum zones in the Saanich Inlet - SI075_LV_DNA_10m | ecosystem: Environmental > Aquatic > Marine > Unclassified | place: British... | reverse complement strand
GTTTAAGATTACGGATCACATTAACCGAGTTGTTAGAAAAGATTCTACCAATGTAGAACTAGCGCTCGTAGTGAATTCTAATGTTGCCAACATCTCCAATCTAAGAGCAAAAACCTCAGAGCAGGAAAATATCCCGTACCCTACGGCTGCAATTTTGAATCCTTTCGGAATTGTACTTCATGGATCCGAATCTAAAGACAATGAGGCGAATAAATTGGAGCTCGAAGTCTTCTATACCGAATTCTAAAACGCAATTGTTCTAATTTACTTTTTTCGAAATTGCTTTCACGATCAAAGCAGCATGATCTCTGGAGTTTTCTATAAACCATTTGTTGGTTTTAAGACCACCGCAAACCACTCCAGCCAAATACACGCCCTCGGCATTCGACTGCATGCTTGTTGAATCATAAACAGGCGTTCTGAAAGTATCTTCCTGAAATTCCACCCCTAAGGACTCTAGTAGTTCAAAATTTGGTTGATATCCTGTCATGGCCAAAACAAAATCATTGTCGATGGATTGCTCCCCTTTGGGTGTTCTAAATTTAACTTCGTTGGGTGTTATTTCAGTAATAGAGGAGTCAAAGTGCGCTTTAATACTGCCTTCTTCGATTCGATTAACAATGTCAGGACGTGCCCAGTATTTTACATTATCCCCAATTTTGGGTTCTCGGATAATCATCGTCACACTTCTAGCGCCTTTTCGGTAGGTTTCCAGTGCAGCATCTACAGCAGAATTCGCAGACCCAACGATTACCAGATTCATTCCAAAAAACGGATGTGGTTCTTTATAATAATGTAAAACTTTGGAAAGGGATTCTCCAGGAACGTTAAGCAAAAAAGGCCGGTCGTAAAACCCAGTCGCAACCACTACGTTCCTTGCCTTATAACTGCCCTTGGAGGTTGCAATCGAAAATCCGTCAGCATCTTTTTCAATCGTATTTATTCCTTCGTATAATTTGAGCTTAAGTTTCCAGTGGGAAGTTACCCTTCGGTAATATTCGAGAGACTCTGCCCTTGTTGGCTTGGGGTTGTTCGAGATAAAAGGAACCTCTCCAATTTCTAGTCGATCTGAAGTAGAAAAAAAAGTCATGTTCAAGGGGTAGTTGTAAAGCGAATTGACCAAAGCGCCTTTATCGAAAATCAAATAGCTTAAACCGCCTTTCTGAGCTTCAATTCCACAAGCCAGTCCGATAGGCCCAGCCCCAATTATTATAAGGTCTTTCATTTTTTCTTATTTACATTACTAATTTACAACTTATGCGAGGATTTGCAATACAATAACGATTAACTATTATTAAAATTAATTTAATCATTTATTATTATCAATATTGCATTTATAAGATGATTAAGATGCATTTGAGCCAGTAATGTTTAGATATATATAAGAAAAATCTATCATTTTATATAAAACAATAGATATTGTCTGATTTTTAAACACAGATAGCACACTGTGATCAATAATAATGATACTATCAAAGAAAAATAGTTTAAGGTATATAGGAACAAAACGATCCACCAAATCATCAAAAGAAGTATTCCTACTGTAAATTTTAAAGAACTATAGAAAACAATATCAGTAAAAAGACCCAATATTCTTTTTAATATAAAAAGCGGAGGAAAGTTAGGAACAGAAAAAATTACTATAAAGAATCTAAGGAGTTGTTGATTCTTGATTTTTTTTTCAGGATCGAGTGTCTTCTTACCGATTCCATTTCTCAGATCATTAAAATCTAGCAAGGTGTTTTTTCGATGAATTAGCTTCTTTTTTTCAGAATAATCGGTATCGTTATTTGGCAACCAAAGGCATTTCTTCATGCCTATTTCCAGTTCATTCTTAATTTTGTTGAGGGTCTCAGGTTTGGAAACATTTCCGATTAAATATTTATCAATTCTTATTGGCTCTCCAAGAACCATGTGAAGATCACAACGCGGTTTCTGATGGTGCCCATAGTTGATCCCCAAAGGCATGAGATAGATCGGAACTTCATCCGATTCAAGTTGCGCTTCGTATGCGAGTCTGCTGCTTCCTTTTGAGAGATTTTGTAAATAATATTCGTTGTGATGAGCGGCTTCTGAAAACATCACAACCCATTCTTTTTTACGCAACAAATCACGACAATTCTTAAAAACAAGCTCGTTTTTTTTTAAACTGGCATATCCATTTCGAATTCTATAAACGGGCAGCATTCGAAGGGCGTCAAAAAACCACTGAAAAGGACCGCCAAAGACATCACTTCTTGTTAAGGAAGTCACTTCTTTAGGTAGGATTGTTCCTACTAAAAGCGGATCTAGAAATGCTCCTTGATGGTTGGGGGAGAAAATCACACCTCCATCTTTGGGGATGTTTTCCAGTCCGTAAAGTTTTATTTTTCTAAAGTAATTTATCGAACCGACCCTAACGATTTTCTTTATAAAATGATAAAATAGTTTTTTCATTTAGTGTTAGCTAACCCACGTGATTAAGAGAGCAGACTTTTGTTAGTTTGTTCTAATTCCTACTTCAAAGTAATTAAAAACAGGAACTTCCCCAAAATATTTGAATGAGCTTAAAAAAATCAAGAAGTGTTTAAAAATAAATCAATTCGAATAAGTGGGCACTTTCAAAAGTAGCCGGCTACTTTTATTTATTTGGTGATGTCTTAATGAAAACAATTATTTCGACCATTTTATATATAAAGACAGTTTCAAATGCTTTTCAAAACCTCTGACTGAGGAGCGTAGAATCCTTAAAAAAGTTGTTTTTGAGGGCAAAAATCTTTGAAATTTAATAAAAGGCATTATCTTGCTTTTGCGTTTCAATATGTAAACGCTGCTTTTTAGTTCAAATTAGTTCATTGAAACACTGATAAACAAAAGGTTAGCTTAATTCTAATCTATATTACACGACTTTTATTTACCCTACTGTTTTTTTATAGTATCATCATACAGTTGGTATTTACTGTAATCATCCAAATTAATTAAGATTTTTAAATCAAAGCTGCGATGACCTCCAAGCCATGATTAAGCTTGTTTTTAGCATCAAAAAAAGTCAAAGTCAAAACACTATAATCACAAATCTGCTTTTGAAAAGCATGAAAAATCAGCTCCACTAATATAAGCTTCCTGATTTAGAGAACCTTGTTAAAATCCTACTGCATTAAAAATATTTCTAGATGAATTAGGCTTTGAGCCCATGTCTATTAATCCCCAAATACCTAACTATCACCTAAACATTCGAACTAAAAAAACTAAAAAACGAAAAAAACTAAATTTAAACAACTATGAAAACAAACTTTCTTTTTAAAACAGCAATTTTATTTAGTGCAATGCTGTTTTTAAACTCATCTTATGCTCAGAACACCTTGACTGGATCTGTCGTGGATGATTCAAATCAGCCACTTCCTGGAGTAAACATTATTATTCAGGGAACGTCAATTGGGACAACAACAGATTTCGATGGAAATTTTTCTTTCAAAACTGGTAATCAAATACCGCTTTCAATCGAAGCAAGTTACTTGGGTTTTAATACCCAAATAATTGAGGTGAATTCTGCCAATCAAATTCTTTCGATCACTTTGGAATCGGGAAATAGTTATTTGGATGAAATTATTGTCTCTGCCTCTAGAAAGCCAGAAAAAGTTTTGAATGCTCCTGCCTCTGTTTCTGTTATAACAGCTAAGGACATTGAAAATGGGGCATCTGTTATTGATCCATTAAGAAATCTAATTAATATTCCCGGTGTTCAATTACAACAAACTTCAGCTAACTCAATGAATATTGAGATGAGAGCTGGATCAGGTGTTTTTGGAACAGGAACTTTTCCAATACTAGATTACAGGTACTTGGTGTCTCCTGCTTCAGGTTCGTTTTTTGGTTTCCAGTCTGGAATTTCTAATATTGACCTTGCCAGTATCGAAGTTATAAGAGGTGCAGGTTCTGCACTCTACGGTCCAGGAGTTGTTTCAGGTATTGTTCACTTTAGGTCAAAAAATCCAATTGATTATCCAGGGACTACTCTTGAACTTACTGGGGGTTCAATGAATACTCGAGGTGCTGCGATTCGTCATGCCTACTCAAACGAAAGTAAAACCTTTGGATATAAAATTAATGCAAAATATAATAGTGGAGATGACTTTACATTGGACGCTACTGAAGATGCTACTGAAATTGCTGCATTTGCAACAAAAATTTACCAACCTGTTGTAGCCAACGGTCAGATTGATAATTCAAAAGTAGGAGATCTGTTGTTAAGCGGGAAGGAATTGGATAGAAATTTGGATGGAAACCCGATGATTAATGAATATCTAAACAAGTCTGCTAACATACATTTAGAGTTTAGACCGAATGATGACACTACTGCATTTTTATCTGGGGGTATAGCAAACGGAGGAGGATTGTTTTTTAATTCTCAAGGACCTGGATATACTCAAGGTACTGATTACTGGGGACAAGCTAGAGTTCAAAAAGGTGGTCTTTTTGCTCAGGTCTATTACAATGTAAATGATGGAGGAACTCAAGAAAACCCTACTTTTTTATACAATACAGGTCTCAGACAAGTTGCAAGTAGATCAGCATTGGAGGCTCAAATTCAGTATAATTTTGATTTACCTGAGTTCTTTGATACAAATATTGTAGTGGGTTCTGATTATAGAAATACTGTTTCAGATTCAGAAAACACGCTTTACGGAAGATTCGATGCAGATGATGATTACAATATCACAGGGGTTTATGCTCAAGGAACTTCAAAATTATCTGAAAAAATCGACCTTACATATGCCTTAAGGTATGATAAGATGAATTTTATTGACGATGGAGCGATAGCTCCTCGAATTGCATTAATATATAAAGCAAATGAAAGAAATACATTTAGGATGTCATATAACATTTCAACTTTTGGTCCCTCAGCACTAGAGCAATACATCGACTTTCCGGTTTCAACTGTTCGAGCAAATGTTATGGATGTTTGGCTAAGTGGTCAAAACGACATTCAAACTGTTGATGTAAATGGAATGATTGATACTATTTTAATGCCGGGAGACAAAGATTTACCTGCAAACATAGGGGGTATGCCTTTGGCTATTGCTTACATGGGAATTGCTCCTGCGATAAGTGCGGCATTCGGAGGCGCACAAGTTGGAGACATAATCAATGGAGGACTACAAGCCTCTACTAATCCTGCAGCGGCAGCAATTAAACCTTTTGGGCCTGCTTTGGCTACTTTTATGAATAATTATACAGGCCCAACAGGGACAACCGGAAGCTTATATAATTACAATGTTTTTGATTTATCCGCTTCAGTGGCTGAGGGTAGATTGCCTGAGGCATTTGACCCTTCACAGTCAGGAGCTAATAAATCCAGTATTGGAACAGTAAATCAGTTTGAGGTTGGGTATAAAGGGCTTATTACGGATAAGCTTGCACTTACTGTAGATGTATATACTTATGCTAGAACAGGATTTACCAATTTTACTGCAGTTGGTCCAACAATTGCGTTAGTTGGTGCTGATGTTAAGACAGATTTAAAAAATGCAGTTATGGCAGATGTTATGGCTGACCCCACGATGATAGCAACTGTTACAGCAGGGACTACTGCTTTTTATACGGCTAATAGTCTTCCTGCAGCCGGTATCCCTGGTGCCGTTGATCCATTAAACGTGTCAATAGCTAAGGCTCTCGGGGGATTAGGTTCCACCGCAGGTGATACTTTTGTTGGCGATGCACAAATTGCTGGTTTACTTGCTGCTACAGGAATTAATAATGATGGATATCTTCCAATATTTGGAGCTTGGGAATCTAGCGCTTCACCAAAGGGTGACGGTATAGTGCATTCGCCTGCTGGATATAGAAGATTTGGTGATGCAACAAGGAGCCACTATGGTAGTGATGTTTCACTTGAATATTATGCCACAGACGCAATTACTTTATGGGCCAATGGCTCATGGGTAAGCCAAACTGACTGGGCAATAGGGGATGATGATCTACCATTTGAAGCCTATCTAGTTTCCCCACAATTAAAATACAGAGCTGGGATAACTTTAGCTCAAGGCACAGGTTACTTTGGAGGCATTTCTTTTCAGCACGATGATTCCTTTTACTCCAATCAAGGATACTATAGAGGAAATACAGATGAGAAAAATCTATTTGATGCAAATATTGGATATAGATTTGACAAATCATTATCTGGTTTTAGTTTAAATCTAACAGCAACTAATTTATTTAATCAAGAATACAGATCATTTCCAGGAATGCCTGTTATAGGAAGAAGAGTTTTAGCAGTAGCAACGTTTAACTTTTAATTTCGTCAAACTTTATAAAGGGTAATTGCGAAAGCAGTTACCCTTTTTTTTATCATGAAAGAATAGAAAATAGCTTTTATAAGTTTTGGGACCAAGCCCTTCAACATCGGGCTATAATTCTTTTTTCTGAAATTGAATTATGTAATTCAATTGTTTTAAAAGCACTTCAGCCACTCGATAATAATGACCCTAAGACTTTAAAATATGCTCATTTAGCAAATGAAAAATCGTGAAAATGGTTAAATTAGTCACTAAAGAAGCCATACAATTACATGGTGGAATTGGAGTTACTGATGATTCAGATATTGGATTTTATTTAAAAAAAACTAGAGTTGCTTAACAACTTTTTGGAGATTACAACTATCATTTAGACCAATTGGCAAAGCTTAAGGGGTGTTAAAATAATATGAATTTATTTTAAAAAAGCACTAGAAATTAGTTTCTATTTAACAGGAACCACATATATTTGCACCTTAAAATAAACATTAAAGTTAAACGCTAACTTAGATCAAAATGGCTCAAAGTACAGGTAAAGTTTCTCAGATTATTGGCCCCGTTGTAGATGTCGAATTCGAAGGAGAGGACAACGCTCTTCCAATGATCTATGATTCATTGGTAATTAAAAAAGAGGATGGCTCTTCTTTGATATTAGAAGTACAGTCTCACATTGGTGAGAATACGGTAAGAACTGTATCGATGGATTCTACAGATGGATTGAGTCGGGGAACTGAGGTTATAGGTACAGGAAAACCAATTCAAATGCCAATCGGAGAAGAGGTTTATGGCCGTTTGTTTAACGTAATTGGAGATCCAATCGACGGTTTGGGAAGTCTACCCAAAGAGGGAAAAGACGGAATGTCGATTCACAGAGAAGCACCTGCATTTGACGAACTGTCAACTTCTACCGAAGTTTTGTTCACAGGAATTAAGGTAATCGACTTGATTGAGCCTTATGCCAAAGGAGGGAAAATTGGACTATTTGGAGGAGCTGGTGTTGGAAAAACAGTTTTGATACAAGAATTAATTAATAACATCGCCAAGGGTCACGGAGGACTTTCAGTTTTTGCTGGAGTTGGAGAAAGAACAAGAGAAGGAAATGACTTGTTGCGCGAGATGTTAGAGTCAGGAATTATAAAATACGGAGACGATTTTCTTCATTCAATGGAAGAAGGCGGATGGGACCTGAGCAAGGTGGACAAAACTGCAATGCTCGACTCAAAAGCAACTTTCGTTTTTGGTCAGATGAATGAGCCTCCTGGAGCACGTGCTCGGGTTGCGCTTTCTGGATTGACCATTGCAGAATATTTTAGAGATGGAGCAGGAGATGGACAAGGGAAGGACGTGCTTTTCTTTGTAGATAACATTTTCCGATTTACTCAAGCAGGCTCTGAGGTGTCAGCCCTTCTAGGACGTATGCCATCAGCGGTGGGTTACCAACCGACATTGGCAACTGAGATGGGAGCGATGCAAGAAAGAATTACTTCAACAAAAAGAGGATCAATTACTTCCGTTCAGGCAGTATATGTTCCTGCGGATGATTTAACAGATCCTGCACCGGCAACAACTTTTGCCCACTTGGATGCTACTACAGTACTTTCTCGTAAAATTGCTGAATTAGGAATTTACCCAGCGGTAGACCCTTTGGATTCTACTTCTAGAATTCTTTCTGCAGATATCTTAGGAGACGAACACTACGATTGTGCACAACGGGTTAAAGAGTTGTTACAACGATATAAAGAACTACAAGACATCATTGCCATTTTGGGAATGGAAGAGCTTTCTGAAGAAGACAAGCAAGCCGTATATAGAGCAAGACGTGTACAACGTTTCTTGTCTCAGCCTTTCCACGTAGCAGAACAGTTTACTGGAATCCCAGGAGTATTGGTGGATATTAAAGAAACCATTAAAGGTTTTAATATGATTATGGATGGCGAATTAGATCACCTTCCTGAAGCAGCCTTTAACTTGAAAGGAACTATAGAAGAAGCCATAGAGGCAGGTCAGAAATTGTTAGAAGAAGTATAGCATGTATTTAGAAATCGTTTCCCCAGAAGCCACACTTTTTAGCGGTGAAGTTGATTCCGTTATCGTTCCGGGAACTTCCGGAGATTTCCAGATGTTAAACAATCACGCTCCTGTCGTCTCGACTCTCAAAGGAGGGACAGTAAGCATCACTGGAGCGATAACTATTGAAGACACGATGAAGGACAGGTTTACTCAGGATGGTGCTAATGTTAATTTATTTACAATTAGTTCAGGTACTGTTGAGATGAGGAATAATAAATTGATTCTTCTCGCCGACTAATTTTCTTTTAGTACTTTAACTCCTATTATAGTTATGAAAAGAAACCTTCAATTGATGTTGTGCCTGCTGACATGTTTTGCCATTTCTTTTGCGCAAGACGACTCACAAGATTTATTACCCGAAGAAAAACTCACCGAAGTTGTAATTTCTTCCTCAAGATTAGAAATCCCACTCTCTCAAAACTCACACTCCATACAGATCATTAGCGCTGATCAAATTAAACAAAGTGGCGTTACCAATGTCGTTGACTTACTTCAGCAAGTTGCGGGGATAGATATCCGCCGCAGGGGAGCAGGAGGAGCTCAGGCTGATTTATACATTCGTGGTGGAACCTTCGATCAAACACTTCTTTTGATTGACGGAATTAAAATGGAAGATGCGCAAACAGGACATCATACGCTAAACTTTATTCCCCCTCCAGAAGTCATTCAACGCATCGAGATCGTAAAAGGCCCTGCCGCACGAACTTTTGGGCAAAATGCTTTTACAGGAGCCATAAACATTATTACCAAAAAGGATATTGCTAAAAGTATTTCTCTAGGCCTTCAGCAGGGTTCCTATGATCAAACCAACGGGAACATTAGGTTGGGAAGCTCAAATGAAAAAACCAGTGTGATCGGTTTTGCATCCAAAAACACTTCCGATGGATATCGTTATAACACGGATTACGATCAAAACCATATTTTTATTAAATCGACTTTTTTTAAGCACAAAACCCCCCTTGATTTAATCACTTCTTTTTCTTCCAGAAAATTTGGTGGTAATGGCTTTTATGCAAATCCGGATGCCATCGATCAATATGAAGAAACGCAAGCCAGTTTGGTTGCTTTGTCCACTCGAGTCAATAAAGAGGAATGGATTTTTAAACCCAAAATCTATTGGAGAAGGGGACAAGACATGTATGAATTTGTAAGAGGGAAACCAGAAATCTACCGCAACCTTCACATCACCAATAAAGTTGGAGTGGCTTTTGATGCCAGTGTAATTTCTGACCTGGGCAATGTAGGGATGGGATTTGATTTTTCTCGCGTAGCAATAAGCAGCAATAACCTTGGAGAACGCGAAAGGACCTTAATGAATTTATTTATAGAACACCGCTTTTATTTGTTGGATAAATTAATTGATATTACCCAAGGACTCGCAGCCAATTATTATTCCGATTTTAAATGGAATGCTTTTCCTGGGATTGATTTGGGATTAAATTTGAGCTCCAATTTTAAACTATATTCTAACTTAGGTTTTACTTATCGCGTACCGACTTTTACAGACCTTTATTACACTGACAGAACGACAACTGGAAATGCAGATTTACTTCCAGAAGAAGCTTTTTCAAAAGAAGTTGGAATGCGTTTGACCCAACCTTCCTATTCCCTTTCTGTCGCTTATTTCGATCGATCGTCTTCAAATCTAATTGATTATGTCAAAAAAACCGATACAGCACTTTGGAAAGCAGAGAACATTCAAAGGCTAGACACTCAAGGAATTGATTTTGAGTTTTCAACGAATTTTGAATTTAAAGCCATAAAGCACCGCCTCAAAATAGGGTATTCTTATCTTGAAAATAGCTTGAGGGACATCACTTTTGATTTTTCTAAATACGTCATCAACAACGCATTAAAACACCATTGGGTAACTTCCTATAGCACCACTATTTTTGAGAAGATTACGACAGCTTTGGTCTATAAATATGCAGAAAGAACAGGAGGTAATTCCTATAGGGTTTTGGATTTTAACGCCCAGTGGAGCCTCAAACCTTTTGAGCTTAGTGTTTCTTTTAATAATATTTTAAATGAAGTCTATTCTGAAACAAATTTGATCCCAATGCCCAAAGGGAATGGATTGTTTGGAGTTCGGTATACCTTCTAAAAATTCATTCAGATTTTTGAAGTTTCGCAAGGGTTTCGGAAATCATATCTGATTCCCAACCTCGGTATTGAAGTGCTTCCCAAACTTTTTTCTTGCGAATGATTGCGGACTTGCTCGCATTAGCATTCCAATATTTTTGCACCAAATAGTTGCAGGTGGTTTGATAGTCTTCATCAGAAATCTCCTTCATGCCTTCCTTGATGTTCCAAGGAGATATATTTCTCATTTTAAGCGCATTATTGATTCGGATTTTGCCCCACCGCTTAATCCTAAATTTTCCTCTAGCAAAGCTTTGCGAAAATCGAGTTTCGTTGAGATAATTATCCTCAATCAGACCACTGATGATGATCTCAATTTCGTTAGTATAAACCCCCATGTCTCGAAGTTTCTGCTTTACTTCTTTGTGGCAACGGTCTTGATAAGCGCAATATTTTTCAATTTTACGCTTGACCTCTTCGGGGGTAAGGGATTTTGATTCTGACATAGCTTACTTGAAGTAAAGATAATAGAAGTTTATTTTTTAACAAGATTTGATTTTCACAATAATTCCTAATTCTTACGCATTGAGTTTTTTTATTGTATTTTAATAAACTAAAACAATACAATTTAAAAGATGAAAAAAATTGTTTCTTTTACTTTTGGTAAGATTTCTTTGGCACTTCTTATCATCAGTTGTCAATCTCTAATTAAAAACGAAACACCTCACGATGTGTTGTGGTACGAACACGGTTCTTCTTATCCTTATTTACCCAGCTATCTAGCCAATCTTTTTTAGAGCATGAAATTTCTATACCATCAACTTTTTTAATGGTTTTCTGATGTCATTATAATAATTATAAGGTAAATCTTGACATTTTTTGACGTTATAAAATCACAATTACAAAAAGAACAAACATATCTATACAATCACAAACAAGAAGTTGATTGTATTTATCTAGTTTCTTTGATAGGAGTAGTTTTGAGAGGGAGTGTGTTTAAGAAAAATCAAGGTTAAATAAGGAGGAGTCTGATTATAAATTCAGCTGCAGGGAAAAAATAACCATTAAAAAAACCGCCAAGTATAAACAAGGCGGTTTTAGTCTATTTAGTTCTAAGGAGTTTTCGATTTTTATCTAAAAATCGAAAATCCAAATACAGGTAAGCATCACGGGGTACAATTTGCACCCACTTTTTGTGTTTAAAATACCAGCTCATTCGGATGGATCGAAAGCCGCTGGTGATATAGGCAGCAATAAAAGGATGAAGATGTAAATAAATCTTTTTGTTTTTATGCTGACTATGCTTGACAACTTTGTCAAGCTCTGCGTTGATTTTATCAATTAAAACAATTGGAGCTTCCACCTCATTATTTTTATTAGGATTAGGCTCTTTTGTTTTGATATTCATCTCGGGGCGAACCCTTTGACGTGTGATTTGAATTAATCCAAATCGTGAAGGAGGCAGAATTTTGTGTTTCGTTCTGTCCCTACTCATTTCCTCTCGGAGATGATCAAATAATTTTTTTCGGTTTTCATTTGAATTAAGGTCGATGAAATCAACCACAATAATTCCACCCATATCTCGTAATCTTAATTGTCTAGCGATTTCACTAGCAGCAATAAGGTTAACATCAAGAGCAGTTTGCTCTTGTGTTTTCGCTTTATTAGAGCGATTACCACTATTGACATCAATTACGTGTAGGGCTTCGGTATGTTCAATTACCAAATAGGCGCCTTTCTGCATGGAGACTGTTCTCCCAAAGGCAGTTTTGATTTGTCTTTCGACTCCAAAATGATCAAAAATAGGTGTTGCTTTCTCTTTAAATTGCTTTACAATTGACACCTTTTTGGGTGCAATGGTTTTAAGGTAATCTATTATTTCAGCATACATTTCTGAGTCGTCAACGTGAATTCCTGTGAAATCATCATCAAAGATATCTCTTAATATAGAAGAGGATCTATTGATTTCACTAAGGATTAATGTGGGATATTTATCTACTTTGATAAACTTCTCACACATGTTTTTCCATCGTTCCAGAAGTTGCTGTAGATCAGCATCGAGTTCTGCGACTTTTTGGTTTTGTGCAACCGTTCTAATAATGACTCCAAATCCCTTTGGTCTTATGCTTTTAACAAGTTTCTTAAGGCGATTTTTTTCTTCATTACTATCTATTTTTTGAGAAATAGAAACGCGGTCTGAAAAAGGAATAAGTACCATAAATCTTCCGGCCAAAGAAAGCTCGGAGCTCACTCTTGGACCTTTTGTCGAAATAGGTTCTTTAACAATTTGAACAAGCATCTGTTGTTGGGCTTTCAAGTAATCTTGAATGGCACCATCTTTCGGAATCTCTTTTTCAAAATGAAAATTCTTTAACGTGTAGTCTTTAGTTTTACCTGAGCTTACCTGTTTAAAAAAATTCAATAATGAAGGTAATTTTGGGCCTAAATCATGATAATGTAAAAAGCCATCTTTTTCATGGCCAACATTAATAAATGCAGCATTTAGACCGGGAACGGGTTTTCTGATCTTAGCAACATAAATGTCGCCTACAGAAAACTTATTATTATCTACTTCTTTATTAAGCTCAATTAACTTTCCATCTTTGAGCAGTGCAAAATCAACAGCAGAGGAATTCGATCGGATAATCAATTCTTTATTCACTCTGATTAATTTTTAGTAACCGCGACCTAAAAGTTAGGCGCAGCCGGTTAAACAATAAATATTCAGGATTTTCCTGAAGATACTGTTATATACAGTATCAGATATCAATGAACTTTGGATAATGTTTTAAGTGTTTTTCCAGACACTATTTTTTCTTGTGGCGGTTTGCTCTTCTTCTCTTCTTACGTTTGTGAGTAGCAACCTTGTGACGTTTTCTTTTTTTACCACTTGGCATAGTCTAGCTTATATTTAGTTTATTAATAATTATTTTTTAGGCAACTTTCACCTTAGTCTTAACTCCATTTACAAAAACCTTTGCAGGTTTAAATGCAGGGATATTATGAGCTGGAATTTTCACAGCTACATTTTTTGAAATATTTCTACCAGTTTTTTCAGC
>Ga0066605_10001942_pt1 | contig 13520 bp, 9 predicted proteins | sample SaaInlLV_DNA_10m_FD_60385 | JGI IMG/M metagenome (GOLD analysis project Ga0066605, IMG submission 60385) | Marine microbial communities from expanding oxygen minimum zones in the Saanich Inlet - SI075_LV_DNA_10m | ecosystem: Environmental > Aquatic > Marine > Unclassified | place: British... | reverse complement strand
TATAATCCAAATAAAAATAAGCAGCAAGGAAATAAAATACTATCCCAACTTCCTTGATTTGGATATAAATAGTACCCAAGAATGAAAGTTCCAATACCGATTAAAAGTAGCAGTAATCCAACACCTAAAGTATATGACTTTTCTTTTTGCTCTTCCAAAACGCTTTTTTTAGAGAGGTGAGAGGGAAGTGTGATAATTCCTTCTAGAATAGAAAAGATCAAGCATGCGATAGTTACAAATGCCATTTCTCTCATCATTTCAAGCCCCTCTACAAAAAACAAGACTGAGAAGGCAACAATTGTAGTAATTACTGATGAACATACAGAAGGAAGAACTTCCATAGTACCATCAATTGCTGCTTGTTTTGGCGTTTTTCCTTTTTCAAAGTGTGCATAGATATTTTCAGCGATTACGATACCATCATCTACAAGAATTCCAACAACCAAGATCATCCCAAAAAGTGAAATCATGTTAATGGTAATGCCATAAAATGTTCCAAGAATGAACATGCCCAAAAAGGAGAATGGTATTCCAAAGGCTACCCAGCTCGACAGCTTAATATTTAGAAATAAGCCAAGAAAAACGAGTACAAGTATTAATCCAGTCACTCCATTTTTTGTTAATAGTTCAATTCTTCCTTCAAGGAGCTCGTTAAATTCAAAGTATATGTCAAATTGAAAATCAGGGTTATTCTTGTTAAAAGTTGTTTGGTATTCGTGAAGTGTGCTTGAGATTTTCTGAATGTCCTGGTTTGCTGTTTTTTCAATTTGAAATGAAACAGCGGGAAGACCATTAAAGGATGATTTTTGTGAATTTTCTGAATAACCAAGAACAACATCAGCGACATCACCAATTCGCACCTTTTCTCCTGTATTTGCTGTCCTAAGGACGATGTCTGAGATTTCATCTGCCGTAAGTACACGATTATTAGACCGGATATTCATTTCCTGTGAATTACCTCGAATTTGTCCCGTAGTAATATTTAAGTTCTGAGAAGCTACTGCTGCAGATATTTCTTGAAAAGAAGTATTGTAACGGACCAGGTCTTGTTCTCTGATATTTATTGAAATCTCTTTTGTGGGGAAACCCATTTTTACAATTTCAGTGATGTTTTTCGTGTTAAGAAGGTCTTGTTCCACTCTTGCAGCGAGGTCTACAAGTTCAATATCTGAGATTTGTTTATTTCTTGCTGAAATACCAATAAAGGCAACAACACTGCCCATTCCCCCAGAGGTAATCTTCTTTAATATCGGTTTTTCAGCACCGGCAGGAAAAGAATTGATCGAGTTAATCGCATTTTCTACATCACTCAAGAGTTGATCCATATTTGCATCTTGGTAGGCTTTTATTTTCACCGACGCTGTGTTTTCTGAAGATGTTGAGTTTATTTCTTCTATCGCTGAAAGCCCCTTTATTGCTTGTTCAATTTTAATGGTTACACCTTCTTCCATTTCGGTAGGTGAAGCACCAGGGTAAAAGACAGTGGCTATAATCGTTTGAGGCTCAAGTTCTGGAAAAAAAGACTTTTTAGTTTGGAAGAATGAAAAGATTCCAAAAATGATAACAATAGCAATGAAGGCATTTCCCCAAACAGGTCGATTGACAAAAAAGGTGATTAACTTTCTCATTATTGTTGTGTGATTCCGATGTATTTTTTAATCTCTTTTGAGGGTGTGATAAATTCGATCACCAAAGTGTCATTTTCATTAAGACCTTCAACAAATAATGAGTCCTGTTTCTGACTGATGATTTTAATCTTTTTCGGTTCCAATTTATGGTTTTTAAGAAGATAAACTTGATTTTCTTTTGCTGCATTTGTAGGAATCACAGCCACGGATTCTGAAATAAGGTTATCTATTGTGGCAGTTACATATTGGCCAGATAGTAATGTTTTATTTGGATATGGGATTATAGAGTAGAAGGCGTCAATAGACTGTGTGTTCATATTTATTTTACCTTGAGATCTCAATAGACTTCCTTGGGCGACAGGTTCTCCTTTCGCATTTTCAAAGGTAACTTTACCTGAGCGCTTGAACTTTTCATAGACATCAATTGGGATAGGTAATTTCACTTCCATTTTTTCGCGGTTAAAAATTCTCGCAATTCTAGTTCCAGGATTTATAATTGAACCAGGTTCCGTATAAACCTCACTCACAATTCCAGAAAAGGGAGCTAAGTAAATGTATTTCGACATTTTTTCCTCTAAGCTTTTAATGCTCCAATATTCTCCAAAAATCCCTTTTGAATTAACGAAAAGTGATTCTTTTTGATTTGAAAATTCTGGTAAAACGGGAAGAAACCCACTTGGCTTTATATCATTAAGAAAACCATTCCATTTTTCGTATTCTTCAGGAAAATCTATGGATATATCCGGTAAAACGGCAATTACTAGATTTGCTAGTTGTGCTTTTCGAGCATTCAAAGTGAAGAACATCTCTTCTGCATTTACTTTGTATAATAGATCATCTTTTGAAAAGCTTGAACCAGGTTTCATTCTAAGGTCCCCTTTTTGAAGTCTTCCTTGGATTTCAAAAGCAATATCTAGTTCGGTAAAGGGAACAATTTGTCCATAAGAGCTTAGGGTTAAGGAACGTTTCTGATTGTTAATATTTATTACTGAAATATATTTTTGTGTCTCTACACCTTTTTTCTCCTTCGTTTCCTCCTTCTTATTCGAAAGAACAATAGCATAGAGTGTTCCTGAAAGCACAAGAAGGACGGTGAATAGTATGATTTGACTCTTTTTCATATGTTGAGCGCATTTTAGCAATTAGAAGTCAAAAATAGTCAATGGTTTACTTACTTGCAATAATAAAGATTAAGTATAATACACGGATTTAGTGCACTTGATTGTGCATGTTGAGTCTCATTTTCTGGTTTATAAAAGCAACGTTTATCTTGATAAAGAATTTTTATTGAAGTGAAGGGTATACTTTAATAGAGAACATATGAAACACATTTAGGAGTTCGTTGTTATTTTAGGCAACCCAATTAATTGCTTTATATTTGAATGAATTAAAAGCCATGAAACTACTGCAACTTCTTTTTGTCTTTCTACCCGTGTTGATAAACGCACAGTTTCAATTTGTTCCTTCTGATTCTTTGATTGTTTTTTCTAACGGGAATGAAATGACAATGCCTTGGGCGGGTGGATTGAACTATCCTCAATTCTCGTCTATTGACTATGATTTCGATGGAGATTTGGATTTACTCGTTTTTGACCGAAGTAACAATCAGATAAAGATATTCGAGCAGAGGACTGATGGCACCTCACCGTTTTATAAATATGATACTGAAGGTGCCTCTTGGTTCCCAGATGACTTACGCTACAGACTCTTTGCCATAGATTACGATATGGATGGAAGAAAAGACTTGTTCGCTTATGGTATAGGTGGTTTAAAGGTGTATAGAAACACTGGGGATAACACGAATGGTTTATCATGGGTAATCGCGGATGATCTTTTGTATTCGGACAATTGGGGGACTCCTTTAAGTTTGTACGTAAGTTCAAGTGATATTCCGGCAATTGTCGATGTTGACTTTGATGGTGATATTGATGTACTTACTTTTCATATAGGAGGTGAATATCTACGTTACCACAAAAACTTAAGTAGAGAGCTTTATGGTCATTCTGATTCCTTGATTTTTGAGTTGAAAAATGAATGTTGGGGTACCTTTAGAGAAGATGTCAGTACAAATTCTGTTTATTTAAATGATCAAACTACTCCGTGTACAACGGGTAACCTTCCAAATCCTGAGTTTCCACAATTTGAAGGTAAAAAAGAGATGGGAGATAAAGCACATTCTGGTTCAACGGTTCTTGCGTTGGATATTGATGGGTCGGGAGTAATGGACCTTATTCTAGGTGATGTTGCTTTCCCAAATTTGAATTTAATGATTAATGGAGGGGATTCAGTGAATCAAAATTCAGCTATGATTTCTACAGATCCTTTATTCCCATCGAATAGCATTCCAGCAAATATGCAATTGTTTCCTGCATCCTATAATATTGATGTAGATTTTGATGGTGTAAAAGATTTAATTGTTGCGCCCAATGCGAAGAATATTTCTGAAAATGAAAAGAGTGTTCATTTTTACAAAAACACGGGAAGCAATGATGTGTCTAATTTTGTGTTTCAGCAGAAGGACTTCTTGCAATCTGAAATGATTGAGCACGGTACGGGATCGATACCCGTTTTCAATGATGTAGATGGTGATGGACTCCTAGATCTTATGGTTGCTAATATTTTTTCATACAAAGCAGTTTTAGATAAAGAGTCACGTATTGCCTATTACAAGAACACAGGTACTCCTTCTGATCCTATATTCACTCTGATTGATAAGGATTATCAGAACTTAAGTGATTTGGATGTTGGCTTGAGGATGTATCCTGCGTTTGGCGATCTTAATGGAGATGCTAAAAATGATATGATTTTAGGTCTCGAGGATGGAACGCTTTCTTATTTTGTAAATAATTCATCAGGGGCATTTATATCATACGCCTCACCGATACCTAATATGACAGATGCAAGCAATACTGTTATTCAAAATGGGTTGTATGCTGCGCCGCAGTTATTTGATTTAAACAATGACGGATTATTGGATTTAATCATTGGAATTAAAACAGGTGAACTCATCTACTATGAAAATATTGGTTCTTCTACGACGCCATCTTTTCAGCTTGTAACCAGTCTTCTTGGTGGATTAGATTTTGCAACCTCATCTCCAAATGGCTATCCTACTCCTTTCTTCTTTAGAGAGAATGACACTACGTACGCGATTGTTGGCGATGTGGATGGTAAATTGTCCTTTATTCGTGGAATCGATGGTCATATTAATGATGGGGATCTGTTTGATTCTGTGGAATACGACTACCTTTCTGTTGACGTTGGTGGCTACAGTTCTGTTTCGGTTGTTGATTTAAATGATGATGGTATTCTCGAGCTTTTTATAGGCCAAGATTTAGGAGGGCTTTTTTACATGAAAGATGACCCCAACAGCAATGTTGGAGTTGTTGAATTGAAGAATAATATACGTTTATGGCCAAACCCAATAAATGATTTACTTACCATTGAGGTTCTTAACTTTAGTGAAGATGAAATTGTATCGTTATACAGTCCTACTGGAAAAAGGGTACTCGAATTTAAATTGACAGGTGAAATCAATAAAATTGCCGTCCCTGATCTTAAACCTGGTGTTTATTATTTGGTCTTCAAGAAAAGCCTGCCAACAATTAAGTTTATTAAGCTTTAGTTTATCTTACGTAAAAGCTAAGAACCTCTTTATCGAACAATCGTGCTTTCAGATGGTCGCCAATTTGAATGGGACCAACCCCTGCAGGTGTTCCCGTGAAAATAAGATCTCCTTTCTTGAGGGTTATAAACTTTGAAACGTAGGCTATGATTTGGTCAAACGTAAAAATCATATCTTGACTAAAACCTTTTTGAACTATTACGCCATTGTGTTCTAGTTCGAAGGTTATATTTTCCGCTGAGTCAGTGATTTCCATCCAATGCTTGGATAGCGGTGCGCTTTGGTCAAAGCTTTTTGCGATTTCCCATGGGAGTCCATTTTCTTTGCATTTTTTTTGTAGGTCCCTAGCTGTGAAATCTATTCCCAATGTAAAAGAAGAGTAGTAGGTGTGCGCAAATTTTTCTTGGATGTTCTTTCCTACTTTATCAATCTTTAGTACTAACTCACATTCATAGTGGAGTTCTGATGTGAATTTTGGATAAAAAAAATCTCGTGTTCTTAACAACGCGGTTTCAGGCTTCATGAAAAAAATAGGCGTCTTTGGAAGAGGTGCTTGCATTTCCTTTGCGTGGTCTGCATAATTTCTACCTATGCATACGATTTTCATTTCTTGAACTTATTTTGCAGCGCATTAAGCTTATCGTCAAGGTTCGCATTCTCCTTTAAACGATTCGCCTCCTTAATGGATTCCATGGCCTTTCTTAGCACGGATTTTGTGTACAAGGGAAAGTCAGCTTCGAGCATCCATCCATAGTATCCTGGTTCTGATTTTGAGATTTGTTCAACGGTTTTTCCTTTATGTTTGCCAAAATTATAAATGACCTCACCTTTTGTATTTATTGCAATACGCCCAGCCATATCTGCTATTTTATGGTTTCCTGCCCGAGATAAGTCCGCAAGTCGGTTGACATCTGAATTAAGGTTGTATTTTTCAATTTGCTTTTCCAAAACTTCCCAGGTAGCAACGGTATCAAACATTGCATCATGCGCATTGGTCAGGTCCTTTTCGCAATAAAACTTGTAGGCCGCCACAAGTGTTCGTTGCTCCATTTTATGAAAAATATTTTGAACGTCGATAAATGCTCGATTTGAAAGGTCGAAATCTACACCGACGCGCAAGAATTCTTCTGCGAGTACTGGAATATCAAATTTATTTGAATTGAAGCCCGCAAGATCAGAATTTCCAATAAAGGTTGCTACCTGAACGGCGAGTTCTTTAAAAGTAGGACACTCCTTTGCACGTTCATTCGTTATGCCATGAATATCAATAACCTCCTGAGGTATTTCCATTTCGGGATTAACGATAAGATTCAATTCTTCTTTTAAACCATCAGGATTTATTTTGATAACTGCGATTTGGACAATTCGATCCTTGGTCACCTGAAGTCCCGTAGTTTCTAAATCAAAAACACACAAGGGTTTATTAAGTGAAATATTCATTTAATTGGAGTTCCCTGTATTAAGGAATGATAATGAATTCAGTTCGTCTATTTAATTGATGTTCCTCTTTTGAACATGAATCGCATTTACAATCACTTACCGGTTGACTTTCGCCATATCCCCTTGATACAATGCGTTCTGAATTTGTAATTCTTTTTGCGATATAATCAGCAGCAGATTTAGCTCTTTTCTTCGATAGCCTCGAATTATACTTCCATGAACCTCTGCAGTCAGTATGCGAACCTAGCTCAATTTTTACTTCTGGATTTTCGTTCATGACCTTAACGATTTTGTCAAGTTCAACTTTTGCATCTTCTCTAATATCAAACTTATCAAAGTTATAGTAAATCATAAACGGGCCTAGATCTGTACCGATTTCTTTTTTATCCAATAGATACGAAAGTTGAATCAAAGAATCAGAGCCTAAAGTCTCATTAAAATCATATGTCGCCATTAAATAACCATCAGCACTTACAGATACAGTGTAATTTAACAGGTACCCGAAATCTTTTCTTTCAACAAGGTTTGATATAAATAACCCTGTTGAATCGGTCGCAAGAACCTCAATCTCTTCTCCGTCTTTAGTGAAAATGACCTTTGCATTTGGAATTAGTTCTCCAGATTTACGGTCAGCTACAACTCCCTCAAGGTCGTATTCAAAGAAAGGAATAATGACTTCGTTTTCCTCTTCAAGTAATACGCGTTTATAAATCTCTTGGTAGGCAAGGTCACAATTGGTAGAAAATTTCTCCGTGAAAGGACTTATTGTTTCCTCGTTGTAAAAGTAAGAGAGTTGATATTCTTTACATTTTTCAAGTTTTGATAAAAATACACCATCCTTAATTCTTGGTTTAATAATGATTTTGTTTTTGTCATCACAATCGAGACATGTTAATTCAACAAAAGATTCTTCAGGGATACTCTTATTTTCAGCATGAATGATTTCACCATTTAAAAAGGCTATATTTTGTACAGTGCTGTTCACATTCATTCTGTATATATCCTTTTCTCCTTTACCACCCTTTCTAAACGAGGTTAAATAAGCTTGTTTGCCATCCGCAGTATGTGTGTAGAATATATCATCACCGACAGAGTTAATCGGGTACCCCATATTTACGGGTGTTGACCAGATACCGTTCTCGTCTTTAACAGTCATAAATATGTCAAATTCTCCCATACTAGTTGAATCGTTACTAGAGAAATACAAAACATTATTGTCAAGTCCCATGAAAGGCGCATCCTCATCCCATTTTGAATTAATGGTTCCACCAATATTTTTAGGGTCTGTCCAAACCCCATTTTTATCTTCAATGAAGTAAATATCTCTTTTGCCGTAGCCACTTTCTTTATCCGAAACAAAGAATATCATTTTACCATCGGGAGAAACGGTGTAGTGGGTTTCCCAACGTGACTCTGTGTTGACTCCGGTCTTTAAAACTGGGGCAATTGGAGAGAATGCTCCATTTTTTAAATCACTAAAATAGATATCACCTCTTCCTTTTTTGTCATTGTATGTATAGACTCTTCTTTCATCAATACTTACACTTACACTGGCCTCATTGAAGTTTGGTTTACATAAGTCAACTCTAGTAGGGCTGAGCCATTCATTGTTTTCGGAAAGACCGGCCTGGTAGATGTCTTCTGGAAAATGATTCAATAGCGGGTCTTTAAATCCATTACTGGCACCATCTGCCCATGGTCTTCTTGAGGTATAGTATAGTGATCGACCATCTAAAGAAATATTAGATGAAAAATCGGCATAAATTGTATTAATCGAATCTCCTAGATTTTCAATCGTTACATCCTTGGGTTCAGCCATTAGAGAAGAAGCAACATTACATTGTGCAATACCTCTTTCAGCATAAGCAATGATTTCAGAGTTTTTATTGGTTACTTCAAGAAACTTCGCGTAATTTCTCTTCGCATTTTCAAATTCTTCATTAAAATGATAAGCATGTCCTAAATGATAGAAAATATCGGCAGGAACAGCATCTTCTTTAAGGGAATACATGTCATAATTTTTATCAATACTTCCTGTTGAGCCTTTGAGAAGTTGAATCGCTGATTCATAGTCTTGGCTCATCGTAAGAACGATATATCCCTTTCGGTATTTATAATTAGCGCTATTCGGGTTTATTTTCAAAAGCTTATCCGTTATGAGATCTGCATAGTAGAAAAAGTTTTCTTGTAGCATTCTCGAGCACTCTATAACTAATTCTTTCTCTGAAGCCTGAGAAATCATATTTTTAACTTCGATTTCAGAGTATTGTGAAAAAACTTTAGAAGGGATTAAAATAACCCCAACTAATGCAATGATTAGACTAATTTTTTTCATATTTCTTCTGTATTGTTAATTTAAATATCGCGATTAATGTCGAATTGTTCTAAATAGTCAGCAACTTTTCTCACAAAACGACCCCCTAGCGCACCATCAACTACTCTATGATCATAGGCATGAGATAAGAACATTTTGTGTCGAATTCCAATAAAGTCACCCTCTGGTGTTTCAACAACCGCAGGAACCTTTCTTATTGCTCCCAAAGCCATTATGGCTACTTGCGGTTGATTTATTATCGGCGTACCCATTACGTTTCCAAACGACCCAACATTTGTGACAGTGTATGTTCCACCTTGGATATCCTCTGGTTTAAGTTTATTTTCTCTTGCCTTATTTGCAAGCTGGTTTACACTCTTTGTGAGACCTGTAAGGCTAAGTCGATCGGCATTTTTAATAACTGGAACAATTAAGTTACCACTTGGTAAAGCAGTTGCCATGCCTATATTGATATCTTTTTTCACTATTATTTGGGTTCCCGAAACAGAAACATTAATCATAGGGAAGTCTTTTATTGCTTTCACAATGGCTTCAATGAGTATTGGTGTAAATGTTAAGTTTTCACCTTCTCTTTCTTTATATCCTTTTTTGATTTTATTTCTCCAATTAACAATATTCGTAACATCCGCCTCGACATATGAAGTGACATGCGGAGAAACTTGCTTGGACATCACCATATGCTCTGCGATAAGTTTTCTCATCCGGTCCATTTCAATGATCTGATCTTCACCAGATGGAATTACTACTGGCGCTGCTTTTATACCTGTAGATTTGGATGGCGGCTGTTTTTCGAGCGTTTCACTTTTTACGGTAGTATTTATTGAGTTAGTGAGATGCGCTAGAACATCTTTCTTTGTTATACGTCCTTCCGCGCCTGAACCATCTATTTGTTCGAGCTCAGTTTGAGAAATCCCCTCTTTTTCTGCAATACTTCTGACTAAAGGTGAAAAGAATTGACCTTTTGAACCATTTTTTGTTATCCGTTGATTTACAACTCCATTTTGAGAATTTGGTACTAAGGGTATTTCTACCTCTGAAGGCTCTTTGGTTTCAATCGCTTTTTCTTGTGTGCTTTGAACTGTTGTTGATTTCGGGGTAGGCTCTGTCTCAATAGCGGCATTTACATCGGAAGAGATGATCGCGATAACGTCGCCAACTTGAGCAACTTCGTCCTGGTTAAACATCTGTTTAATAAGAACTCCTTCCGCTTCAGATGGTAATTCGTTATCTACTTTGTCTGTAGCTACCTCTACCAATGCTTCATCCATTGCAACCGTATCGCCAACATTTTTTAACCAATTTGTGATAGTCGCTTCGGTAACACTTTCTCCCATTTTTGGAAGACGAATTTCTATTTCTGCCATTTACTTTACTTCAACTTTTACGCTGTAAAGATAGAAAACAAAGATGAGGCAAGGAAGTTAAAGGTCTAAATATGTCCATTTTTTTATCAAGACCCTTAGGTCCTTGAGTATTGAATACTCCTTGGCGTAATTTATATTTACTTGATCAATGATTTTGTGGTCGTTAACTGTATTACCAGATAAAGGATTTAAAAGACCTTTTTTCAAGGAAGGTAATCCAATTTCACTTTCACTATGATCTGTGTCCATTGAGGCATATCCTACAATAGATATTTGACCCTTTAGCACAGTGAGGAGATTTTGAATAAATTTTCTTTTGCGGCTATACCACCAAATAGTAACTGGGGAAGTTAACAAACCGAAACAGGCTACCGATAAATCAAAGAGTCTTTTGGATCTTAGGTTATCCGATCTTTTGATCGTATTGATTTTCATAGAATACAAATCACCCCTCGATTCAATAGAATTACTACCTATGATAAAGCTTGTGTCAGGTTGGGCAATTTTAAAGCGCAAATCTTGTCCAGCTAATTGATTCATACAGCTTATGATGTCGCTTGGCGATATATTTTTTGCGCAAAATATGAGCTCATTAAATCCTATTTTGGTATCCTTAAAAAGGAGTTTTGTAATTGCATTGCTTAAGTTGTGTTGATTCTCAATCGTTTCCATCTGACCTATATTAGGATAGGTTTCTTTTAAAAGGATTCTTACCCTTTCCGTTTCTTGGATATCACCACAAATTATAAAATGCTTTTTGATGACATTTTGATACCTTAATTGGTCAAACTTCATCAAATTCAACCAGCATGTCTTTAAATAATGTCCTCCAATGACCCAAACTGAACCAATTAAAATGAAAACCCGAGAAAATTGCCATTCCTTGGGCAGTAGGGCATAGGTCAATAGAATCAAACCTGTTCCAAAAAGCGTAGACTTCAGGATCGCTGTTCTTTTGGGTTCTTTGTCATAGACCCCGAAAAATAAGGCGGATAGCAGCCATGTTAAGCTATAAATCGGGATTGAATAATTAAATACAAATTCCGGAAAGTGAATATTTGCAGACTTCCAGTGGTTTGTGAGCAAGAACAAACCAATTATGATAATTAAAAAATCAACGATAAAAGGAATTGTGAATTTCACAAACCGATTAAATAATGCCAGAGAAGCTCTGAAATATATAGCAAGATGTATTGCAAGTGAAAATACGTGTGCATTATTTTTTGAGAAATGTTTTTGCGCAAAAATTACCATTGCTTTGTAGAATACAAAAACATAGTTGATAGAACTTTTTTTAGTGCTTTCTCCTTTATAATGAATTATTGTCGTTTCAGGAAAGTAGTAGTTTTTGTATCCGGCCTGAGTGATTCTGTATGAAAAATCTATATCCTCTCCGTACATAAAGAAAGCTTCATCTAACAATCCTACTTTTTCAAGTGCATTTTTACTTACACACAAAAAAGCTCCGCTTAACACATCTATTTCATTCGTTTCAAATTCATTAAGGAATCCCAGGTGATATGTTCCGAATCGCTTGGATTTAGAAAATAAACTGGAGAGACCAAAGATTTTGTAAAATGCAACCATTGGAGTAGGCAGGCCTCGTTTTGATTCTGGTAAAAAATCACCTTTACCATCAACCATTCTCACTCCCAATCCACCGCAATCTTCATTGTCAGCCATAAAGGCGATAACTTTTTGAAAGGTTTCTTCCTCTACAACCGTATCAGGATTGAGAAGCAGTATGTTTTTTCCTTTTGCTTTCTTTATTGCTTGATTGTTTGCAGTTGAAAATCCTTTATTGTCTTTATTAGCAATCAAAGCAACATTTGGAAATTTTTCTTCAAGCATCGCGATAGAACCATCTGTACTATTGTTGTCAACAACAAAAACTTCGATGTTGCAATTACGTCCCGCTTTGAAAACAGAATTCAAACATTGTTCAAGAAAGTATTCCACATTGTAGTTTACAATAATAACCGATAAATTAAACGAATTATTTTTGTTCATTATTTCGATGCAATACAAGATATTTCTATGGGGACATCTAGGGGAAGTCGGGCAACTTCAACTGTCTCTCTCGCAGGATAAGTGCCATTGAAAAACTGCGAGTAAATCGTGTTCACCGCTTCAAAATCATCCATATTCTTTAGGAATATGCTGCATTTTAAAACGTTTTCTGGTGTCATGTCCGCGGCATTCAATAATGCTCGAATATTCTCAAGAACTTGATTTGTCGCCTTTTCAATTGAACTTTTCTCCAGATGTTTTGTGACAGGGTGTAAAGGTATTTGACCGCTAATGTATAAGGTGTCATTATGCAAAATTGCTTGACTGTATGATCCTACTGGTTTGGGAGCATTTGGTATATCAATTGCTTTTTTCATATCTGAGCAGCAAAATTTTATAAGGTTTTATAATTTTACAAAGAAACGACAAAAAAACCTTATGAGAATATTGTTGGTTGACTTTTACGATTCTTTTACTTTTAACCTGCTTCATTATATCGAGATGCAAGGAGTGGAGGTTGATGTTGTTCGAAATGATGCATTAATTGATGAACTTTTGCTTTCCAAATATTCTCATGTCATATTATCACCGGGCCCAGGACTGCCTTCTGAAAAGGCTAATCTTGATTTAATTTTGAATTATTGCATTTCTAAAACTCCTGTTTTAGGCATTTGTCTAGGTATGCAAGCTATCGGTTCGTTAATGGGAGGGAAACTTGAAAACATGGGGTCTGTGAAGCACGGTGTTGCTGAGGTCATTCGTGTTGATAACTCTAAGGTCTTATTCCGTGGTTTACCTCATGAATTTGAGGTGGGGCTTTATCATAGCTGGTGTGTGACAGATATACCTACCGAGAATGTTTGTGCAACTTCATACAACGGGACTATTATGGGAATATCTTCAGTGGAAAAAAAGTTATTTGGCGTTCAGTTTCATCCAGAATCTATATTGTCTGATTATGGACATGAAATTCTAAAAAACTTCATTAAAGTTTAAACTATATACCTCCGTTGTTGTTTATTCAAAAAAAATGTTCAAATGAAATTACTCTTGTCTTTATTTATTCTTACTCCTTTATTGATTTTTGGTCAAAGTACCACAGTGAAAGGAAGAGTTTT
>Ga0066605_10001938_pt1 | contig 13532 bp, 5 predicted proteins | sample SaaInlLV_DNA_10m_FD_60385 | JGI IMG/M metagenome (GOLD analysis project Ga0066605, IMG submission 60385) | Marine microbial communities from expanding oxygen minimum zones in the Saanich Inlet - SI075_LV_DNA_10m | ecosystem: Environmental > Aquatic > Marine > Unclassified | place: British... | reverse complement strand
GAGACGGCCTTCGGCGTCCACCATCTCTACGGTGACGTAGCAGAGGTCCATGCCGTTGGCGATAAGTTCAGTGCGGTCGGGAGTGAGGCGCAGAGCCGCGGGTGCTCCGGCGGTTTGCACACTGGTTTCGCCGATGCGCTGGCCGTCCTGATAGGCCACGGCGCGCAGCTCGCCTGGCTCCCATGGAATGTCAAACCAGCAGAGGCGGTAGTCCTTCACGATATCGTAGTAAGGGTTAGCCAGTGGCTGTTCGGTCGTCGTGCCTTCTGGAAGCGTCTTGAAGACTTCGACTTCGGCGATACTGGCCCAGTAGTGCTTCTGGATTTCGTTAACGCGGATACGCAGGTGGCGTGCTTGGGTCGTGGGGAAGGTCAGCAGCGACATTGTATCGGAATTTTTGATACTCGAATCAATGGATGTCCAATTCGTGCCATCGGCGGAGAGTGCCACTTCGAAGTCGTAGAGTTGGGCGTTTCGTTCCCAACTGATCCGCACGCAAGCGATGTCTTGTGTTGCCCCTAGATCCACCTGCCAGTTTTGCGGACCCGCCTTGCCGTCGGCGCACCAGCGGGTTTCGAGGTTTCCATCGACAGCCTTGTAGGCAAAGTTCTCCGCCTGCACGTTGCCCTTTTTGTCTTGGATGATTTGCTCAGAGCTCGCACGGGCGGTTTTGCCAAAGGCGAAGTTGGTTGAAGTCGTGCTGGGTCGCTCGCCTTTCTTGCGGCGGCCCAAACTCTTGCCGTTTAGGAAAAGTTCGGCTTCGTCGCCATTGGTGTAGAGCATAACGGGGACTTTATCGCCTTCCTGCCAGTTCCAGTGCGGGGCGAGGTGCAGTGTGGTTTGTTCCGGACGCCAGTAACTGCGGTAGAGATAATAAGTGTCTTTCGGTAAGCCAACCAGATCGACGACGCCGAAGTAACTGCTGCGGGCTTCCCAACCTTTGGGGTGTGGGTTCACGCCTTTGCCGTTTGTTTTCTTACCGATGTAAGGCGTTGGCTCGCCGAGATAATCGAAGCCGCTCCAGATGTATTCGCCCGCGACCTGTGGGTAACGAATCATACGGTCGATTTCCACCTCCGGGATGTCCGCCCAGGGAGCGGCTGTTAGAAGGAAGGCATTGCATTCCCCGTCGGCCGAGTAGTCAGTCTTGTGTTTTGGGAGACGCAGCTTGTAAGCGCCGCGCGTGCCGAAAGCCGAGGCCGATTCACTCTGGCAGGTGCCTTTGTCCGGATAGTTTTCGAGGGAGGTGAGGAATTTTTCCTGATAGTTCCAACTGATCGTGTCGAGCGCGTCGAGGATGTGCTTATTTTTGTCGGCTGCGGAAGGGTTGTTGACCCCCATTGTGATCGGGCGCGTGTCGTCATACTTCTTAAAGTAGCCAACCATCTTGGTCACATGTTGTGGAGCCTTGCCGTCTTCGTTGCGCAGGATCGGGCCGTTCTCGTTGGCGATCGACCAGGTGAAGACGCTGGGGTGATTGCGGTCGCGGCGCATGAAGTTACGGATTTCGCGCTCGGCGTAGTGGTCGACATAGTCAGCCGGAGTGGTGCGCACGCCGGACATGATGCCGTATTTATCGAAGAGCTCGTTGTAAACGAGTAGGCCCATTCGGTCGCAGAGTTCGAGCAGTTCAGGCGCGGATGGGTTGTGACTGGTGCGGATGGAATTGACGCCCATCTCCTTGAGGATCTCAAGCTGGCGCTCCATGGCGCGCGGGTAGAAGGCGCTGCCGAGCGGGCCATGGTCGTGGTGCAGGTTCACGCCATAGAGCTGCACGCGGCGGCCGTTCAGGAAGAGGCCCTTGTCCGCGGTCCAATCGATGGTGCGAATCCCGAAGGGAGTCGACTCGGTGTGGACGGGCTCGCCGTCATGATAGACCACGGTCTCCACTCGGTAGCGATGCGGATGGTCGATGTCCCAGCGTTGAGGATCTGTGATTTTAAAGCCCAGTTTGGCGATGGTGACGGAGCCTGCGCTGGTTTGAATATTTTGGCGTTTGCTTTCGAGACGTTTGCCATCCGGGCCAATCAGTGTGGCTTCCAGGCCGACTTGATTGTCTGTCTTCAACGTGTTCTCGATCTCAATTGCGACTTCGACCTGTGCTTCATCATCGCTGATCGATGGCGTCGTTACATGCACGCCCCAAACTGGAATATGAATCGCATCGACCAGACGGGCGGTGATCTTGCGATAGATGCCGCCACCGGGATACCAGCGGGAGAAGTGTTCGCGCGTATCGGCATGGACGGTGATCGCATTGGATCCGCCAAAGTTTGCCGCATCCGTGGCGTCCAGATGGAAGGAGTTGTAGCCGTAGGTCCATGAGCCAACTTCCTTGCCGTTCAGGTAGATGGTGGGGGAGGCCATGACCCCGTCGAAAATGAATTGCAGGCGCTTTCCAGTCGTGTCCGCAGGCAGTTCGAAGGATTTGCGATACCAGCCTTCGCCGTGCCAGGGGAGCTTCGCCTGGCCGCCATGCGCCTCGGGTGCACCAAATGGGCCGCTGATCGCCCAATCGTGTGGGAGGTGGACTTGCTCCCAGTCGCTGGCATCGAAAGCAGGTGCAATCGCAGTTGTTTGATCGCCCTTGGCAAAGCGCCAATCGAAGTTGATGTCCTCGATGGTCGTTTGTGCGTTACCAGACAAACCTAGAAGGCTGCTGGTCAGGGCAGTGATGAGTAAGCTGTTACGAATCATGTGACTGAATCAGAGTGTGATACGAAGTTGTTTTTGTGGATTGATCAGTTGGCTACTCGAGCCCTTTGAGGTAGCCGATACGCCAGTGGGTATAATTCCGCTTACCGGTTGCCCATTCTGCGGACTTCAGTTGTGAGAGGTCAAATTCCAGACCTTTGCTATCCCTTAGAAGCGTAACGCTATTCAGGATTAGATTGGCTTCGATCGGGTTGCTGACTTCGAGTAAGATCTCGGTGAGGGCTGATCGCGGGTCGGCGGCGCCAGTCAAGCCGAGGAACTCTGCGGCGCGGGTGCGCACTAATGGCAGCTGCTTGGAGTCGGTGGCGATTTGTTCGGCTTGCTGGTAGAAGGGCTCCGCTTGCTCGCCGAAGTTGCTGCAAGTGATCAATCCCCAGTAGCGCTGCATGGGGTCGTCGGAATTGAGCGCGGCCTGAATGCTGGACTTGGCTTCAGGGAAGGGCTGCAAGCTGAGGTTGGCGATGCGCAGCAGTTCGTCGATGCGCTCCTTATTTGCTTTTCCGAATGCGGTTGGGTTCTCGCCGCCTTCAGACAGAAGCATCGGCTCGGGGAAAAAGCTCAGGTCCGGCATTGAGCGCAGGCGCTCGTTTAAGCGTCGGCGCAGGTCGAGTAGCGTGTTGGTGTAAGCGGGATCGTCGGCGAGGTTGACCACCTCGTGTGGGTCGTTTTCCAGGTCGTAGAGTGCTTCGGGGCTGCGTGGTAGGAAAAACTGGCTTTGCGCTGCGTTGAGCTCGCCGGCTTTGAACAGTTCGCGCCACTCTTGGTAGGCGAGCATCTTGTAGCGGTAGTTGCTTTGTAAGCCGTCGAAGTTGAAGGGTTGGAAGTTTCGCATGTATTTGAAGCGACCTTTACGCAGGGTGCGCACGAAGTCGTATTTCTCGTCGAAGCGGTCCGCATAGCCGAAGGCTTCATCACGCTCATTCAGTTCGTCGAGTGTCACGCCTTTGCCCAGGAAGGGGGTGCCGTCGATCTCTGCCGGAATCTCTGCGCCGGCGAGGTTGAGCACGGTGGCGGCCAGGTCGACGAATTCGACAAAGCCGTCGATGCGGCTCCCTGCGGGCGCGGGGGACAGGTGCTGCCATTTTTCCGGAATGTAAACGACTAACGGCACCTGTAAGCCACTCTCGTAGATATAGCCCTTGCCACGGGGGAGCACGCCGCCGTGGTCGCCGTAGTAGAAAATGATGGTGTCGTCCATCAGACCCTCGGCTTCAAGCTCTGCGACCAGCGTGCCCATCTCTGCATCGACTTTACGGTGCAGATCCAGGTAGCGCGCGTAGCTGTAACGAAAGGTTTCGGTGTCCGGGTGATAGGGGAAGACTTCGATCGAGTCCGGTGCCGTCGTGGTCGAGTCGTTGATGCCTTTAAAGTGCATGCGGCTCTCATGTGTCGTGGCGAAATTCTTGACGTGAAAGAAGGGCTGCCCCGGTGCGCGGTTCTTGTAGGAGAACTTACGACTGGTGCCATCCCAGGCATCTGCAATTTCCTCTTTGTGAAAATTGTAATCCATTTTGCCCGGATTCGTGGTGTAATAGCCGGCCTTGCGCAGGTAGTAAGGGAACATTTTGAGCCCCTCTGGCATGGGCACAGTTTGCTGCTTGCGGTGGTAGTGCGAGCCGAGGCGTGGGCCGTAGCAACCTGAGATGATGGTGCTGCGCGCGGTGGAGCAGACGGGCGCGCAGGAAAACGCGTTATTAAAAACCAGCCCTCCGGCGGCAAGTCGCTCGACGGTCGGCATCGGGGCGCCTTGTTCCGGGTTGTAGAGCCTGAGCCAGTCGGCCGAGTTATCTTCGGTGACGAGCCAAACGATATTGGGCTGCGTTTGTTCACCGTGGATCGTGAGCGCTGGAGCAAGTGACACGGCAGCTGCTAATAGGAAGGATTTAACGGGATGATTCATAAGAAAAACGGAAAGGATAGAGTGTTTCGGCAGTTGAGCGGATGACGTTCACCATTTCATCGTAAGGTGTATCACAGATATCAACCAGTCCGACTTGGAAATTTTCGCCATCACCACGACCGGTGTAGGCTTGTTCGCGAAAGGTGAACCAATGGGCTCCGACAATATTCGCGCGCTTCATGCACTCACGCATGTAGAATTTGTAGGAGTTGGCGCGTTGTCGCTGGCTGCCGGCTGAACGCAGGCCCGTTGAGCAAAGGCCGCGATCCAGCGAGCCGAAATGAAATTCACCGATGATGTAGGACTTATCGTGTGTGGTCGCGATGGGTTCGTGTGCGTAGCAGTTGATGCTAATGACATCGCAGTAGCGCGCGCTTGCTGCGAGCGCTTCAGTATGGTTGTTGTGGATACGGCTGCCGAGGTAGAGTTTGTTCGGAGCGGCTTTATCGATTTCTTCACTAACGACTCGGTAATACATCTCGATGTCGGGGACGTAGTCCCACTTCAATTCGTTGTCCACGAAGTAGCCGATGCACCAGGGATCGTTGGCGGAGTCGGCGACCTTGGTCAGTTGTTGGGCAATACGTTCGCGCAGGGCTGTTTCATCGCCGCGCAGCGCACGTGCGGCTTCGCCCTTGCTGGGGCCGAGGCCGATGGCGATGACGTAGGGCGTCTTACGCTGGCCGTAAATGTCGGGCGATGACCAGTTGCCGCAGGTATTCAGACCCCATGCAGCCATGCGCTTGTGCGACAGTAAGGCGGCATGCTGTTGCCAGTTGCTGCCGTATTTCAGTGCCATGTTGGCATTGGCGAAGTTTGCGCCACCATTGTTGTGAAAACCATCAGGCAGCACACTGAAGTAATGTTCGCGTGCATCGGTTGGAGTCGCGTTGCCAAAGCGGATGCCATTCACACCAATCGACCAGAATAGATAGCCTTCGGGATCGACCAGCCACCATTTACCAGCGTGTTTCGCGGTGCGGAAATGTCCGCTGGCTTCGAGCTGCGGGCCGTCCTTCCAGCCTCCGTAACGGCTCCATCCGGAAACGCCGGTGGACGCTTCGAGTATCGCGGTTTCTTTCTGAGCTAACCGTTTCAATTGAGCCTTGGAATGCACCTTGTTCTCCCAATCAGCGTGTGCGTATTGACCGAATCGGTCGATGAAAGGGAAGAATGCATCGATCTCGGGGCTTAGTTGCCCATACTTGCCGATGGCTCGTATCCGATGGATGGCTATTTGGCCGCTCGGGCTCTCTTCGCCCATGCCTACGAACTGCAGGCTATGGGCTGTGAGTGTATCGTAGCCCCCCCAGAAGCGCAGATCCCCGCCGGGAGCTGAATTCATTCCCTCAAAGCGGCTGAGGTTCTGTTTGCGAAACAAATAGAGCACGAGTGTCTCTTGCTCGTCAGGGGCAAGGCTGATTAGACTGGCTGCTGTTTGGTTGTGATTGAGCTTCCCTAGAATCTGGAGTGGGCGCTCTCCTGTATTCTCAAGGTCGATCGCCAATGCCACGTAGGCATTCAAATCCCAGCCATCGGGGCTGCTGACCTGCAGCTCGCCATAAGCATTGGGCTGATTGAATTCAAAACGGATGCCTTGGTCCTTCGATATGCGGACACCTTCGCCCGAGGCGTCAAGGCCATCGTGGTCTGCCTCCCATAAGATGACGTTGTCGTCGACAGCTCCATTGATGAAGACACCTGAGTCGGGTGTCTTTGCAATGACCCCGCTGGCGCACAAGCAAGCAAGGGAAAGCGGAGTCAACCATCTCATTGGTTTACTGTTGGGTGCGCGTGAAGGGTTTTGCATCATCCGTAATGAATGCCGATGCGGGGATGCCCTCTGCATTCATCAGACTGAAGATACCGCCGCCAGCATCCCCCTTACCGCCTTCGGCGCTTTCAGTGACGCCTTCGTAAACATTGAACAGGTAGCGCACGTATTTGGGGGCTGTGACCTGATCGGAACTGACGAGGACAGTGTCGCCGTCGATCCGAGCCGTAGCGGGTTGGTAAACGAGATCTGCGCCAGCCAGTTCAAAGTAGTCTAGTTCCTTCTTGTTGTTACGTTCCCGCAAGCCGCTGCCGGTGTGGGTGAAGCTCAGACGGGCGGTGCCGTTTTCGAACTGCACTTTGTCCAACAGGGGGCCACAGTGAACCAGGTCGCTGTGGCCATAGTCATTGGCCAAGGCAAGGAGGGCGAGGCGTTTTCCTGCCAGATGCTTATTGGCTGGATGCAGCCCTGGGCCTTGCTCCCAAAAGATGGCCATGCCGGTGTTTTCGGTAATCTCAAGGGCGCGGCGTTGACGGTCGCGCAACCACGGGAACTCGTAGCCTCGCATATGGATGTCCGTGGGGATCTGGATGTAGTAGAAGGGGAATTTGTAGGGTGGCAGACCCGAGCGCTCGCCCCAGTCCTTGCGCCAGCTTTCGATGAAGTGAGCGAAGAGTCGGTCATACTCCCATGCGGTCTGGCCCTTCGCGTTGCGCTCGCCCTGATACCAAATGGCGCCACGGAAAGTGAAGGGGATCACGTGTTCGATCTTATCGCGGTATTGATAGCCCGGCGCGCGTTGCTTCTTGGCTTCCTCGCGCCAGTCGGGCTCGATCCCGAGTTCTTTGCGGACCACTTCGGCGTCCTGTTCCGACATCCAGGCTTGCACGGGGGTGCCACCGTTATGACGTGGAATCAAGCCGATGGGCACATCGAGTTCTTTGTAGAGTTCGTATCCAAAGAAAAAGGCGACCCGGGATAAGCGGTTTTGAGATTTTTTATCGACACCATCCCAGCTCTTACGGTCGTGGAAGCGCATGTGCTTGAGTCCATGGGCGAAGGCCTCATCCGGTATACTGTGCCCCTTGCTAAAGCGGCCCGCCATGTTCGACTGGCCCGCACAGAGCCACACCTCGCCGACCAGCACGTTGTTGAGGATTATTTCGTTGGCGGGGCCGCGGACGGTCATTTGCTGACCTTCCTTCGAGGCCTCAAGCGGCTCCAACAGAATGCGCCAGTCGCCTTGAGCGTCAGCTTTTGTAGATCTTTCTTGTCCGGCAAAGGACAGCGCGACGGCTTCACCGGGATCGGCTTGGCCCCACACGGCAACGGGGCGTTCACGTTGCAAGACCATCTTGCTGCCGAACATTTTGCTCAGGCTGACTTCGGCGGAGAGCGAGCTTAAGAAGGTCGCAAGAGTTATCGCAACCAGTGCTGCGGTGCGACCACGTCGGTGTGCGGTGTTGCCGAATCGTCCGCGGACGCCGGGGATGGCGTCCCTCCAGATCTTCTTCTCATTAAGGGAGGGGGCATTCATAGTCTTGGGTGATTAGATCGCTGGTGTAATGGAATACTGGATCCCTGCTTGTGTTGCGAAACTGTAGAGGCCGTTACCATTGTTCTTTAATTGGACGGTCTTGCCCTCTTGAGAAACGGTAATTGGAAATGCTGACTGAATGAAGCACTCGTTGCCGTTGATGGATTCGATCTTGGCGGACTCGAGCGCACCGGCCTGCCATGCGATATCGACCTCGAAGCCGCCGCGTGCACGGAGGCCTTCGACGGAGCCCTCTTGCCAGGCTGTGGGGAGTGCGGGCAGGAGTTCGATCGCCTGTGCATGGGATTGGAGCAGCATTTCGGCGATGCCAGCGGTGGCTCCGAAGTTGCCGTCAATCTGGAAGGGCGGGTGGTTGTCGAACAGGTTGGGTAGAGTGGACTTGGCGAGGAGGGCGTTGATGTTCTCCAAGCTCTTATCGCCGTCATTGAGGCGGGCGAAAAAGTTGATGATCCACGCACGGCTCCAGCCGGTGTGTCCACCGCCACTTGCAAGGCGGGTGTCGAGTGTTTTACGCGCGGCTGCGGCGAGCTCTGGAGTGCGTGCGGTGCTGATTTCACTGCCAGGGTGCAGGCCGAAGAGATGGGAGACGTGGCGGTGGCCGGCATGCACTTCTTCGAGTTCTTCGGCCCATTCCATGATGCGACCATCACTGGCGATTTGAGTCGGTGTGAGTTGCTTGAGTGTCGCCTTCAGCTCGGTTTGGAAACTTGGGTCCTGGTTGAGGATCTCAGCGGCGGCGAGGCAGTTTTGGAACAGGTCGCGCATGATTTGATGATCCATAGTTGGCCCCATTGTGAGATTGGCTTTCTTGCCGTCTGGGGTGCGGAATGTGTTCTCCGGCGAGGTCGATGGACCGGAAACGAGTAATCCGGTTTCGGGGCTTTCGACGAGCCAATCGATGCAGAATTCCGCTGCGCCCTTCATGATCGGGTAGGCCGTTTCGCGTAGATAGGCGTCGTCCTCGGTAAAGGCATAGTGCTCCCAAAGGTGTTGGCAGACCCAAGCGCCACCGACCGGCCACATGCCGTAGGTCGGTTTGCCGATCAGGGTGCCGAAGAACCAGGCGTCGGTCGTGTGACCGGCGAGCCAACCGCGGTGACCGAAGGTCTCTTGGGCGACGACTCCTCCGCGCTGGCTAAGCTTGTCTGCTAGGTAGAACAGCGGTTGGTGTAGTTCCGAGAGATTGGTGGTCTCGACGGGCCAGTAGTTCATTTGGAAGTTGATATTGATATGGAAGTCCGAATTCCACGCAGGTCGTAGTCCATCGGTCCAAAGTCCCTGTAAGTTGGCGGGTAAGGTGCCGGGGCGCGAACTGCTGATTAACAAGTAGCGGCCGTATTGAAATAGCAGTTCAATCAACTGTGGGTCGTAGTCGCCGCTGATGACGGAAAGTAGACGCTCGTCGGTTGGAGTCGCCGCCATTTCAGAGCCGCCGAGATCGAGTGAAACACGATTGAAGAATGTTTGGTAATCGGCGACGTGTTGATCCTTCAGTTTTTCGAAAGGTTTGGCTGCGGCGGCTGTGAGATCTGCCTGGGCGGCTTGGCGTATGGCTTTGTTGCCATAGTAATTTGTCGCGGCGCTGATGAACAGAATGGCGGAATCCGCATTGGAGACACGAAGCGTTGTCCCTTTGGTTGAAACCGTTCCTCCCGTTGTTTTCGCCTGTGCCAGTGTTTCAAAACGGACGCCTTTTGCTGAAGTTGGGAAGGCCTCGTGGGTTTGCTTCTTTGCCGCACGCGCCATGCCGGTGAGTGCGATTGTATCGTTGCTCAGGGCCTCCACGCTGGCACTGTCCGGACGGCTCAGTTGGGCTTCAAATGAAATGGAACCTGGCTTACTGGCGGTGAAGTGGACAACAATTGTATGGTCGATCGCGGAGGCGAAGACCTCACGGGTGTAGTCGACACCATTGGCAGTGTATTGTGTGCGATTAATGCCTGTCTCCAGATTGAGCTCACGCCGGTAGTTGGACGCGGCGTCAGTCTGCGGGAAGCTCAATTCCAAGTCGGCCAGCATTTGATAATTATGCGTGCCGCGGCCGAGGCTTTGCCCCATGACTTTGTCGATGACCACCTGCTGCGCCTCGACGTATTGCTTCGCGAAGAGAAGCGCGCGTGCTTCGTCGATTGCTGCTGGGACGTTGGTCTGTTCGCGTTTCACGGGTGCTCCGGACCAGACCGTGTCTTCGTTGAGTTGTAGCCACTCACGATTGATGCCGCCATAGACCATGGCGCCAAGGCGCCCGTTACCGATGGGGAGGGCTTCGACCCATTGGCTTGCCGGTTCGTCATACCAAATTGCGAGGTCTGTAGCGGGAGTGTTGAGCGCACCTGTGACTGATGGCATCGCAGCCTGAATAGCTTGTGCGCGGTCATCCTGATTGCGGATCTTGAAGGGCGATTGATCTTGGGCGGCGCTGAGTGAGAGGGCAGAAAGGAAACCGAGTGTGAGACAAGCCGCCCTTGCGATCGTGAGCGGACGTCGGGGACGACGTCCCTCCATAATAAAGAACTGGAGGGACCGCGGCCTCGCGGTCCGATGGAGAGAGAGAATTGAATCTTGGGACATAGTGAAAGTGGGTGTTGGGCTAATTAGCGGCGGCTTGTTCTTCCTATTTTTTTGTGAGTGGACGGTCGATTCCCGGCATCTTCCACTTCGGGTTCGGGGTGCGGTCAGTGAGCATGATCTGTTCGATTTGTGCGACAATCTCGGGATGTTTTGCAGCTAGATCGTTTTGTTCGCCTTGATCCGTGGAGAGGTCGTAGAGTTCGATCTTACCGTTGAGTCCGCGATGGCGGTAGCCTTTCCACTTCTGGCCAAGGTGCACGGCTTGCTGGGGGCCGCGTTCGTAGAATTCCCAGTAGAGGTGGTCGCGTGGGGTCTGCTTGGCGGGTTCACCGCGAAGAGTGGGGAAGATGGAGATGCCGTCCATTTCGTCGGTCACTGGCTTGCTGCCTGCGTCGGCGAGCGTGGGCATGAGATCGTATTGTGTGGTGATCAAATCGCAGGTGCTGCCGGGCTCGATGGTGCCGGGCCAGCGTGCGATGAGTGGCACGCGAATCCCGCCTTCGTAGAGGTAGCGCTTATACATGCGGAAGGGGCCGTTGCCTTTAAAGGTATCGGTTTTCAGATAGTAGCTGTCTTCGTCGCCGTTGTCGCTGGTCCACAGGATGAGGGTGTTTTCGGCGATGCTGAGTTGATCGACCGCGTCGATGATCCGCCCGACGTTACGATCATGGTGCGTCATCAGTGCGCAGTAAACTTTTTCGCGCAGGGTGAGCTGCTCGTATTGGTCATAGCCAGCGAGATCCGGCACACGCATGCCACCGGGCATGCCGCCGTGCGGGACGGTGGAGGCCAGATAGATAAAGAAAGGCTGTTGCTTGGCGGCATTGGCTTGCATGAACTCGATCGCCTTGTCGGTAAACAGGTTTTCGGTGAACACGCCGCGATCCGGGCCGACCACGCCGCCTGAGGAGTTTTTCTTAGACGGTATGATGGTGCCTTCGAGCAGTTCGGGTGCGTTTTCCGGTAGTTCGATTTCTTTACCGGTCTCCCAGATGAAATGAGGGTAGTAGTCGCGACAGTCAATGTGACCGAGAAAGCCGAGCCAGTAATCGAAGCCGTAACCCGTAATCGTTTCCGGCAGCTCGGTGCCGCCAGCGCTCAGCTTTCCGAAGCCGGCAGTGGCATAGCCGGCATCTTGCGCGACTGCACCGAGCATTGGGTGTGCGGGGGGCCAAATTTCCACGGGAGGCTTTTTGCTGTTGGCACGCCAGGCGGCGTTGCCTGGATGTTTGCCGCTCATCAAGCTGTTACGTGAGGGGCCACAGACGGCGTTGCCCGCGTAGGCACGGGTAAACAGCATGCCTTCTGCGCGCAGCTTATCAATGTTCGGGGTCTTGATGAGCTCCTGACTGACATCATCCATTTCGTAGATCGGCACTTTGCCAATGCCCCAGTCATCCGTATTGATATAGATAATATTGGGCTGCTGGGCTGCGAGCAGACTACAGCCCAAGAGTATGAAGCTAGTGCTGAGGAGTAGACGTTGTGTGCGGTTCATGCGGTCAAACTAAGTATTCCATTGGCTGATACAATAAAAATGCAAACATTTTCATTATTATTGTTGTGCCGCGGGATCGCAGCACAATTGTGTCACAAGTTCTGGATACTGGCCGTGTCTGAGGAGAGCACAAGTATGGAGAGCGGGGGAAGCGTCAGTTTGAGTGAATGATTGGTATCGGTTTGTAAGATCTTTGGGGGATGACTCAGTGAGAGGGCAGGATCGTCCCAAGTGCGGCCTTGAAGGAGTGTTTGTGTGAAGATTCGTTGCTGCGCGCTGTCGTTGTCGAGCGTGATGACTGCTTCTTGTGGCTGGTTGTTTTTGTTCAGTAGAAATAGGTTGAGGGCAGCGCCATCGTTATCGGCTGTGGCATAGCCGCGGATGTATTGGCTAACTCGCGTTGTCGCAACGATCCTGTCCAACATGTGCTTATTGACCAGTCGCGTGCTGTGACCTGTGGGTTTGAGTATGGTGTTGTCTTCACTGAGTAAGACGCCGACATCCTCAGACGGTTCCTTGCCGTCGGTGGGGGAACCGAGCCACGGGGTGTGAGTTCCCCAATAGTAAACGTAGGAAACGCTCGGAATCGATAGCTCGTTCATCAGGAGTTCGAACCACCATAGGCCTTTCCAGGCATTATTGCGTGTGCCGAGACTGTCGTTGGCGGGCGTGACTCCGGTTTCAGTGATGAGGAATTCCCAGTCTTCGCGGCCTTCAACGTCCTCAAGTAAGTTGTTATCTGCGCGTCGTAGGTTCTGGGAGTAGACGCTGGTCGATTCCTTCCAGAGTTCATAGCTACCGCTGTGTTCCTTAACGCCATACATATATAGATGGGCTGAAATAAAATCGAACAAGTCGGGATGGGATCCATACAGGTCGGATAGGTAGGCCGCGTTGATCAGCCCCGGGCCAGTCTTAATCGTTGGATCAACAGCTTTCATTGCGGATACAAAGTCGATGTAGAGCGCTTCGTATTCTTTCTTGCTGAGTAGATTTGAGTGGTGGTTGATCTCATTGCCAATTTGCCAATATTCGACGGGATAGTCTTTGGTCTTGGCATAGCGCACCCATTCAACTGCGGTTTCCTTCAGTAAGTCGTAGGAGGGGCCGTCTTTGTATTTGTGCGAGAGCACATTGACGACGACCAGCGGCTTCACTTGCAGTGCCTCGCAGAGGTCAATGTATTCATCGAAGTCCATCGCGTTCTTGAAGCTGGCATCGCTATGAACCGCCCAGTCCCACCTTGGTGTTCTTGAGGGCGCAGCGACTTTGGGTTTCAGTCCTTTGGCGGCGTTTTGGAAATCTCCGGTGTGCCATAGGTAGTTATCTGCCAGATGACCGTAGGGAAAACGCAGGGAGCCGCAGCCGATTTCGCGAAGCGCTTCCTGCATGCTGACCGGCCTCTCAATCTTAAGGTCGGAATCGGTCAGCCAGCATATGTTCGCACTGGCGACGCCACCGCGCACGTCGTGTTTGAGTGTCGTGGCCAGGTCGACATGGATCTCTGCCGGTTGGG
>Ga0066605_10001934_pt1 | contig 13540 bp, 12 predicted proteins | sample SaaInlLV_DNA_10m_FD_60385 | JGI IMG/M metagenome (GOLD analysis project Ga0066605, IMG submission 60385) | Marine microbial communities from expanding oxygen minimum zones in the Saanich Inlet - SI075_LV_DNA_10m | ecosystem: Environmental > Aquatic > Marine > Unclassified | place: British... | reverse complement strand
AGCTACTAAATTGAATGCGGCCAAGCTAAAGAGAATTTTTGATCTTGTCTTACTGGTGACGGGTCTGCGTATGTTGATGCAGGGGTTCCCGTGAGAATCATCAGATACTAAATAAAGTTGCAGTGCCGGCGCAGTAGTTAGGGCACCTTAGGCATTTGCATCCAAAATTTGGAATCAGTATTTCAATATTGAGCTGTTCAGTTAGCCAATTCGTGGGTCAATAATAGAGACCGCCCAGGGTTACTACGATTTTATGAATCACCCAAGACAAAGAGACAGGTTTGTGGGAGGGTGTTGCGCTGCAACTCAGATACAGGTGCGCAAATAATGCGGGTGTTATTGAGATCTACGATCGTTGCCGGGGTTTTTGCGCTGTGTGTGTCACATGCCACGATAGCCGAGCATGAGCAGATCGAACATGCGGCTTCTGAAGCTCATTTGGTGATTGGAGGTGCAGGCTCCAATTGCCTGGCTGATTCGGACTGTATCAACCGGTTCCACCCTGATATCCCAATGAAGCGTATAGCGCAGCAGGGGCAAACGCTCATTTTCAAGACTCGAGATGCATTAGACGTGTTGGGGACTGTTGACCAACAGCGAGACGCTGGGCAGGCCCTCGATTCCGAGCGCTTCATGACCCTACGGAGCAGCTTTGGTACTGCGCATCCCATGGCTGGACCGGTTCATATAGCGGGCGCTGATGTTGGCGATACCCTGAAAGTAACGATTCTTGAAATCAATGCAGGCCAGTACGGGTATACCTTTGCAGGCCGCAGTGGATTTATGAGTGATTTGGTTGATGGTGGCTTTGTGGCAGTTTGGAAGCTGACAGACCGGTTTGCCACTAGTGCCGATATCCCTGGCATACAAATACCCAATGGCAGCTTTCCTGGGATTGTCGCCACGCTGCCAGGAAAGAGCGATCTTGAGGCCATCCTGATTAGGGAGCAGAAGCTTCACGATGCAGGCGGCAAAGTGTTCTTGCCATCCCCTGAGGACGCATCACCCGTTGCACTGTGTGGCAAAGACGGTAGCGCCGCGAATGCGTGTCTCCGAACTATTCCTCCCCGTGAACAGGGTGGCAACATGGACATTCGTCATTTGGGCGAGGGTGTGACTGTGTACTTGCCCTGTCAGGTAGCCGGTTGCGGCTTAATGATTGGCGATTTGCATTATGCTCAAGGGGACGGCGAAGTATCCGGCACGGCCATTGAGATGTCAGCCGACGTGACGGTCACTACTGAAGTCATCAAGGGATATTCGGATTTGAGGACTGGGCCCCACTATGAGGGTGATGCGTCCGTGCTGCAGATTCCCTCGAAGCGCTTTTATGCAGTCACGGGCCTGCCTCTAAAAACACCAGGGGCAAGTTACCCTAACTTGCATTATCTTGGCAGCGATGTAGCGCGTGATCTCAGTAATCTATCCAACGATATTTCATTGGCCGCCAGAAACGCGCTCGATGGGATGATCAACTATATCGTTACAACTTATGGTTATTCCAGAAATCAGGCTTATGTAATCGCCAGCGTTGCCGTTGACCTGCGTATTACTCAGCTAGTTGACGCACCCAATGTTGGGGTGACGGCTATTCTGCCTTTGGATATTTTTATTCAAGTGCCTCATTAGCGGAACTCCAGTTCCTTGTCGCGCAGTCTGCCAAGGCGCAAGCTAATGAAATCCCGAATGTAATTCTGATGGTTTTTCCACGGTAACCGGTTGCCCTGCTTTGGAAAACGGTTCCGTGAGCGCAACACATATCCCGCGTTAAAATCGAGAAAGGGCTCCTCTTGTATGCTGCCTTTCAATCGCGGCACAACGCAGTCGAGCCCTTGCTTTTGCATATGATTAAGCAGTCGACACATGTAGTTTGCGGTGAGTTCGACTTTGAGTGTCCAGGAGGAGTTGGTATAGCCAACTGTAAAGGCAAAATTGGGCATATCGGAGAACATCATGCCGCGATAAATATAGTGCTGGGTAAAGTCGACAGGCTTCTCGTCGATTTGATACTCGACCCCGCCCGCAAACTTGAGGTTGAGCCCCGTCGCCAGCACTACAATATCGGCTTCAAGGTGCGCCCCTGACTTGAGTTGCAAGCCGGCGGCGGTGAAATGGTCGATTTGATCGGTGACCACTTCTGCTCGTCCCTCACGAATAGCGGCAAACATGTCGCCATTGGGCACTGCACACAGGCGTTGATCCCAAGGATCGTAGCGAGGCGTGAAGTGAGTTGCCACATCGTAGTCGGGGCCCAGTTCCTCGCGCACTTGACCAAGGAGAAAGCGGCGCAAGTCTTTTGGTCGTCTCCGCGAGAGCCGATACAGGTAAATTTGGAAAAGGACTTTTTTCCAACGTGTCAGGCGGAAGGCCCAGCTAATGGGCAAGAATTTTCGCAATAGTCGGGCAGTCGGATCTTCTTGCGGGACGTTGGCGATGTAGGTCGGTGAGCGTTGCAGCATCACAAGGTGGCTGGTGTGATGAGACATGGTGGGCACCAGAGTGACCGCGGTAGCGCCGCTACCCACCACTACAACCCGTTTGCCTGCGTAATCGAGTGCTTTGGGCCAATGCTGGGCATGAAATAACTCCCCCTGAAAGTGATCGATGCCCTCGAAATCCGGGGTGTAACCCGACTCATAGTCGTAATAGCCACTGCAACTAAAGATGAATTTACAGCTGACAGTGATTAGCTCACCGGTATCGCCGCGCTCGGCGGTCACCCGCCAACGTTTTTCTGCAGAGGACCAGTGTGCCGCAACGACCTTATGCCGGTAGCGAATGTGCCGCTCGACGTCATACTCCGTAGCGGTTTCTCGGATATAGCGAAGAATTTTATCGCCATCGGCAATGGCGGCGGCATCGCGCCAAGGCTTGAAACCATAACTCATGGTGTACATGTCGCTGTCAGAGCGGATGCCAGGGTATCGGAACAGATCCCATGTACCGCCGCTGGCTTCTCGCGACTCGAGGATTATGAAACTCTGATTGGGACACTTATTGCGTAACTGGCATGCTCCACCAATACCTGACAGACCTGCGCCAATAATGAGCACGTCGACTGCTTCTGCCGAACTCTGCATATTCTGATTGCTCTATAAAACGGGCGACACTCCGAGGGCCATCATACCAGATGGGTGACGACCAGATTCGTTCCTAATAGGTAGATCGTAAATGTGACTGCAGAGTTTCGAGGGGTAAGAAATTTAATTAACACAGGGATGAACACATCAGATGGAACGATGCGGATTACCCATAATAAGCTGAGGTCGGTTTAGTTCCCGCAAGCGGCCCGTCTTGGGGCTCTACTTGAATTACGTAACAAAGAGCGGGCGTCAGGGTAGCAAGTGGAGCAATCTAAGCCAGCGATTGCTGACGGATGGCAGGGTAGAGACCGAGACGTTGGCACCACAATGCTGACGCCTCGGATTCCTGAGCTTGACCGTCAGCGTGGTGAATACCAAATCGGACTGCTATAGGCACGCTCCTGAGAGCTATAGCGAACATCCTCTGGCATTTCGTCGTAGAGGTCGTAATTTTTGCGATCATACGCCAGCCATCTCGGCGTGGGGATCTCCATAACCCTCGCGTAGTAAAAAGCCTTTTGCGCGGGGTCAAAATCGGGGTCCTGCCAGAATCCTCTGAGGGCGTCCGCGCCAATGGAGTTGCTGTAAGTGGCTTCCATCTCGTTCACCGTAGAGCCGACGGAGGTGAGGTTGCCTTGGGCATCTAGCGCCCGGACGTCTGCATTGCTCCAAACGACGTTGTGCACCTCCTCCTGCGCGGCACCATTTTCATCGAGCCAGCCTTTTACGATCTGGATTCGATCCAGATTAGCGCCAAGGGGATCACGCATGGCCTCGACCAAAAAGCCTGGGCTGGCGCCCTCGGGTGCGTCGGTCAGATCGCTACCCATGGGCACACCGGATGCATAGCCCTTGGTAGCGAGGTCGGTTTGAGACAGATCATCGGAACCAAAGCCATAGCCGCCAAAGACCCGAATCTGCAAGCGGGTACCGGTGGTGCCGAATACCTCTCTTCGCGCCATGGCGTCCCATATGGCTTCTCGCGTATTGTCAGTGGCCCATACGCCCGCCAAGCCTGATGCGGCGAGCTGGAGTGCAGTCAGATCAAGGGAGGGATCGCGGGAAGAGCGAATCAGCACGTCTTTCCAGCGATTGGGGCTGGGCTCCAAAAAGGGCGCCTTCCCCCACCAGTTATCTTCGCGCGTAGCCGGCAGTCCTGAGTGGGTATCTGTACTGCCCACCATCCCGAATTTGAACGGGTTGGCGCCGAGGCTTTTCTCGAACTCGAGGCCCATCTTGAGCGCTGATCGGGCGTACTCGTACTGAATCATGTCCGGAGTGCGCTCTACCGTGCCACCCAGATTGGTGGTATCGACGATTTCAAAATCGGCGAACTCATCGTCTGGAGAGAGAAACGGATGCGCCTCACCCGTGCCTTTAGCTTGAGTAACTTCAACAATGGGCTCCCACCGGGATCGAGTCTCGGCGTAGCGCTTGTCGATCGGTTTACCATCTGTTTGGTACTGCGGCGCAAACATCATGCCGCTGGAAAGGTTGCCGTTATGTGGAATCGCCAGCACCTGGCCACCGGCGTCTTTCTCATACGCCGCCATATAGTCCCAGAGGTCTTCCACGTTTTCTGAATCGAAGGCAGAGAACGGCAATACAGGATCAACGGAGGCCTTGTCGCCGCGGAAGACCACGACGCGATGCAAATTGCTGCCACCAGGCTGCGAAGTCCACTCGTAGCCAATAAACGCGGTGAACTCTCCGGGATCGTTATATTGGTCAGCGAGGTCCATGATCTTGGTCCAGGCGTTGCGCAGCATGGAATCACTTTCAATTTTAGCTTCCGCACCTTTAGTCATTTGCTGCACGAGCAAATTGAAGGCGTCGATCCCTTTACCCGCCATCACCAAGTCATAAAGCTGCTTGCCAAATGGATCTGACAGCAACCCAGGATCCGAGTTGGCAATGGCATCCGCCAAGCCTAGATTTTCGGCGTGGTCTGCAATCACAACGAAGTCGAGCGGTCGCGAGATCGTCGCCTCTTGCCCGGTGCTGCTCGTAACGGTCTCTCCAAGCACAAAGCGATAAGCGTCATTGGGGCCGACTTTGGTGCCCGCCATGCCAGCGTCAGGCGAGAAGGAGGTATGAAGGTGAGTGTCGCCGAAATAGGCGCGCGTCGGTTGGTCATCGGCAACAGCGAGGCTGAGCGGTAAACAGCAAAGACCTGCGAAAACGATTTTTTTCATGATGAAGTCCTCTTTTGCAGAAAATTTAGGGACATTGGTTGAGAATTTAGCGCAGATTCCACTGCAAGGCGCCGAAACACCTTTTTTTGAGCCTCCGCTTTCACCTTTTGCTAATTTTAGGGTCGTAAAGTGCGACGAGATTTTTAGCGGCTATTTAATAACCCGGGGAAAAGTCGAAGCGCGTTGTCGCGCAAAATCTTTTGGCGAAGGTTCTTTCGCTGGGGTTTGGCAGTGGTGATGAGTACTTTCGCTAGCGAGGCGCCTAGGTGATAAAACGGCCAGTCTGTGCCAAAGAGTAGCCGATCTATATCGGTACTCTGAATCATTGCCTCCAGCATGGTTAGGCTCTGTCCATGAATACCCAACCACGCGTTATCGTAGCGCGCAGCGAGGGCAATCATCGCCTGGCTGTCACGGGCACCCGCATGCCCGAGAATAAATTGCAGGTCCGGAAATTCAGCCAGCGCTCCTTCGTAGTGCCGGGGGAGGGCGTAGCGATGAGATGACTCGGGTTCAATTCCGGCTCTGCCGCCATGGAAAAAGACAACCAAACCCAGCCTTTGTGCCGCTGCATAAAGATCCATCAAAGCGGGCTCGTCGGGATAAAATCGCTGCACGGTAGGGTGCAGTTTGATGATACGTCCGCCCTGAACCGCACCCTGGCGCATTTGTTCAATGGCGTCATCTGCATGGGGATGTGTTGACAGACCGACGTGCAAACGCCGGTCTTCTTGCGCCGTATTAACTGCCGCACGCCAGTCTTCGGCAAGCTGATCGCCAAAGGGTAACCCTAGCTTGATTGGGAGCAACATTGCCTGTTGCACCCGCATCGCATCCATCTCCCGCAGCAAGTTTGGGACGGTTTGTGTATTGGCAAAATCACTACCCCACAGACCCTGCGCCAGGGTGCTCATCGTCAAGTCATCGAGTGCTTGCTCGGAAAAGTTGCCGTTAATATAAGTATCCAGATCGAGAGCGCACCCCGGCGTCGATCCGTCACAGTCCAGTAGATGTTTTACGCGAGGTGTTGTTGCGAGAAGATCAAGCTGGGGTCTAAACAAAACAGACATACCCAAATGGCAGTGCACATCAATTGAATAGGGCACTTCCTCGTCGGTGCAGCGGAGGGCGCCGTTAGCATCGAGATCAAACCACGGGAGCTGAGCGAGTCCTCGGTAACCTTGATAGACATGTGGTCCATAGGGGCCACGGCCACGCGTTTGCTCCTCGAGCGCTCGTTGCCGGGCGAGTAACTCGATATCCGCTTGAGAGTAACGCTCTGCCGGTGGCGAATCGCAGCCTGGCAGTGTCAGGCCGAGGGCAGCGGCACTGCTGCCCAGCAAAAATTGTCTTCGATTACGCAGGGGGCATGCAGGATCGGGCAAAGGTATCGTCCTCGGCAGGATAAGCACTGGCAAGGTACCACGACACCCGATGTCACTTTGCCAAGTACTCAGTCATCGCGTATTCGAGTAACAGAAAACTTGGGGTAACGACCGATTTGTAAACTAATCCGGTAGCGATCTTCTGCATGCAACGGCATCAGTTCATTACAGCGCAATGGCAGGGTTATTTCCGCCTCATAATCTAGTAGCCGATGCTGTTCAAAAGCCTGAATACGCGTAAACAACACAGCATCAAAATCCTCCAGATGAGCTGTGACAGGAATGGTCACGTGTACCGGGCTCAGTTCCAGAAAGCCATGGTCAGTTTGGGAGGCCTGTTGTTGGAGCCTTTGGGCGTCCTCTGGCGTTAGACAAAACACAGTGGCTAGTGGATACCGATTGCCGGCCTCCACCAGGGCGTTTGGGTCTAGTGTGTCCCCGCGTCTGAATGCAGTTGTCTCATCGTCTAGTTTGGCAAGGCACAGCGCCACCTCAACTTTTTGGGGAATAAAAATCCCCTGAGCTTGTAACTGGGGTGCGAGGTTAGCGGTAACGGCGAACTGCGGTTCCTGCTCCAGCGACTTTTGCATGGTTTCGGCGATGATGACATGGGGGTTGTTTGGATGTTGATAATTGCACGCATCGTCTTGTAAGTAGCTGATGCGGTGCGTCTGCAGGCCACAATGCTTGATGATTAAAGCGACGCTATCAAGTGATCGTTGATGAATGTCTAGCAAGTGCACCGTCAACTCATCGGGGTTAAATCTTCCCAGTAGTGGTAGCAGGATGGTGGCGAAGGGCCCGCAGCCTGCGTACAGGATGTCAATCGGGCCATTGGTAAAGCGCTTTTGGGCAGCTTTTATAGCAGCGAAAGCTGCGCGAATAAATACAACACTGCGCTGAGTGTCGTGCACGCAATGGGCGGCAGCTTCTGGGCTAATGGCGACGCCGTCTTTTAGCAAAGAGTCTCCTGCCCAGGCATTAAAGCTGCGGTCGGGTACGATGCCGCCAATTTCAGTGCACAGCTGCATAAAAGCGTTCAGGGTTGCTCGAAGTCGCGCGGGTGAGCTGGCTTCATCAAGGAGGGTATCGGCAATATGCTTTAACTTCATGGGCGCTTACCTCAGTCGTGTTCCGCTTGCACGCTCAACGCAAAAGTTACCTGTTGAGTCAGGCGGACCTTGGGGTCTTAGTAGTCGTCCACTTTGCCGCGATTTTTCTTAATAGAGCCCTGCTTCTTTTTGCTGTCGAGGCGCTTGCGCACCGACGATCTAGAGGGGCGTGTTTTTTTTCTAGGTTTATCGGCATATTGAGATTTTTGAAGCAACTCATCTAGTCGCTCTAGGCTCTCTAGTTTGTTTTTCTCCTGGCTCCTGAACTTTTGAGCCTTGATGACGATCACACCATCAGTGCTGATCCTGGTATCGCGCATCCTGAGAAGCTTTGACTTAACCGCTTCCGGTAAACTCGAGGTCTTGACGTCGAATCTTAAATGGATAGCAGATGAAACCTTGTTGACGTTCTGGCCTCCCGGACCGCTGGCACGGATCGCCGAAAATTCAATCTGGCTCTCGGGAATGTCTGAAACGCGAACCATCAGGCAGACGACACGAAACCGGCGCTGGGTGTGTTCACCTTGATGTAGTCACCCTGATCTATATAGTCCGGCGTCTGGACGATGAGACTCGTCGAGCGCGCTTCGGGTTTATTTCGCGCATTACCCGTCCCGTCCTCAATATCGAGTGTCGCTCCGAAGACCTCAGGTTTTGCAAGCTGAGGGAGATCCATTGCAACGATATTGCCATCTGCAACCACCGCATAATACCTATCTGTAGACATATCCTTCAAGATTCAGTTCGTGTCACCAACACATAGGGGATCGAGCGAGCCTCGAGATCGTCTGCCGCCCAGATACATTACACTTCTTAGGTACTAGCTCGACCACCCTGACGGTGCGCCTCTAGCTCCTAGGTTTGTTCTTTATTTCAATATTATATTTCCGCATTTTTGTAGATCATGACCATGAAGAAAACACTCTGTAAATCAAAAGACGTTCGAGAGAGAAGCCGCTTACAGCGAAGTTCAAAGCCGGTATCGCACCAGTGTAAAAAGTGTGGACGTTCGAGCACGAAAAAGAAGTGGCTTTGCAAACCTAAACGCGCTGACACTCGTAGAACCGCTGATGCTGTGACTGGAAGAATTGAGAGAGAGATTATGAAAAATCTGGACAGAGAAAAGGTTTGCCGAATTCTAAACACAATCATCGAGTACGAGATGGCAGGTGTGGTGAGATATGCTCATAGCTCTTTGATGGTCATTGGCCCATACAGGCAACCCATCGTCCAATTTTTACAGGAGCAAGCCACAGAAAGTCTGCAGCATGCCCTTGAGGCGGGGGAGTTAATAACTGGCTTAGATGGGCATCCCAGTCAAAAAATAGCTGAAATTGAGGAATCCAACGATCATTCTGTGACTCAAATTTTGGCAGAAAGCCTCGATCATGAGCAGCATGCTGTCAGCCTTTACCAGTCACTTTTGCATGAGGTGAGTGACGCCAGTGTGATGTTAGAGGAATATGCGCGGGGCAAGATCAGTGCAGAGGAACAGCATGCGCTGGAAGTCAAAAAAATGCTGAAGGACTATTCTCCGACACTTCAGGCATAGAGCATCTCTGAGGGGTGGTTAACCCGATGTCCGCCACACCAGATCGACACCGCCTGCAAGCAGCCTTGGCTGAAGCCGACCTGCGCGTATTGCTTATGGTGATGTTTCAAGTGAGTGGCGACGAATGTTGGCTGCAGGAACCTTATTGTCCTCGCCGGGACGTCAAGCTCATCGCTGATGAAGATGCCGGATTTACGCCTGAATTACAGGCCGAGATACGTGCAGCCGCCTTGCAAATGCTGGCTGATCGGGATCTGCCCCAGGCGCACCCTGTTCCTGACGAAGCACTTCTGCTGCGTATGATGTCGGTCTGTCTTGGCGAGCAGGTGGCGCCGGAGTACGCGCCAACGATGCGAGAGCAAATGGGTTTTGCACCTGTGCTGGAGGGCATAACTCGCCTAGAGGCGGCGCCAGACAGTAACCAGTTGCCGGTGATTATCGTCGGTGCCGGCATCAGCGGCATCGTCCTGGGTAAAATGTTGTTGGAGCAAGGCATACCTTTCCTAATCTTCGACAAGAACAGTCAGGTGGGGGGTACATGGTGGGAGAATACTTATCCCGGTTGCGGGGTGGATACCCCTAATCATGCGTACTCTTTTTCTTTTGGACCACGCTATCCGTGGCGGCGATTTTTTTCGCCTCGAGCCGACATTCAGGATTACCTAGAGCAAACCGCTGCTGCGGCCAATCTCTACCCGCATATCCAGTTTAATAGCCAGGTAGAGCAAGCCCGGTGGGACAGCGACAACGCGTGTTGGCAAGTGACGGTCCGATCACCCGCGGGGGAGTCGGTCGTGCGGGGGTTTGCTTTTGTGAGTGCCGTTGGCCAATTGAATCTACCGGCCCTGCCAACGCTGCAGGGTATGGACGATTTTGAGAGGCCTATTTTTCATTCTTCTGATTGGCCCACAAATTTGGATCTGGTGGGCAAAAGAGTGGCAGTGGTGGGCACCGGCGCCTCTGCCATGCAAATCGTGCCCACTATCGCTGACACAGTGGCTGAACTGACTGTCTACCAGCGTAGCCCGCAATGGGCGCGCCCGATCCCTCGGTTCCATGACGAAATCAGCGAATCGTCGCAGTGGTTAGTGGAGCATGTGCCCTTTTATGCCGCCTGGCTGCGTTTTACCGCGCTATGGCGTTACGGCGATGGGCTGCTGCCGTTTTTGCGCAAAGATCCCGACTGGCCGCACCCGGAGCGTTCCATGAACCGGGTTAACGAAAAACATCGACTCGAATTGTTGGCACACATAGAGAACACATTAGGAGATCGCGAGGACTTGCTGCAAAAGTGTATTCCTGATTATCCGCCTTACGGCAAGCGCATGCTGTTGGATAACGGCTGGTTCGAAACCTTACTCAAAAGCAATGTGGAACTGGTGACAGCGGCTATAGACCACCTCGATAGTGAAGCGATTGTCGGTGCCGATGGCGTTCGCAGAGAGTTTGACGTGGTGGTGCTGGCAACCGGTTTTCAGGTGGGCAAAATGGCGGCTCGACTAAATATCACCGGTCGCGATGGAATTCGATTGGAGGATGAATGGGCAGATGATAATCCGAGCGCGTATCTGGGGATGTCGGTTGCAGGTTTTCCCAATTTGTTTTGTATGTTGGGGCCCGGAACCGGGTTGGGACATGGCGGGAGTGCTATCTTTCAATCGGAGGTGCAGGCGCGCTATGTGGTTGAGAGCGTGACGGGCATGCTCAATAGCGGGGACCAGTACATGGAAGTTAAGAAGGAAGTGCAGCAGGATTTCGTTGACCGCTTAGATACAGAACATGCGCAGATGATCTGGATGCATCCAGGTTTGCAAACTTACTACCGCAACGCCAAAGGGCGAGTCTTTTCCTTGCTGCCGTGGCGGGTAGTGGATTACTGGCATATGGCCCGGCATGTTAATCGAGACCACTATCGGTTTTCGCAGTCCAGCAGCAAGCTTTGATGCTGAGGCATCCCAGATGCAAGCGCATCGTGCCGAGTCGCTAATAAAGCCAGGCAGTGATAACTCTGACCATTAATTCTTCCTAGTAGTGTCCGCGCATAGAAACACCCCAACCTGGCGTTAATTTCGACCTGCTGGTTTGATTCCTTCGTGCTCTGGCGAATCTAGACGCCGGCTCTGCATACTGATCATGCCTTACCAAGGCGAGTCAGCTGTCTTGCAGCGACAAACCCTAAAAGGCTGCTTGCTCCAAAAAGACCGTAGTAGATCTGGAACCCTTGTTGGCCACTCCAGTTTGCCAGAGCCCAGGATTGCACCATTGGCACATAGATATCCGGGGTGTAGGCAAGCAAACTGATTAGACCCACCGCAAGCCCCCGAGTACTGGCCGACACGTCGCACTCATCAAGCGTTGCCCAGAAAATACCCCGTACCCCGTAGGTGAAGAGCCCGATCAGCAACACCATGGGAAATAAAATGATCACGCTGATGGTGGCAGGTAGAGAAGGGAGTAATGCCAGCAGTCCGCCGGCAATCAGCATAAGCACTCCGAGAAAGGGGATGACGCGAAAGTAATCTCCGATGAAGCCCGCGAGTACGCCACCGAGGGGGCGCATCCAGAGCCTCCCCACAGTGATCGCTCCTACGGTGACGGCACTTAATTGGAAGATTGATTGTAGTAATCCTGCCAGTGAATAGGTCACCCAGAATATTTGATAGCCGACGAGAATAACGAGTGCTGCCAGCCAGATTTTTTGATTGGTCAGCAGTTGTTTTAGATCTCGGAGCAGGCCGGAGATCCCGCGACTGCTCGGATTGGGTGGGGCCTCCATGTGAGAGGTTTTAAGGGCAAAAAACAGGATTGGTGTAAATCCAATCGAGACCAGACCATAGAACCAAATCACTGCCGTAAGAGATTCACTGGTGCTGGTTCCCACACTATTCAGGAAGTAAGCAAAAACAGCGAGCCCAATGGTCGCCAAAAGCGCCTCAACCAACCCCCTACCACTCTCCAATAACCCAAAAAAACGACCCTGCTGGTCGTGCGGTGCGAGGAGAGAGGTGCCTTTGATCAGCGCGCCCCACAGGGTAAGTCCACTGGTGAGCCCCCAGCCGATAAAAATTAGTTTAATCTGCGCGAAATCAGGTGCCGCACTGAGCCACAAAGCGAGCAACCCTGTGCCGGCCATCGATAGACTCATCAGCCAGCGGGTAGGTAGTTTGTCTGACAGCCATCCACTGGGGAGATAGGTTAAAAAGAATACAATTCCCAAGATCGAGTGGCATTCACCCAGCTGGGCACGGGTGATGTCGAAGGCCGCCAGCATCGATCCCTCGAAATTCTGACGCATGTACACCACGGGGTAGATCGTCCCACTTCCAATAATCAAAAGCAGGAGTTGCAGGTAGCGTTGTTTCAGACTGGGTTTAGATGGGTGGTCGTTTTGATGGGCTGTGGTTGATATCTCGATGATTCTCTCCTCGCTGCCAGAGTGTAAACAGTGTCGTGCCGATAAATGAGCTCAGTTTATACCTAGGCTATTTAATCTAGCGCCGAAACTGGACTCCAATACTGGTTGTGTCAAAGCATGTCGAGCATGAAGCTCATTAAAAACGCTCGACCCCTCGCTACTACCACGTGTAGCTTGGTTTTTTTCACCAGCAGCGCCCTCGCCGGTGGTGGAATCGATATTCTCATCGAGGGTAATGAGTCCCCTCAGGATCTGACAGGTTTGGAAGGCGTGCCCGCGCCAAAAATGCTGAATGCGGTGTCACCCTCAAAAACCCCCGCGCGATATGGGGGAAAATCCTTTCTTATTTGTCATGTAGTGTTGGGATCTTTGGTAGCGCGTTGTAGGGGCATTAATTTTGGTGAGTAGAGCAGACAAGGTTGCGAGAGTATTCCTGTCCATGAGGGGTGCTTTAGCCAGGGCGGTGAGTGGCATCGTGCCGCCGGCACAGGTAGAGGATGTGGTGCAGGAAACTTACGTTCGCGTATGTCAGGCCCGCGCCCTCGATGAAATTATTTTACCTAAGGCCTTTATGTTTCGAACCGCGCGGAATATCGCGTTGAATTATGTCAACCGAGCAGAAAGCCGGCTGTCTCAAAGCCTTGATACCGGTGGACGAGAGGTCGACTGGGCACTTCTTGATCAGAGTAGCGATACGCTTGCGCGAGTCTGCAGAAGCGAAGATTTCGCTTTCATGTGCGACGCGATAAGGAGCTTGCCCGTGCAGTGTCGACGCGCACTCGTTCTGAAAAAAGTGTA
>Ga0066605_10001914_pt1 | contig 13589 bp, 10 predicted proteins | sample SaaInlLV_DNA_10m_FD_60385 | JGI IMG/M metagenome (GOLD analysis project Ga0066605, IMG submission 60385) | Marine microbial communities from expanding oxygen minimum zones in the Saanich Inlet - SI075_LV_DNA_10m | ecosystem: Environmental > Aquatic > Marine > Unclassified | place: British... | reverse complement strand
AAAGGTATGAAGTTCGGCTGCGCCGTATGAGCAGTTGGAAATTTTGAAGGTATAACTTTTCCTACTTTCGCACGTTTCTACTTCTAGACATTCTTACATTTAGATTTCGCCCGAGGGGGCTAAATGCCAAATAGTAGGCGACTCGGATCTTCGATAGCGTCCTTGATTTTATTGAGGAAGGTGACGGCTTCTTTACCATCGATAAGTCGATGATCGTAACTAAGTGCCAAATACATCATGGGGCGAATGACAATTTCGCCATTTACGACGACAGCGCGCTCGGTGATGTTGTGTAGGCCGAGGATTGCAGGCTGTGGGTAGTTAATGATCGGCGTGCTCAGCATCGAGCCGTAGATGCCACCATTGGAGATGGTGAATACGCCACCTTCAAGGTCGTTCATTTGGATCTTACCCTCGCGGGCAGCTTTGGCATATCCGAGGATGTCTTGTTCGATTTCGGCAAAGCCTTTTTGATCACAATCTCGAATGGTTGGCACCATCAGACCTTTGTCGGTACCGACCGCGACGCCAATGTCGTAGAAATGTTGAGTGACGACTTCGTTGCCTTCAATGCGTGCGTTGACGGCGGGCACGGCTTGCAGCGCATGAGTCACGGCCTTGGTGAAGAAGGACATGAAACCGAGCTTAATGCCATGTCGCTCGACGAATTTCTCTTGATGCTGCTTGCGTAATTTCATCACGCTGCTCATATCAACCTCATTGAAGGTTGTTAGTAACGCGCACTCTTGAGTAGCAGCCACAAGACGTTCAGCGATCTTGCGGCGTAGCGGGCTCATCTTCTTGCGCGTCTCACGAGCGCCAGGACCAACGGCGACTGGTGCAGCCTCAAGAGTGGCAGCGACGGGCACTGGTGCAGCAACGGCGGCAGGTGCGGCAGCGACTGCAAGAATATCGGATTTGGTCACGCGACCATCTTTACCTGAACCAGCGATGTTAGAAGTATTAACGCCAGTTTCCTGGGCAGCTTTACGAGCAGCAGGGGAGAGTGACTGTGCTGTGCCTGCAGAAGCTCCGACTGTGATAACGTCTGCGACTGGCTCGGTAAGGGCTGCGACTGGAGCGACCTGAGTAACGGGAACTGGAGAGACAGGGGCTGTAGCGACTGGAGTTACTGGAGCGGCACTAGAACCTGGAGCGGAGACGCTTTCATCAATTATGGCGACGACTTGGCCGATATCAACTTCGTCATCGACAGTAACTTTGAGAGAGATGACGCCAGCAACTTCAGCATTTGCCTCGGAGGTAATCTTGTCGGTTTCGAGCTCGTAGATCGGTTGATCTTTTTCGACGTAATCGCCGTCTTTAACGTGCCAAACGGCAAGAATGCCGCTGCTAATGGATTCGCCCATTGCGGGAATTGTAACTTCAGTAGCCATAATATAAGGAGGAATTTCGAAAGTTGAAAGTTTGATAATCGGCTGCGCCGAGTTGGGGGTTTGTCGTGTTACAGTTTACCGAAAGCTTGTTTGACGAGTTTGGCTTGTTCACGCTTGTGCAGTGCAAGTGAACCGACGGCCGGGCTAGCTGCTTCGGCGCGACCTGCGAAACGTGGCATGCGTTCGATGGTTTCCATTAATCGTGGTGCGATAAACGTCCAGCCACCCATATTCTTCGGCTCTTCTTGGCACCAGACGATGTCTTTAGCCTTCGGATAATTGGCAGTGATGCGCTTGAGCAGATCAGTGTTGAGTGGGTAGAATTGCTCTAGCCGCACAATTGCAGTGTCCTTAATCTTGTTGTTTTGGCGGTATGCACAGAGGTCATAATAAACCTTGCCTGAGCAGAACACCACACGTTTGGCCGTCTTTTTGCTGACAAGCTCGTCATCCAGAATGGACCAAAATTCGTTGTCGGTAAAGTTCTCGACCTTCGACACACAGTCCTTGTGGCGCAGTAAACTCTTAGGAGCCATAATGATCAGTGGCTTTTTGAATTGGCGCTTCATTTGACGACGTAACACGTGGAAATATTGTGCAGGGGTGGTTAGGTTGCAGACCTGAATATTGTTCTCGGCACAAGCTTGCAGGAAGCGCTCTAAGCGGGCAGAAGAATGCTCGGGCCCTTGGCCCTCATAACCATGTGGGAGTAGCATCACGAGCCCACTCAAGCGCCCCCATTTTGACTCACTGCAAGTCAGGAATTGATCGATAATGACCTGAGCACCGTTAACAAAGTCGCCAAACTGTGCCTCCCAGATGGAGAGCATTTGCGGATAGTCGAGTGAGTAGCCGTAGTCAAACCCAAGCACCGCGGCCTCGGAGAGCGGCGAGTTGTGCACACAAAACTGAGCCTGTTCCGACTGCAGGTCGAGTAGCGGTACATAGCGCTCGCGAGTTTCATTATCATACAACACGGAATGGCGGTGGCTGAACGTACCGCGTTCACTATCTTGGCCACTAAGTCGGACTGGGGTACCGTCCATCAGCAAACTGCCAAATGCAAGAGCTTCGGCCATGCCCCAGTCGATACCGCTGTCATCCTTGACGGCCTTCAGCTTGGCGTTGAGCTGGCGAATAATTTTCTTGTTAGCGTTGAAGCCTTCGGGGAACTGCACGAGACGCTCAGCGATATGCTCGATCTGCGCCTGAGGCACACGTGTATTGAAGCCCTTAAAGTTGTAGGAAGGTTGCTGTTTAGCGGTCGACTCGGAAAGCAAGTCGCCGTTGAGACTTTCCTCTTTTTTGGCGATTTTAAAAGCCGCTTCGAGGCGCTTATGATAGTCTGCTTCAATCGTACTAATTTCTGCGGCGGTAAATTCTCCTGAAGCGATTAAACGCTCACCTAAGGCACGGCCAGTCGGCTGCATGCTAGAGATTTTCTTATAGAGAGTCGGTTGCGTGAAGGCAGGTTCGTCAGATTCATTATGGCCATGCTTACGCCAACAATACATGTCAATCACCACATCACTGCCAAAGGTTTGGCGGTAGTCAAAGGCCGCTTCGATCGCTGCAATAGTTGCGAGTGGGTCGTTGCCGTTGACGTGAAAAATCGGTGCATCTACGATTTTGGCAACATCAGTGCAGTAGCGACTGGAGCGCGCTTCATCAGGCCCAGTGGTGAACCCAATCTGATTGTTCACTACAATGTGAATCGTGCCGCCAGTACGGTAGCCCTGCAGTTGTGAGAAGTCGAAGACTTCGGCAACAATACCTTGCCCAGCGATGGCCGCATCGCCATGAATCAGCAAAGGCAGTACACGCTTGCGCTCTAGATCACCGATGATGCGCTGACGAGCACGGGCCTTACCTTCGACCACTGGATTGACGGCTTCGAGGTGGCTTGGATTCGCCGCTAGGCGAATTTCGACGGCATGTCCTTCGCTGGTTTTGCGTTTGGTTTCAAAGCCGAGGTGATACTTCACATCGCCATCGCCATGTATTGTATCTGGTATATAATTTTCTGAGAATTCGCGAAAGATGTATTCGAATGATTTACCGAGAAAGTTAGCTAAAACATTGAGGCGCCCACGGTGCGCCATTCCCATCACGATCTCATCCACATTATTCTTACCGCAGCGTTCAAGGATGCTTTCTAAGCAAGCCATCAGCGTTTCGCCACCTTCGAGAGAAAAGCGCTTTTGACCCACGTAACGTGTCTGCAGGAAGTTTTCGAAATCTTCGGCCTGCATGATGGTGCGAAGAATGCGCTCCTTTTCAGGTTTGGTAAAACGAGGGACGAAGCACTCCGGTTCGATGCGTGCCTGTAGCCAACGGCGTCGCGGTGTTTCTTGAATGTGAATATACTCGAAGCCGACCGTATTGCAGTAAGTTTGCTGCAATCGCTGCAGCAATTCACCCGCTGGCATCTCAACACCACCCAAATAGTTGCCGGTATGAAACTCAGTATCAAGATCCGACTCGTCTAAGCCCAAACGCTCAAGTGTGAGGCGTGGATTAAATGGCGCTTCCTTAGTCAGCGGATTAAACTGGGCGATGGTATGGCCGATTGAACGGTACGCGTAGATTGCGCCGATTAGACGCGACTGCTTACTTGCAAAATTGTTCGAATTTGAACCGCTGGACTGCGCCGCAGCAGGAGGGCGGTTACTCTGCGCAAGTTCGAAGCCTTCGAAAAAGGCACACCACTCAGCACTGAGGGAGTCTGGGCTGGATTGCCAGATCTCGTAATTTTGGTCGATCAAATCTGCGTTCCAGCGGCTGGCGATAGTAGTGTGCATAATGGCTTCATTAGAGGAGATAGATTTTAGTAAGCTAACAATTGGCCATTAGCTGTGCAAATCTTAAAAGTATTTAACTGTCGTTATTCGCTCAGCTAATACTGGAATGGCTTGATGTCACGTTTCATGTCTTGACGTCAAGTAAAACTGCCATGTGTGATTCGGATACGTTATGGGCTTGCGCCTGAAGCACGAGCTTAATGAGACTGTCAGAATGGATCAGGATCAGTTAAGATTGGACTTAGAATACATCACGCAAGCGCGGACTTTAGCTCAGGGAGAGTCCCTGCAGGCGGTGCTGGCTCGACTGGATGCCTACGCGCAAACAGCAGGTTTGCATGATCGACTGGAGCACTATTTGACTAAGCGTAGCTATACCAAGGCCTTGGTTTGGCTCGATCACCCCGACAGCCCACATCATCCATGAGCAAGCGTTCTCAAGATAAAATTTCGACCAACGGCACGGGCAGTGTGTTGGCGAACAACCCATTCGGCGCACTTAATATTGGTGGACTGCCGAGCAGACCGATGCATCAACCGACGCGTTCGAAAGCGCTAGAAAAGAAGGCGAAGTCGAAAGGGCGCGTCGAAGTGCGCCGAGAAAAAGCCGGTCGTGGCGGTAAAATTGTAACCACGCTGCGCGAATTCCCGAGTTGTATCCCACTCAAAGAACTTGAAGCGATAACCTTTAAATTTAAAAAGAGTTGTGCCTGTGGCGGCACTCTCAAAGGTCGTGTCATCGAATTGCAAGGTGACGTCTGCGACCGAGTCATGACCGAACTCGAAATGCTCGGTTACAAACCAGTGCGTGCGGGTGGATGAACGCGAGCCGTATATACCAAGCGAAATGGGGAGTGGCTATGGGGGTACAAGTTGGCAAGAGTGACCCGCCTTAAAGACCGTCCGCCATCGAGAGTCCAGCAATACGACCACCTGTCCAAGCGGCCTGAAAATTGTAGCCGCCAGTGATTCCATCGACATCTAAGCATTCGCCAGCAAAATAGAGGCCCGGAACTTTGCGACTTTGCATGGACTTAAAATCAATCTCATTAAGGCGTACGCCGCCGCAGGTCACGAACTCGTCCTTATTAGTGGTCTTACCTTGAACGCTATAACGAGCGGCGATGAGCTGATTAATGAGTTTAGTTTCGACCGCTTTGGAAAGTTGTGACCAAGGTGTATCTTCGCTGATGCCAGTGGCTTCGACGATGCGTTCCCATAGGCGGCGTGGAATAGCCTCAAAGATTTTACTTCTAACCAATGTGCGACCTTTGTGTTTACGAAGCTTGGCGAACTGATCGCGCACTTGGCTTTCCGTTAGATTGCTAAGCCAGTTAATCACTATGTCGAAATGGTAATTTTGCTCCTGTAGGCTACGCGCTTGCCAGGCTGAGAGGCGCAATATCGCAGGACCACTGAACCCGCGGTGAGTGATGAGGATCGGGCCGGTTTGTGCCAGCGCCTTAGAATTGCGCGGAGAGATAGTGGCAAGCGACGACACCACGACAAATACACTGGCATTTTGTACGGACAAGCCGGAGAGGCCATCGGTGCGCCTGTCGGCTACATTGAATGCAAATAACGAAGGCGCTAGTGGCTCGATGGTATGCCCTAGGGTTTCGAGTGTACGGGTCAGGGGCGAGGCCTTGAGCGAGCCAGTGGCGATACAGGTCGCGTCCGCGCTGGTTTGTGTGTCGTCGGTAAGTTTAAGAGTGAACGAACCATCGGGGCTTTGACTGAGCCCTTTGAGGCCCACGCCCTTAAGTAAATTTACGCCAGCATTTTCAGCGGCCGTATGAAAGCAATCGATGATGGTCTGCGAATTATCGCTGTCGGGAAACATGCGCCCGTCAGCTTCCGTCTTCAGGGTAACGCCGCGCTCAGCGAACCACTGAATAGTGTCTAGTGGCTGCCAACGATGAAAGGCGCCGTGTAATTCGCGTGAACCGCGTGGATAATGGCTGGCAAGCTTGGCAGGTTCAAAGCAACTATGAGTGACATTACAACGGCCACCGCCTGAGATTTTTACTTTACTGAGTGTGTGCTGACTGCGCTCGTAAATCGTAACACTCGCAGCGGGATTTGCTTCGGCGGCGGTGATTGCCGCAAAGAAACCGGCGGCACCGCCGCCAACGATGGCGATGTGTTTCTGAGAGTGTGTGGCGTCGTGCGTCGAGGTCGTCATAGCGAGCACAAAGCAGTGGCGGATCGTGACGTGGCAGACAATCCTAGAATGAGGGGATTTGGGGTAGCACAGTTGCCCGCTGGCGACATACAGTGGTTTGCCATGGGGTAGCGGACAAAGTCGACATTGCGCTGCCCAAACAGACAAGAAGGAGACCGTAAGAGATCATCTTAGTGTGGTCGGTACTAGCTTATCCCGGCTGCTTGGCAGCCACTGCACTTAGTACTATTTGCACGACCGCTTGGTCGCTGTAATGATCGGTATTGATCACTAGGTCGTAGTCGAACGGGTTTTCAACATCAGAGTCAAAATGATTCTTCATATAGCGTTGGCGTGCACGGTCTTCTTGCTTAATGAAATACTTGGCCTCTTTGTTCGACATGCCATGGATGCTAACCACCTGCTTGATACGCTGTGATAAACTACCGACAAAACGCACGCGCGTAACATTAGAAAGGCCTTCGGCAATTTTATTGCCACCGCGACCTACTAAGATACAATTTCCCATGTGACAAAGGTGCACCATGGATTCAACGGTCTGCTCAAACAAGGTCCACAGCGAAGGGTGTCGGCCGAGGATTTCATTAATCGTGCTGTCAATCTCACTGACGGAATCCTCGGGCATAAACTTAGCTAGGCTGGCTGGTAGATCGTGATCATTTAGGACTTTCTCGACAAGATCTTCGTCAAAGCAGGTCCATGGAATTGGGTCTTGGGGCGATCCCTCGCGCAGCGCATCTTGAATTTTTTTGCCAATACTGCGGCCGCGGGCACCAGTTTGGCGCGAGATGGTGATCGCCGGATGCGGTTGTTCGACTTCGGGATGTGTTTTTTCTTGTACCAATGCAGCGACGTAGCTGCAGCATTCGTTGAAACTGCTAGTCTCATTCATGGCTCTGTCTTTCTAATTTGGGAGTACGGTCATGGCTAGCTCACAAGGATGAAAGCTATTAAATAATAAAACAGTTGGTGCGTTTTTGCAATCCAGATTGATGAGTCTAGGCATACTAACTCTAAATTGATTATTTAATTATACAAGTAAATACGTGCTTAAATCAGTCGCAACGGACAATATTGCACCTACTTTCTGACCCTGCTCGAGCGGATTAAGGGACAGATAGGCCTTTGAAACGTGCGAGTAGTATTATGGGCCGAATAACGAAAACAGGCTACTTACAGAAAGCCCGATGCTGACTATCTAATCGGTCACACCACTGCTCTCAATCTTCCTCAGTTAGCACCTCGAATTGCTCATAGGCAGCCATCGTATCGGATTCGAGTTGCTCTAGGCGTTTGGCGTCGCCAGCCATATCGCTGTTCAGATCTTGATAGTATTCTGCCGAAGCCATCTTTTCGCTAAGAGCCGCATGCTCAGTTTCGAGCTGTTTGATTTGAATGGGTAAGCTCTTGAGTGCTTCGCGCTCCTTATTTGTGAGCTTGCGTGCCGGCTTTGCAACCGGTGCCGCTTCGGCGGGCTTGGCGACTGGCGCAGGTGCTTTAGCTGCGAGTGCTTCGGCAGCTTTGCGCGCTTCAAATTGCTCCAACCAGTTTTCACAGCCACCGTTGTATTCAGTCACGAGGCCGTCGCCTTCGAGGGCGATAGTGCTGGTCACGACATTGTCGAGGAAACTACGGTCATGACTGACTAGTAGCAGTGTACCGTCGTAATCGAGCAGTCGCTCTTCGAGCAGTTCGACGGTTTCGATATCGAGGTCATTGGTCGGCTCATCCAGCACCAACACGTTGGCGGGTTGCAAAAAGAGACGGGCGAGCAGCAGTCGGGCGCGTTCCCCGCCGGAAAGTTTAGTGATGGGCGAGCGCGAGGTTTCAGGTGTGAACAGGAAGTCTTGCAAGTAGGTAATAATATGGCGCGGTCGGCCATTGATCGTCACCATATCACCAGATGGGCAGACGTTTTCGGCGACCGAAAGCTTATCATCGAGCTGTGCACGATGTTGGTCGAAATACGCAACTTCTAGCTTGGTGCCAACCGTGACGAAGCCCTGCTGTGGCTGCAACTTTTCTAGTAGCAGGTTGAGTAGGGTGGTCTTACCAGAGCCGTTGAGTCCGACGATGCCGATCTTGTCACCGCGCCAGATGACGGTGGAGAAGTTCTGGATGAGTGGCTTGTTGCCCCAATCGTAGCAAACGTTATCGATTGTGAGTACCTTGCGCCCAGAAAGTTGACCTTCGTTTACGCTGAGCGATGACGTGCCAATGATGTTACGTCGTTTCGCGCGCTCAACACGCATTTTTTGAAGTGAGCGCACACGGCCTTCATTGCGAGTGCGGCGGGCTTGGATGCCTTTACGAATCCAGACTTCTTCTTCGGCTAGTTTCTTATCAAACACGGCTTGCTGCTTGGCTTCACCTGCGAGGAGGTCGGCTTTGCGTGTCAGATAGGTCTCGTAGTCGCAGTTCCATGAGGTGAGCTGTCCGCGATCGAGGTCAACGATACGGTTGGCGACACGGCGGATGAAGGCACGGTCGTGCGAGACGAAGAGCAGCGAAATGTCAGCTTTGCGCAGGAATTCTTCAAGCCAACGGATGCCGGGAATGTCGAGGTGATTGGTCGGCTCGTCGAGCAGCAGGATATGTGGCTCGGCGGTCAGTGCACGGGCGAGTAGAGCGCGGCGCTTGTTCCCTCCGGACAGCGAGGAGAAGAGGGCACCACCATCGAGCTCGACGCGGTTGAGGATATTTTCAACTTTGTGTTCAAGAGTCCAACCGTCGGTGCGGTCGAGCTCTTCTTGTAGCTCATCCAAGCGAGTCGCAATGGAATCGTCTTGATTCTCATCGTATTCGTGGGCGAGACGATGGTATTCTGCGACTGTCTTAGCGGCTGGGCCGAGACCTGCTGACACAATTTCGAAGACGGTGCCTTCTAAGTGTGGCGGCACTTCTTGGTCGAGCTTACCAATGCGTAGACCAGGGATAGCTTCGATCTCACCAGAGTCGGGCTTAATCTCCCCGTCGATGATGCGTAGCAAGGTGGATTTACCTTCACCATTACGGCCAATTAGGCAGATGCGCTCACGTTTTTCGACAGTGATACCTGCGTTATCGAGTAGGCGTGGGCCGCCAAAGGAGATGGTGAGATTTCGGTATGTGAGGAGAGCCACGTTGGAAAGTGAAAGATGAGAAGAAGACTAGAGGAATGAGACTTAAGAAAAGAGAGAGTAGATGGCGACAACGCTGTACGTTGCCAATGATATTCAAGCACAGGATTAGCCAGTCGCGTAGCAGTGACGCTACCTTACACTATTTTGCGCTGAAGCGGTAGAGCGTGGTAGAGCTAAATGGCTCTTCGGGCTTGAGAATCGCGCCGCCCATTTCGGGGAAATTGACACTATCGGCATAGTCCTGAGTTTCGAGACAGAATCCGCCCATGTAGGAATAGGTTGCACCGCCTTTGCCTAAATCTCCTGCAAGACAAAGCCCGGCAAAGAACTGCACGCCTGGTTCGGTAGTAAAGGTTTCCATGACTCGGCCTGACTTTGGTTCACACACAATCGCGGCGGCCTTTGGTAGACGCGTTCGTCCACCATCAAGAAAGAAATGAATATCGGCATTGCCGCCGACGAGCTCTTTTCGAGCACTCAGGGCGACTGGCTCACGGTAGTCGTTGAAACCCTCAATGACTGGGTCTTTACGTCCGATTAGCGTGGCATCCTCGTCGGTGGTAGCAACTGACGAGGCGAAGATCTGCACTTTATGATCTACCACAGATCCTTTACCAGCGCCTTTGAGATTAAAATATGAGTGGTTCGTCAGATTGAACGGCGTGGTCTTATCAGTGGACGCAGTGTAGGCGATTTCGAGTGTGTTGTCATCGAGCAGTGCATAGGTCACGGTGCACTCGATCGTTCCCGGAAAACCATTGCTTCCATCGGGGTCTATAATTGAAAGGCGCAGCTTATCAATACCGTGATCGTTGATGGTCTCAGCGGTCCAGACAAGTTTGTCGTAGCCATTGAGCCCACCGTGCAGACAGTTATGACCGTTGTTCGCTTCGAGCTGATAGGTTTTGCCCTCTAGCGTGAACTGTGCTCCGGAGATGCGCCCTGCAACACGGCCAGTGGTGGCACCGAAGTGAGGATGCCCTGAAATGTAACCATCGAGTGTATCTTTGCCCAGAACAACATCGGCGAACTTACCATCGCGGTCCGGCACGTTGAGTGCGACAAGAATACCACCATAATTAGTAACCTTAGCCGACAAACCGTTTTTATTGGTCAGCGTAAAGAGGCTGACCGCTTCACCATTTGATAAATTGCCGAATAGCTGTTTTGCGATGCTCATATGCTGGGGCAAGGAAGCGCATTCTAGCGGAAGAGCAATACGGGAATTTTCACTGTCCGAATCATCGCAGTCGTGGTGCTACCGACAATAAGGTGCCGAATACGCGAGTGCCCATAAGCACCCATAACTAGTAAATCTATGTGACTATCGGCAACTGCTTCGCCAATCACTTTGTCTGGCTCGCCGTCACGAATTTCGGCACTGACGTCTAAACCGGCGTCACTTAATGTCTGCTTGGCTTGGTTCAATGCGGCTTCGAGTTTGGTATTGCCCTTGCCGATGCTTAGTAATTGGCACTGCATGCCTTTCAACAATGGCTGACTTGCTGCATACTCGACTGCTTTTTTCGCGCTATTGCCGCCATCAAAAGCGAGTGCGAAGCGCTCAATTTTAGTAAATTCTCGCGATGTAACCAGCACCGGATGCTTACAGCTACGTACAACACGTTCGAGATTGTGGCCAATATGGCCTGCTGCGAAATTTGCGTGGTTGCCGCGCTTGCCGATCACGACGAGATCAGCGTCGCGCTCGTAGCTGTCGATTGAATCGCTGAGACGACCATGCTTCTGATCGGCTTGGACCTCTTGCACGCCAGCTGCGCTGAGCTGTGCAGTCGCATCTTCAAGAATCGCTTCACCACGCTTACGAGCGACTTTAGCACGAGCCGCTTCGAGTTCCACAATTTCTTCGAGAAGTGCCGTTTTTGCGCCAATACCAATACTGCCACTGGTATCCGCCTTGACTGGATCTTCGTGGTGTGGGTTGAGCATGTGTAGCACGTGCACGGAAGCAGACATTTTAGCCGCAGCCCATGCGGTGTGATTGTAAACGCTGTTCGCGTAAATGGAGCCGTCGGTGCAAGCAAGTATATTTGGCATTTTAAAAGTATGTAAAGGGTGATGTCTAATGGAGAATAAATCTAGCGTTAATGACCACCAGTATCGGACATTGCACCAGGTTTATCATACTTTGCAACTTCAAGGACTAAGGTCTTACTCGCTTCATTCATTCCGAACAGGTCCACTTCTGTGCCTTCGCGGCGAAACTTCAACACAACACGGTCAAGTGCATTGATTGCTGATAGGTCCCAAAAGTGCGCCTGCGAGACGTCAATTCGCACGGTGTCGATTACTTCGCGAAAATCAAAGGCCTCGGCAAAGCTACCGGCCGAAACGAAGAAGAGCTGACCACGTACCGTATAAGTTCGTTCTTTCTTAGACACTTCGAGTGCCGAATCTATGTTGAGCTGCCCAGAGACCTTGTAGGCGAAGAACAAAGCACTGAGCAAGATACCTGCACCCACGCCATAAGCCAAATTGTGAGTTAACACGGTGGTGAGCACCGTAGCGATCATAACCACACTCGAAGTGCGGTGGTGCACGCGTAGATCACGGATCGACGACCAGCTAAATGTGCCGATCGAGACCATGATCATCACAGCAACCAAAGCGGCCATAGGGATTTGAGTGACTAAATCACCCATCACCACGATCAAGATTAGCAAAATAATACCAGCTGCAAAGGTCGACAGACGGCCACGACCACCAGATTGCACGTTAATCACGGATTGGCCTATCATCGCGCAACCGGCCATACCACCAAAGAAACCCGAGACGATATTTGCAATACCTTGGCCGGTGCACTCGCGGTTCTTATCACTCGACGTGTCAGTCAGGTCATCAACAATGGTCGAAGTCATCAAAGATTCGAGCAATCCAACAATTGCCAGTGAAATCGCAAATGGGAAAATTATTTGTAGTGTCTCAAAGTTAAGTGGCACATTAGGGAGTAAAAAGACGGGGAGTGTGGAAGGTAGGTCACCCATATCGCCGACTGTGTTAAGCGTTTCGCTGAGTCCCATCGACATGGAGACACCAGTCAGAAGAATAATGCAAACAAGAGGCGAGGGGATCGCTGTCGTGAGCAGCGGTAATCCATATATAATTGCGAGACCCGCCGCGACCATGCCATACATCAGAAAGCCCTGATCGTGAAACTGCGGCAACTGCGCCATAAAAATGATGATTGCCAACGCATTGACAAACCCAGTGACCACCGATCGTGAGACGAACCGCATCAAATTTCCTAGTTTAAAGGCACCCGCCGCAATTTGCAATAAGCCAGTGAGTACCGTCGCTGGGAGCAAATATTCCAGCCCATGGTCTCGTACTAGTGAAACCAGCAAGACTGCCATCGCTCCTGTTGCTGCAGAGATCATGCCTGAACGTCCACCGATAAATGCGATAACAACGGCGATACAGAAAGAAGCATACAGGCCGACTTTCGGATCCACACCCGCAATGATTGAGAAGGCGATCGCCTCTGGAATGAGCGCGAGGGCGACGACCGTGCCAGCGATCACATCGCGGCGCGGATTCGAAAACCACTCTTGGAAATATTTATTCTTAGTCATGTTCGGCTTGAAAAATAGAAACGCCAACAGGCTGATCTGTTGGCGATGTATTCTAGACTAAGGCAAAGACTGCGCCGTTGTTCAAGTAGAAGTTTGATGGCTCAGGAAATTCTAGCATTCACATGACACCCATCCGATCTTGTGCGCACAACGCACGTAAAAATAAAAGGAAAATTAAAATCGAAAAATATCGCCAAAACGCTGCAAATTCACTTTATGAGCGAATCCAATGATCTAGATATACGATACACAATGGTTACCGACGCACTCAGAGTTTTTGAAGATTTACCCGTTGAAGCATTTCGACGCGTTGTAGATCCTTCGTACCTACAACAAGGCCTAACGTACTTTAAAACACATGCGGTAAAGAATCTGAATTGGAATCCCGTTTCGCGTGAGTTGGTTGCTACTATTTGGGGTAGCCGCAGTAAGCCTTATCGAGTGGATCTCTGGGTTGAACAAGAGAGCCTGGAGCATCGTTGTGATTGCCC
>Ga0066605_10001900_pt1 | contig 13629 bp, 9 predicted proteins | sample SaaInlLV_DNA_10m_FD_60385 | JGI IMG/M metagenome (GOLD analysis project Ga0066605, IMG submission 60385) | Marine microbial communities from expanding oxygen minimum zones in the Saanich Inlet - SI075_LV_DNA_10m | ecosystem: Environmental > Aquatic > Marine > Unclassified | place: British... | reverse complement strand
TCGTCGAGGACCTTGCGATTCTGTTCTGCAGGGAAAAATCCAGGGACCAACGTGTTCACCCGGATGTCCCGATCCGCCCATTCGCGCGCAATATTACGGGTAAGGTTGTGGACGGCTGCCTTAGAGGCAGAATAGGTGAAGACGCGTGAGAGCGGGTTTAGGCCAGAAATCGACCCTAAATTAATGATCGAGGCCTGGACATCGCGGCTCAGAAAGTAATTTCCAAAGACTTGGCAGGCGCGCATGACACCCACGAGGTTAACGTCTAAAATTTTGAGGGCTTCGTCATCTGTAATTTCGACGAATGGGCTTGGGGAGTTGATTCCCGCGCCGTTTACAAGGATGTCGACTTTGCCAGATTGTTCTACCACTGAGTTTAGGAGCTCATTGAGTGATTGGCGATCGCTGGCGTCTGCTAACGCAAAATATCCCTTCCCGCCTGCTTCCTCGATGATCTTGAGCCGTTCGTTTGCCTTTTCCTCATTTCGCCCCACTAAAACGACTTCTGCTCCAGCCTTAGCAAGTCCGAGTGCCATACAGGAACAAAGCTCTCCAGTGCCCCCAATCACGACGGCAGTCTTGCCCTCAAGCCCGAACATCTCTTTTAAAAATTGTGCTGTTTTCATAATGCCCTGACTCTAATGCGTGGGAGAATAGTCGCAAGAAATGAAAATAGAGAAGTTGGAAGAAAGTTCCTCAGTGATGGGGATTGATGCGTTATCTTCCCAATTAGCAAATGTTAGAGCGAAAACGTAGAATTTTCGGTAGCCATTAGTAGTTGAATCGTTACCTTCTAAACGTTGATGAAATGCGACTCATGCCAAGAAAAGGCTACGGTGTTTTACACCCAAGTGACTGAGGGTAAACTTAAGAAGTTTGTCCTTTGCGAAGCTTGCGCTCAGAAAAAGGGGATCACCAATGTGGATGATCTTTTAATGGGTAGTGATTTGCTTGGGAATTCGCCACCACAAACCAAGGTGCAAGATATCGTGGCTGAGCTAAATCAGGAGGATTGTAGTTCTTGCGGGTTTTCTTTAGATGATTTCCGAAAAGTCGGCCGGCTCGGCTGTCCTGAATGCTATCAAGTTTTTTATCGTGAGCTCGCGGAGCGTCTGCCTTCGATGCATAAGGGAGGTGTCCATAAGGGGTATTTGCCTGAAGGAGTTGCTATGAAACAGGCCTTGAAGTCAGAGCTCGCGTGTTTGACTGACAAGTTGGAAAGCGCAATCGAAGATGAGCGGTTTGAAGAAGCTGCAATGCTTCGGGATAAAATTTCTAAAGTTGAAGAGAAGAAAGGGGTGGTCGAGCTATGATGCGATTTGCGACACTCCTGCGGCATCCCGCAGATTGGATGATGGGGCACGGAGCAGAAACATCAGTGGTGCTGACTAGCCGAGTCCGCCTTGCGCGCAACCTCGCCAAATCTCCATTTCCCGGATGGTCTCGGAAGAAAGATCGCGAAGGTGTATATTCATTTTTGCGAGAAAAAGTAGAATCGGTTCCTGGCATGAAAGATGGCTTTTCCCATGAGCTTTGTGATTTGGATCCTCTTCAGAAGCAAGTCCTCGTCGAACGCCACCTGATCAGTCGGGAGCAGGCTGCTCGGAGTGAGGGGAGCGGTTCGGTGGTAAATCGTAAGCAGACCCTGAGTCTCATGATTAACGAGGAGGACCATTTGCGGATTCAAGCAATTCGTCCTAGCCTTCAATTAAAAGAAGCCTTCAAGTTGGCCCATTCAGTTGATCAGCGCCTTGAAAAGGTGGTCGACTTCGCTATCGACCCAACGCTTGGATACCTCACAGCTTGCCCGACCAATTTAGGGACTGGTATGCGGGCATCATCGATGCTTCACCTGCCTGGATTGGTTTTGAGTGATCAAATTGGCCCAGTGTTAAAGGGAATCAATAAACTTGGTTTAGCTGTTCGTGGGTTATATGGAGAGGGAACCGAGTCGCTTGGGAATCTTTATCAAATTTCAAATCAATCGACCCTCGGTGAGAGCGAAGAAGAAATTCTCGACCGTCTAACCAGAGTGATAGGCGACGTGGCGCAATATGAACTGCAAGCCCGAGAAAAGCTTATGACTGAAGATTCGATAATGGTGAGGGATCGAATAGGTCGCGCTGCAGGCAATCTCTCATACGCTCATATCATTACTTCAAAAGAGGCTCTTAATCATCTCTCCATGCTCCGCTTGGGTGCTGATCTGACGCTGCTCCCGTCAGACTTAGTTGAGAGTTGTGACCGTCTCTTCATGGAGACTCAACCTGCCCATCTTCAATGGCGAGCAGGGCGTAAACTTGAACCAGAGACCCGTGATGTTATCCGGGCTCAAATGATTCGCGAGCAGTTGCAATCATCGTTATCACCTGCTATTGATTTATCAGGGAAAGAAAAGTAAAGAAAGTTCCACTCCATCCTAACAATTCTATGAATAATTTTACACCACGCGCACAGCAGGTGCTGGCTCTAGCTCGAAAGGAAGCTGACCGATTCAATCATAATTATATTGGGACCGAGCACGTGCTCCTTGGCCTCATTAAATTAGGCCAGGGTGTCGCTGTTAGCGTTCTTCAGCGCATGGGGCTCGACCTTGAATCAGTCCGCATGGAGGTAGAGAAAGAGGTTGGGACTGGTCCGGATACCAAGAGTTCAACCAATATTCCTTACACACCCCGTGTAAAGAAGGTGCTGGCTCTTGCAAATAAGGAGGCCAAGCAGCTCAATCATTCTTATGTTGGAACCGAGCACATTCTTCTGGGGCTGCTTCGCGAAGGTGAGGGAATGGCGGCGCGGGTCCTTACCAGTTTAAGCGTGGATCTTCAAACGACGCGCAATGAGGTGCTCGCGGAGATTGATCCTAACTTCGCAGCCGAAGAATCCGATGACGAATTCGATTTCGATGATGATGAAATCGAAATGGAAAATGGTGAGGATGCCGAAGGAAAAGCTAAGACTCCGGCTTTAAAAGCGTTTGGTCGTGATCTCACTAAGCTTGCGCAATCGGGTGATCTAGATCCAGTGATTGGACGCGCCTCTGAAATTGAACGGGTGATTCAGATCCTCTGTCGTCGTACAAAAAACAACCCGGTATTAGTCGGAGAGGCAGGAGTGGGTAAAACTGCAATTGTCGAAGGACTTGCGCAAGAGATTGCGGCTGGTGATGTGCCTGAGATACTCCGAGACAAAAAGGTGGTCACTCTTGATCTCGCTTTGATGGTTGCTGGCACAAAATACCGCGGCCAGTTTGAGGAGCGTATAAAGGCTGTCATGGACGAGATCCGCAAAGTGAAGAACGTTGTGCTCTTCATTGATGAGCTGCATACCATTGTTGGTGCGGGTTCGGCTGAGGGAGCTATGGATGCTTCGAATATTATAAAGCCCGCCTTGAGCCGCGCTGAGTTGCAATGCATCGGTGCCACCACTCTTAATGAATTTAGAAAGCACATTGAAAAGGACTCCGCTTTAGAGCGTCGTTTTCAGCAAGTTAAGGTAAATGAACCCTCAATTGATGATGCTATAGAAATCATGAAAGGCCTTCGTGAGAAGTATGAGAGCCATCACAAGGTGCGCTACTCTGAGGAGGCTCTTGAGGCATCGGTGAAGTTGACATCTCGTTATCTTACAAGCCGCTTTCTGCCCGATAAGGCTATCGATGTAGTGGACGAAGCCGGAGCCCGTGCCCGAATTCAAACTATGACGCGTCCGATCGGACTCAAGGAGTTGGAGGTGCGCATCGCGGAGATTAACGATGAGAAGGTAGCTGCTATTAACGATCAAGATTTTGAAAAAGCTGCAGCTCTTCGTGACGAAGAAAAGACAACTCGAAAGGAGCTCGATGATAAGATCGAAGGTTGGCGTGGTGAAAGCGAAGAGAAGGTCGTTGATATCGATGAGGATGATATTATGTCGGTGGTCTCGAAGTGGACTGGTGTTCCGCTCCAACGTATGGAGCAGAAGGAAGCAGCTAAGCTGTTAAAAATGGAAGAGAATCTCAGGGAGACTGTTATTGGGCAGAATGAGGCTGTTGTGGCAATCTCTAAGGCCCTTCGGCGATCGCGTGCTGATCTCAAGGATCCGCGTCGCCCGATAGGTTCATTTCTTTTCCTTGGGCCAACTGGAGTGGGGAAGACCTACCTTGCTAGAAATCTTGCCAACTTTATGTTCGGTGATCCGGAGTCGCTGATTCAGATCGATATGTCGGAATACATGGAGAAGTTTAGCGCAAGTCGTCTCATCGGTTCGCCTCCGGGGTATGTTGGATATGAAGAGGGCGGTCAGCTCTCTGAAGCGGTAAGGCGCCGTCCGTATTCAGTTATTCTTTTTGACGAAGTTGAAAAAGCCCACCCGGACGTCATGAATCTTCTGCTTCAAATTTTGGAGGAGGGAATGATTACGGATAGCTTCGGTCGTAAAATCGATTTTCGGAACACGATCATTATTCTGACCTCGAATGTCGGAGCTGAAAGTATCAAACGCCAAACGACATTGGGTTTCAATGCAATGGCGGAGGATGAGGCGGACTTCGAAGGCATGAAGGCCAAAATAGATTCCGTTGCTAAAAAGCATTTCCGGCCTGAATTCCTAAATCGACTTGATGAACTCGTGGTGTTCCGGATGCTTGAGAAAGAGAGTCTTAACGTGATTGTCGATCTAGAGGTTGCGAAATTGGTAAAGCGCCTTGCTGATAAGCAGATCGATCTGGTGCTCGAGGAATCCGCACGCGACCTAATCGTCACCGAGGGCTACGATCCTGACTATGGAGCTCGCCCAATGCGCCGGGCGGTTGAACAATTGCTTGAAGATCCGCTTGCTGAAGCCATTCTTTCAGGTTCTGTCAAGGAGGACCAGCACGTTACAGCGAAGGTTAAAAAGGACGCGAAGGCGGTTTCTTTCAAAGCCAAGGCCCGCAAGAAGCAAAAGAAAGCAGGCGTTTCCACCTCCTAGAAATTTAAGAGGTGCGAATGAATTGATCTTATCGAGTTACTCTAAAATGGGTGAGACTTCGGCCTTCCTGATCCAGCCAGTGCTGCCTCCAGGGAGCTTAATCATAGACCATCCTGCTCGAGTCGCTTTGACTCGACACAGGCTCCCTATCACGTTCTCCCGAATTATAGAGCCTCCCTCAAAGGGTTGGCTTTTCAGCGCCGTCTTTTCTGTCACGATTGATAATTCACTCAGGGGCTCGAAGCTTACTCCTAGAGGATAGAGTTTCATCCCGGTGATTCCAATTGCGAATCCCAAACCTGTGAAAACGGAGAAAGTGACGAGGAGAGGTTTGCGCTTATTTCCAAAGATGTTCCAAGCTGTCAGAATAGCGATGACAAGTGACCAAATCCCCATGATTAAGATTTGAAAATAAATCCATTTGGGTAGAAGCGATAGCCATTCAGTCCCCTCTGGCGAACGAGCGTGAGACCCTGGTAATTCGCTCATTAGTTTGGAGCTGTCACCACCATGCAATTGATAACGATGGGCCCACAATGAAGCTTCGCCATAGTTTTCTAACTTTAGCTCACAAATCGCTAGGTTATGAAGATGCTCTCTTGCTGCTGCTGTTTCCATTGATGCCAGAATGTCGGCTTTGGCTTCCTCGGGAGAATGGTCAATGGCCTTACTAGTCTGAATCAAGGAGCCTATAGAGATTAAAAATATTAAGAGCGGAGACAAGGTCCTAAGGAGCCTCAAGACTCGCTTTTTTTCGCTTGGTTCAAGGGGTTCCGGTTTTGGGTCCTGCCGAAAGCAGATCTCATCCCGTATTTTGAAAACCTCCTCGAGCCCCTCAGCTGCGTCGTGCTCCGTAGCAAACCGGGCCGCTTCTCGAAAGAAGGTTACACGGTCATTGCTCGCTGAAGTCACTTCTTTCAGCTCGTCTTCAAACTCCCTACGAGGCGCTAACGCGATATGGCGAGCTTTGAGCCTGTTCCGGAATGCAATTCCAAGAATTGAGCAGGTAATTAGAGCAGGGATGATTTGCCACGCCCACTTGCTCAGGGGGGATGATTTCCTGAAAACTTTTAGCGGACGTTCGCTAGGGGGGAGGAACTCCAGAGCTTCTCCAAGGGATTCTGGGGAAGGAAGTTCTCCGGTGATTTTTATCGGAATAGGAAGAGATTCCTTTTGCTCGTAATTTTCGAGCAATGGATCGAAGTAAATGAAGCGATAAGGGGGAAGAGCCTCAATTTTTTTTAGAGGTCTTAGGACATGCGAGAACTCAGCGGTCCCTGAACTTGAACGGCGTTCCCCGCCGCTCGGCTTAGCCATTATTTCAAATTGTTTCCAATCTTTGTTCAGGTCAACTAATTGAGGTCCAGGGAATTGATCGATATTTCCCGAACCTGTGATGCGTGTTTCGACGGTGAGTGATCCGCCGAGCTCGAGTTCAAGACTGAGGGGGCGAACCTCAATCGAAAATGTTCCTACGGCTCCACCAAAACCGGATGGCGCTCCTTCAGGAAGAGGCCGGACATTTAGCTCAACAGAAGGGAAGTCGATCTTTGTGGTAAAGGAACGGGTGGCGAAGCCTCCGCGAACCACTTGGCGACGAAGTAAGGTAGCGTTAGTCGACCCAGGTCCAAGAACAAGAGGTCCGTCCTGAAGCGCATTGATTGAGCTAAGGTAGGTGTATACCGCGAATTGATGGCCATCATAATCAAGATATCCAGTAGGTTCAGTCGTCGTAGTGAAGCGCCATGCTGCAAGCCCATCCTTTTTGAGGTTAATGACGTTCCCATCTGATAACCGAAGTAAGTGAGGTGCTGCTTGGGAAAGATATAGCTTAGCTTCGACGTCCTGTGTTTCACCTAAGTAAGGGTTGGTCTTCTCAAGGAAAACACCGGTCAGATACGGAGTGACTTCTCCATTGATTTTTATGCCATGAGTTTCGAGGCTATTGATTGGTGCCACTCGAAGAGTATGGGTTTTTGAGCGAATCACTCCGGAGTTAGTTTGGAGTTCAAAGGGGGGGATCTTGTAAATCCCTGGCTCGAAAGCTGAAACTAAATAACGGAAGCCTTCACGAATTCTTCCATTAATTTGATATCGGCGTTGCGTTTCTCGCTTTAAAGCAAGAGGGGCCGCTTTTGGGGTGGTTGGCCAATCGATTAGCGTCAGATTCTCGACCCATACCGTCAGGTAGGTTTTTTCCCCAACTACAATAATCGAACTATCGAGCTTTGTCTCGATCGCCGGGGAGTCCTTAGCTAAGAGGTTGCGGCCTCCTGTAAGAATTAGAAATGAAATGATTACGAAAAATTTCACGATGGTCGTTTCGTAAATTACCAATCGTGTGGGCTTCGATTGTAGGGTCTCCGTATCCTTCGTGGAGCCTTTCCCCCAAAGTCGGAATATTGCTTTAGGAGCCGCCGAGCTCTTTCGCGGGGCGTTTCATTTTCCGGAGCATTAGGATCATCTTTTAGGTTGGGATTCTCTGCTTGTGCTTTGTTTTCATTGCCCTGTTTAGCTTCTCCCTCATTGCTTTGATTTTCGTTTTGATTCGATAGCTCGTCGTTAGGTTTTGATTTTTCAGATTGTTCATCATTTTTACTCTCACCCTCTTTAGATTGCTTGGGATTGTTGTTATCGCCATTTTCTTCGGAGGGGTCATCTTTCTTCGTTTGGTCCGGATTTTCATTTGATTGCTCGTCCTTTGACTCTTCTGATGTGTCTTCCGAATCAGAGCCATTTTGAGCTTCTTCTTGAGAGTCGTTTTTTTCTGAATCTTGATTGTCTTCGTCTTCCTTTTCCTGGTTTTTTTCTTCCTCCTTTTTTTCCTTTTCTTTTTGGAGTTCGGCTAATTGCTTCTCTACGGATTGTAGGTTTTCTCTCGAGGCTGCGTTTTGGGGTTGGATTTCTAAAGAGGCTTTAAAGTGCTCAATCGAACCTTCCCAAGCTTTCACTTTCTCTTCCATGGTTTTTGACGCACCTAGATAAAATAAGGAAGTTGCGAGAGCATAATGGGCTTGCTGGAGAATTTCAGAATCTTCAGCCGAAAGTGCTGAGCTAAATGAAGTGACCGCAGCAGGCCAATCTTGCGCTCTGGATGCTGCTGATCCGGATGCGAGATATAGGCTTGCCGCATGGTCACCTGAACTATCTTTGGCTGCTTCGCTGAACAACTGTTGAGCTGTGGTTGTTTCACCTGCTTTGAGGGCAGCGATGCCGTCTTCCACCAAGCTTGCTTCAGCCTGTGGGGTGGCGAGACTACATACTACGAGAGCAATGATCGGAGCTAAAGGAAGGCACTTGATGAAAATAGAAGTCATGATGAGAAGCAGTCCGCTAAAAACAAACCACCGATGAGCAGGTTTAGCAACTCGTTGGTGTTTTCCTTCCTCTCGGAAGCGATCCATTTCAGAAAGTGCCGAATCTAATTTGTTAATGAAGCCGACGCCCATTCCTTTGGAGTAATATCCATCAGTTTCTTCGGCTATCACTTGTAGAGCTTCTTCGTTGAGCTTGGAAAAAACGACATTCCCGGATCGGTCTCGAAAATTCCCATCACTTTCCCGAGGATCAGGTATGAAGGAACCCTTTGTGGATCCCATTCCGATTGCGTAAATGAAGATGCCTTCTCTGGCGGCAGCGGCGGCAGCTTCTTCAAGTCCTTCAGAGGATTTTTCACCATCGCTAAATACCACCATGATGTTGCTTTGTTGACCCGTTTCCCTCAGGAGTCGTGTTCCGGAATCAATAGCTGTGGTAAGGTTGGAGCCTCCCACTGGGATGTCATTGGGGTCCAGTTGAGCCAAAGTTTGTTCCACAAAACTGTGATCGATCGTAAGTGGAGATTGAACAAGTGTTTCCCCAGAAAACAAAAGAACGCCAACTCGATCGTTAGGAAACTTTTCTAGGATTTCTAGAGCTGCAGCCCTAGATGCTAGTAGTCGATTAGGCTCCATATCGCGGGCTAGCATGCTGCGTGATATATCCACACAAAAGAGAATGTTTCGTCCTTCATTTTCTACTTCAATCCATTCCTCGCCAGATTCTGGCTGGGCGACTGCAATAATCAACCCAGCCATCCCTCCTAAAGCGAGACCCAGTGAGGTGAAGTGAACCCATGGCGGGCGGGTATGGCTGAGGCGGCCTTGTAAACGATCTGCCACCATTCTCTTCCAGCGATAGCGACGCTTCTTCCAAGAGAGCCAAGCCATGAAGCCAATCAAGGGGAGGGCGGTTAAGCAAAGAAGCCATTCAGGTTTTGCAAAATTCATGGCATCGATGGTGGGTTGAGTGCTGAAGTAAAAAGGTAGCCTAAAATCAAAAGGCCCGACGCCCCAACAAACCAGAAGTAGAGCTCTTTCCTTATCGTCCAGCTCTTACGTTCGACTTCGATTTTTTCAAGGTCGTCGATGCTCTTGAAAGCTTCTCTGAGGCCTAAATAGTCGCGCGCTCGATAGTAATCTCCTTTGGTGATTTCAGCGATTTCCTTAAGAGTTTCAGTGTCAAATTCTTGTCCGGTATTAACCCCTCGAATCCGACCTTGGGGAGTTCCAATTCCTACCGGGTAAACTTTAATACCGAGTTCGGCTACTAAGCCCGCCGCCTCAACCGGACTGAGTTGCCCCGAGTTGCTGGCGCCATCGGTAACGAGGACAATGACTTTGCTTTTACTTTTGGGATCACCTTTGTCTGTATCCCGGGCAAGCGTTTCGAGGCGATCACCTGCGGCTACGATGGCGCTGCCGATAGCTGTGCCACCCTCGGTTCGATCCTTCACTAGGGCGACGTCGCGTAAGGTGTATTCAAGAATTTGATGATCGAGGGTGATTGGGGCAACCGTGTAAGGGCGTGCCGCGAAGCTTACGATTCCGATTCGATCATCAGGTCGGCGATCGATGAATTCGGTAATAATCTTTTTAGCTGCATTAATCCTGAGTTGGGGGCGCCGCATGCCTTTGTCAGATTCGTAAAAATCAGCAGTCGACATTGAGTAGGAAACATCAAGCGCGATAATGATATCAATTCCGCTCGCGGTCCGCGAAGTCCGGCTTCTAGTTTCTTGTGGCCGGGCAAGTCCGATAATCGCAGGGATTAGCATGAGCGGGAGAATTAAGGGTGCGAACTGAAAGGGTCGGTCTTTAGGCTTGAGTCCCAGTGTGCTTAATACTCGCAAGGTTGGATAGATAAGCCAACTGCGAGCCCCTTGACGATAGCCGAGAAGCATGAGCAGTGGAACGGCTAGAAGAAGCAGAAGCCACCATGGTTCCGCAAAATCATAATTATCCAACAAGTTCATGATTATTTCTGCGAAGGACGGACAAGAAGAAAGGTGATAAGGGCTACCGCGCTGATCGAGAGCCCAACCCAGACTAAAGCGTTTCCTTCGAGTTCAGCGCTTACCCCACGCCGTTTGTAGGTGCTACCCATCAAGCCTCCGAGAGCAAGGACCATACCGAAAGGAAAAGCTGCTAAGGTTCGTCTGGCGAAAGTCCGCTGGATCCAGCCTGCTGATTTGGTCTCGGGTAAAGTTGGTAAGTGATCGTTTTCTATCTCTTTAGTTGGAGTGAATCGGCGAAGCTTTGTGAGACAGATTCGTGACTCCTCAATCATCTTCAAGGAAAGGGTTTGGTCGATCTCAGACTTATCATACTTGGCATCGTTCAAGCGATTAAGAACATGGTTGGCATCAGCTGGTAGTATGCTTTGTCGGGCTTCAAATTCCTCGACTGTTTCGTAAAGCGCAGGTTCTGCCTGAGCTCCGGCTAGGTAGGTTCGGATTGCCAATGACGCCTCGGCTGCGATCTCCGAAATTAATCTTTCGTCAGCCTGCGATTCAAGCGAATTGAGAACGCTCATCGCAGGTGTGAAAAAATCGAGATTTGAGATTGGTTTTGTTTTCTTGGGTTCCGCAAACAGGAGCCGGATTAGCCACCAAATTGCGAGGATTGTCAGGATCACACTTGAAATCAGAAACCACAGAAACCAATCCGGAGTCTCTGGCAGGTAGCTTTCGGGATCTGGGATGCCGTGCTGAAGGGTAGGTGGATTATCGGAATCCATAATTATCGCCTCCGAAGCACTCGGCGCTGAAAGAGTTTATGAAGATCGGCAATATAGTCATCCTTGGTAGAGATTTGAGCGCTATCAATCCCATGCTTTTTAAAGAACGAAGCAAGTCCTTCGCGATACCTTTTGGAAAGTTTTGAAAGCCCCATACGCGTGTTGCTGTTTGAGGTGTTTACTAATATTTCATGGCCGCTTTCAGGATCGCGTAGATAAACTTTGCCGACGTCGGGAATCCTTTTTTCAAGAGGGTCGAAAATGGGAAGGGCAATGACATCATGTTGACGCGCAAGGCATCCCAGGGGTCGTTCGAACCCCCAATCCACAAAGTCTGAAATGAAAAAGATCAGACCCTTCCGCTTGAGGGTTCTGAGGAGGAACTTCGAAGCTTCGGCAATTGAAGTTCCCGGTTTGGGAGGTTTGGCCGTCAAGATCTCCCTTACTGCTCGGAGCACGGAGCGTCCTCCTTTCCCCGGAGGTAGGTAGAGAACTGGCTCTTCCGCAAAAAGAAGAAGCCCGACTTTATCACCGTTATACCGAGCACTAAACCCGAGGAGCGCTGCAATTTCGGCGGCGCGTTCGCGCTTGCTAAGATAATCGCTGCCATATTCGGTTGAACCAGAAATATCCACGGCGAGGATCACCGAAAGCTCTCGCTCCTCACGGAATTTCCGAATGAAGGGAGTTTCCATGCGGGCGGTGACATTCCAGTCAATGAATCGGATTTCATCTCCCGGTTGGTATTCGCGGAATTCATCGAAATCAAGACCCTGACCACGAAATGAGGAGTGATAATCTCCTGAGAAAACCTCCTGAGCAAGGCGTCGCGCTCGGATTTCAAGCCGTCTGACTCGACGCATGATTTCCTCGATACTCTCTGCTTCATCCATTGCTCGTGTTGATTTTAGTAATTGAAATCGAAAAGGGGAACGCAAATTTCATCTGAATAGCGGGGGAGTCTGAATTGTTATTCACATTCATGGTTCCATATTACCCTTGCCCGGAGACCTGAGGTAGCCTAGCCCTCTTGGGGGTCACTTCGACTCTAAACACATTCAAATTTATGGCGATTGCACGCGCGCTCCTCTCGGTTTCCGATAAGTCCGGATTGGTTGATTTTGCTAAGGCCCTTCATGAGGGGTTCGGTATTGAGCTCCTTTCGACGGGCGGAACAGCCAAGGCTCTCCGTGAGGGTGGGCTTCCGGTTACTGATGTTGCTGAATACACTGGTGCCCCCGAGCTTTTCGAGGGGCGGCTCAAAACTCTCCATCCGAAGATCCACGGTGGATTACTCCAGAGGCGGGATTCGGATGACCATGTTGCCCAAGGTAAAAAGAATGACATTCCAACCATCGATCTCGTCGTTGTGAATCTCTACCCTTTTGAGCAAACTATAGCCAAAGAGGATGTGTCGTTAACTGAAGCGATTGAAAATATTGATATCGGCGGGCCTTCGATGTTACGCAGTGCTTCCAAGAATTATTCTGCGGTTACCGTGCTAACAGATCCTGCTGACTACCGAAGGGTTTTGGAGGAAATGGAAGCGCATGATGGTGATACGACCCTCCGGCTCCGAGAGGAGCTAGCGATCAAGGTCTTTCGCCGAACCTCGGCTTATGATAGTGCCATCTCCAACTATTTAGGCCAGTGTGACCAAGGGACTGGTTGCAGTTTTTCAGTTAATCTTCCGCTAGTGAGTGATCTTCGCTATGGGGACAACCCTCACCAAAAAGCCCGACTTTATGGTGATTTTAACGAATGTTTTACTCAATTGCAGGGGAAAGAACTGAGTTATACTAACATTCTCGATATTGAAGCCGCAGCCGATCTTATTTTGGACTACAAACGCTCAACTGTCGGAATTCTCAAACACACTAATCCTTGTGGAGTGGGTCAAGATGAGGATCTTCGGGTCGCTTGGCAGAAAGCTTTCGAAACTGATCGTTCGGCTCCGTTTGGCGGGGTGATCGTCTGTAATCGCCCGATCAACGAAGATTTAGCAAGGGTCATTTCGGAGATTTTCACGGACGTTATAATTGCGCCTGATTACGAGCCTGAAGCGCGTGCAATCCTTCAGAAGAAAAAGAATTTACGCCTCATGAAGGTAGAACCTGGTTATGAAAAATTCCGGAGAGATGCGGTTGTTCGGCCTGCACCTGGTGGCTTAATGGTGATGGATAAGGACCACGCCGTTATGGGGCTAGAAGACTTAGAGGCCAAAGTTGTGACGAAACGTCCACCAACTGAGGCAGAGATGACCGCGATGAGATTCGGTTGGCGTGTCGTTAAGCACGTGAAGTCCAATGCGATTGTTTTTAGTTCAGGAGATCGGACCCTTGGGATCGGCGCTGGTCAAATGAGCCGTGTTGATTCTTCTAGGATTGCTGTCTGGAAGGCTGAAGAAGCTGGGCTCTCTCTAAAGGGCAGTATCATTGCCTCTGACGCTCTTTTCCCGTTTGCTGACGGTCTGGACGCTGCGATCAAGGCCGGCGCTACTGCTTGTATTCAGCCCGGGGGGTCAATACGGGATAAGGAAGTGATCGCAGCGGCTGATGCTGCTGGTATTGCTATGGTATTTACCGGGTATAGGCACTTTAAACATTAACGTCCTAAGAAAATGTC